>ERZ780149.3116-NODE-3116-length-14300-cov-3.450755_pt1 | contig 14300 bp, 9 predicted proteins | sample MGYA00511367_ERZ780149 | MGnify/ENA primary metagenome ERZ780149 (study PRJEB29588, sample SAMEA2153852) | human gut metagenome | biome: human gut; feature: human-associated habitat; material: faeces | place: Denmark | collected 2008/2010 ... | reverse complement strand
CCTTGTCTATCCGACTCTGCATTATCAGAACGGCGGTCTGGACATCAATGTCGACGGCATGACCCCGAACGTGGAGAATCTCTACGTTGCAGGTGAAGCGGTTGGCGGTATCCACGGCCGGAATCGTCTGATGGGAAACTCGCTGCTCGATATCATCGTGTTCGGCAGAAGCGCCGGACAGCATGCCGCAGAGCAGGCGAAGAATGTTAAGGTCGGTAAGCTGACGCTTGACCACATCGCGAAATTCGACAAGGAGAGGGAAGAGGCAGGCATCAGGACCGATGCCGTTTCCCCGAAGCTGTTGCCGGATTATCGCAGAAAATTCAATTAAGAAAGCTGTGAAACAAAATGGTTGATTTACTGGAAGCGTTGACAATTTTCTGCTTCGGTCTGTCGTGGCCGATTTCCATCCGCAAATCCATTGTTTCCCGAACAGCAAAGGGAAAAAGCCTGTTCTTTGAGGTGTTTCTGCTGATCGGTTATGCCTGTGGCATTGCAAGAAAAATCATTCAGATCGTGAGCGGTTCCTCCGGATTCCTGTTCTATCTGAGTTTCTTCTTCTATGTCCTGAACTTCATCGAAATTTCGATCGACGTTGCACTCTACTTCCGCAACAAGAAGTTGGATGCGATTGCAGATGCAAAAGCTGCCGCACAGCAGCTCGGCATGAACTGACATACCAAGAAAGAGCACGATGCCTGCAAGGGCATCGTGCTCCTTTTGTGTAAAAAATCTGCGTTCGGGGTTGCAAAAAGTCCGGAAAAGTGATATAATAAAAAGGTATGAAAACCAAAGGGGACTGTTGAAATGGTGATAAAAGAAAAATGGCGCGAGGTCGTGGTCGATTACCTGTTTATTCTGCTTGGAACATTGATTCTTGCCGTTGGAATCAATGTGTTCATGTCGCCAAACAAGATCTCGGCAGGCGGTATCACGTCGCTTGGGACAATTCTGTTGCATCTGTTCGGAGTGAGAATGTCCATTACAAACCTCGTTTGTAACGTGGCGCTTTTTCTCTTTGGTTTCCGAAAACTCGGAAAATACGCGGTGATTCAAACCGCATCCGGAATTGTCCTGCTTTCACTGTTTCTTGAACTGACCTCGCTGATCCCGACCTTTCACGTGGAGAACGACGGGGATTTGCTGATCGCATCGGTGACAGGCGGCGTGCTGATGGGAATTGGCGTCGGTTTGGTTGTCAGGCAGGGAGCGTCCACAGGAGGCAGTGACTTTGCAGGGTTGATTCTCAAGCGTCTTTTGCCGCATGTTCCGCTCGCAACCATCATTATGGTTATTGACTGGACAATCGTGTTGGTTTCCGGAATTGTGTTCAAAAGTTTGTCTGTAACGTTTTATTCTTTGTTGGCACTGTTTGTCTGTTCGCTCCTGACCGACAAGATTATGACCTTTGGAGACAATGCAAAAATGGTGCAGATTTTTTCGTCGCACGCACAGGAAATTACAGACCATGTACTGACGGATTTTGAAAGAGGCGTAACGGGAATCCATTGCGTTGGAATGTTTGAGAAAAACGAGGCGTTGATGTTGGAATGTATCGTCAAACCGCGTGAATTGCCGCTGTATCTCAGCATGGTTAAGAAGATTGACCCAGATGCGTTTGTTATCATTGCAAATGTACAGGAGGTTCTGGGGGAAGGCTTCAAGAAGATGGAGGACTGAGGGAGAACCGAAAACCGAAAAGAGAAAGCAAATTCCGTTTCGCATATTGCGTAGCAGACGGAATTTGCTTTTTTATTTGAGAAGAAACTCAAAATGAAATGTGATCTGTTTCCGATGTTTCCGATGATTCAACCTGAAAACTGAAACCGAAGGGTCAACATCCGTCGGAACAGCAAGAACTCCTGACGGATGAATATCCGCGCGGGTGAGACCCTTCTGAAAGCAATTATACAAAATCAAAGTTTTGTATAATTGGAGCGAGAAAACGGGCTAAAATGGCTTATTTTTGTTCCTGAATTCGGTTATGTTTGGACTTTATACAGCTGGTTACATGGTTCTTCTTCGCGAAATAAAAACAAACGGACGTTTTGCCCGCTTGTTTTTTTTAATTTTCAGAGTACTGATATTGTCCTCAATATCCCGGCGGAGGCTCCGGTAATGGAGGCTCTTCTCCTACGGGGATTCCGTCAATTCTTCCGACTCTGCTCGGAGACGGTGTCGCTGTACGCGGTGCGAATTCGAATACGGCTCCGCGTTCGAGATCCAACTTCAGATATGCATCAAAGCTTTTTCCTGATTTTGGTGAAATAAAACCGTCCAACAGATCCGTTTTGCCGTTGGTCAACAGTTTCTGCAGTTGTGACAACGGGATTACGCGTTTGCAGATCGAGATACTGACGTTGAATTTGCAACCGTCTTTGTATCCCGAACATCCGTAGCTTTTCCGGAAACGAATCAGATTTTTTCCGCAATGTGGGCAAATTCCGACAACATCTCCGAAAAATCCTGTGTCACGGTCAGCTGACGGCGAAACATCGGTCTTTTTGGCGAACACCTCCGCGATCTCCGCTTCGGCGAGTCTGACGCTGTCGTCCACGCTCATTTTTCCGTGATAGACCTTTTTCAGCGCCTGCCCCAACTGCGAGGTCTTGTATTTGTCCATGCTGATCTGCATCTGTTCCAAAGATTCAATCAGAAATTCTCCGCCCGGAAGGATGGAATAAACATCCTTTTTGAGATCAATATACCCACTTTTTCGCGCGTTGTCGATGATTCCTGTCCGCGTTGCCTCAGTACCCAGTTCCAGGCCCTCGAAAATGGCGCGGTAATCGGCAGCGTCGTCCGCGCCGATGCTGTCCTCCCCTGTTTCCGCCGCGTCCTTGGCGGCGCTTTTTTCTTCCTTGAAGGGGTTTTTGAGGTAATTATTCAGCGTTTCAATGGTGTAGTGCCGCGGCGGCGTGGTTTCTTTTTCCACGGGCTTGAAGTCGATGTTTACGACATCTCCTTTTTCCAGTTTCGGCAGAATTTTATCCTTCTGCGTGAAATCGTCGTACTTGGTCCAGCCCTTTTCCAGTACCGTCATCCCTTTGAGCACAAAGGTTTCCAATGTGCCGACGTCGATTGTGATTTCGGTTCTGGACACCACGCAGTCCTCTTCGCAGAACACCGCGACAAATCGGCGGAATACCGTGGAATAGACCTGCATTTCCCGCTCCGAAAGCTGTGCCTTCTGGGGAATTTTATAGGTCGGCGTGAGCGCGGAGTGCGATTCGATTTTGCTGTCATCAAAGATGGTTTTGCTGTCTTTGAAGGTTACCGGGTAGCCGATCTTTTTACACCCCGCAAGGATTTGACGGATTTTGTCCTTTTCCGCCGTTGCGAGGTATTCGGAGTTGGTTCTGGGATAGGTCAGGTAGCCCTTTTCGTAGAGCCCCTGTACCAACGCAAGGCTTTCCTGCATGGACATCTTATATTTCTTACCGAGAACATTCTGAAGCTTGGAGAGCGAATAGAGTTTTCCCGGGAACAGCTTCTCTTTTTTGTTTTTGATCGCCGTTACGACTGCGCCGGTTGCATTGTATTTGGCGCAGGTAGCCAATGCGTCGCTCAGTTTGTCTGCGTCAAACCTGTTCTTGGAGGTCAGTTCAACAACCTCTCCCCTTGTTTCTTCCTTGCTGACCATTGCGTAATATTTCCCGGGGACAAAATTGCGGATGGCAAGGTCGCGGTCATAAATCGCCTTGACAATCGGGATGATGACGCGCCCGACGCGCAACAGAGTCCCGGTTTTCAGCGTGGCGTAGCGCGTCAGATTCACGCCGTAGAGCCAGTCGATATAGGTTCTCGCAAAGCCTTCCGAAGCAAGCAGATCGTATTCCCGCTCGTCTTTCATGTCCTGCAATGCGGCGGCAACGGTTTGCGGGGTCTGATCGGGAAGCCAGAGACGGCGGAGGGGCTTCGGCGTTTGCAGGGCATTTTCCATGCAGAGCCGAACGATGATCTCCCCTTCCCGATCCGCGTCTCCCGCGTTTACCACGGTATCGACATCGGGGCGGTTGCAGAGCGAACGAATGATCTCAAACTGGCGGATTACGCCGCTGTCGGGCTGACGGTTCTCCCCTTTCCGCAATTCAAAGCGGAAGGTTTCGGGAAAGCACGGGAGGTTGTCCATCGTCCATTTCTGCTTTCCGTCGGTCGTCGCGCCGCCCGTATAGGCTTCGATGTCGCACAGCGAAAAGAGATGCCCGAATGCCCATGTGACAAGGTATCCGCATCCCTCAAAATAGCCGTTCCGTTTCTGCATCTGACCGATTCCCGCAACGATGTTGCGCGCAAGACTCGGCTTTTCCGCGATAATCAGAATCATATATATCCCCTTTTGTCAAAAAGACCGCAGTTCCGCCATAGCCATGCGGAACTGCGGCAAATGAAACATGGAATCAGGAATCAGAGCATGGGACGGATGCTTTCGGGAATATCCTCCTCGCGCATCGAAACCGTCATGGTCAGATTCAGACCGAACTTTTCGACGAACGCCGCCAGTTCATGCGTAAGCGTTTCAAACGCGGCGATGTCATGGTTGCAGATTTTCAGCGTGCCGTCGATGAACAGATCGGTCACGTCGTGGTTGCTTGCCATAATGCCCGCGATGAAGCCGTAGAGCGACTGTGCATCGGCAATCTTATATTCGTCCACGTCGATCAGGCGTGCAGACGGCTTGATATCGTATCTCAGCTTGGTACCCTTTTCAATGCATACAACGTCCCCTTTGGTGACCTCGAGTGCCCCATTGACAAGGTTGATGAGCGTTTTGGTCTTTCCGGTTCCCTTTACTCCAACGATCAATTTCAGCATAGATTGTTACCTCCCACAAATCGGTTGGAAGAAGCTCTCCCTCCGTACTTTCATTATACCAAATAACGGAAGAAAAGTCAAGAGCTTTTCAGTCGATTTGCCTTGATTTCACTAAAAATTAAAAATTCAATCTTTCCTCAAGCTGCTTCTTCATATCCTCGTACCCGGGTTTGCCGAGCAGAGCGAACATATTCTTTTTGTAGGATTCCACGCCGGGCTGATCAAAGGGGTTGACCGACAGCAGGTATCCCGAGATTGCGCAGGCAAGTTCGAAGAAGTAGATCAGCTCGCCGAGGACGTATTCGCTTCTCTCGCTGATCTCCAGCAGGATGTTCGGAACGCCGCCGTCGACGTGCGCCAGAACCGTGCCCTGCATCGCGGTCTTTTTGACCTTGTTCAGATCCATACCCGAGAGGAAGTTCAGACCGTCCACATTGTCGGGATCTTCGGGAATCGAGAAGCTGCTTCCCGTGTCGGCAATGTCGATCACGGTCTCAAACATGGTGCGGCTTCCGTCCTGAATGAACTGACCGAGCGAATGCAGGTCGGTTGAGAAGATGACCGATGCGGGATAAATGCCCTTCTGATCCTTGCCTTCGCTCTCGCCGAAGAGCTGCTTCCACCACTCGTTGAACATTGCGGAGAACGGCTCGTAGCTTGCCAGAATCTCAATGCTCTTGCCCTTGCGGGAAAGCAGATTGCGGATTGCGGCATACTTGTAGCAGTCGTTTTTGGAGAGGTCGGGGTCGCTGTATGCGTGGCTTGCGTGTGCCGCGCCTGCCATCAGCTGATCCAGATCAATTCCCGCGCAGGCGATCGGAAGCAGGCCGACAGCCGTCAGAACCGAATATCTGCCGCCGACATCATCCGGCACGACAAAGGTTTCGTAGCCTTCCTCGGTGGAGAACTGCTTGAGCGTGCCCTTTGCGCGGTCGGTGGTAACAAAGATCCGTTCCCGCGCGCCTTCTTTGCCGTATTTCTTTTCCAACAGGCTTCTGAAAACACGGAAGGCGATGGCGGGCTCGGTTGTCGTGCCCGACTTCGAGATGACATTCACGCAAACGTCCTTGCCCTCGCACAGGGACAGCACTTCATTCAGCGCGTCTGCACTGATGCAGTTACCCGTGAAGTAAATCTCGGGAGTCCCCTTCTTGACCAGATTGTAATTCGGAGACTTGAGGTATTCGATTACCGCACGCGCGCCGAGATAAGAGCCGCCGATGCCGATGACAATCAGCACGTCGCAGGTCTTCTGAATTTTTGCCGCCGCCGCTTTGATGCGTGCGAATTCCTCTTTGTCGTAGTTCTCGGGCAGGTTGACCCAACCGAGAAAATCGTTTCCCGCGCCTGTTTTGTTGCGCAGCATAGCATCGGCACACCGAACTTCGGGTGCGATGCGCTCATATTCATGCGGGCGAATAAAGCTCGAAAGATAATGATCATTCAGTTTGATAGCCATGGAAATCTGACCGTCCTTTTCGGAAAAATTTTTACGTCCTCATTATACACCATTTTCGTCGGAAATGCAATGGATTTCCGCAAAAAAATCCGAAGAACGGGCAGATTTTCGTGCTTTTTCGCGTTATATCAGAGCAAAGCGCGCCAACATTCTTCCGAGGATATCAAAGAAGCCGATTTTGGCAATCTCCTCGCTTGCCGTCAGCGGAACCTGACCGATCGCCCGGCCGTCGATATAGTACCCGACAGAGCCGATCGCGTCTCCCTTTTCAATCGGAGCGGCAACCGCTTCGGGCTTCATGATTCTTTGCTCCACGCCCGCAATCTGCGCTTTCGGCAGAACAACGGAAAATACGTCATACTTCAGCGCACAGCTGTTTTTCACGCCGCCCGTGACCGCCACCGTTTCCGCGTCGCTTCCCTCCGCACGGTACAGTCCGTAATTCGCGAAGCCCCAATCGAGAAGCGATACCGCCGAGGCATTGCGCACATCCCTCGATTCCGCACCCATAATCACGCAGATCAGCGAGAAACCGTCGCGCTCCGCGGTAACGCTGATGCAGAAGCCCGCCTTCGATGTTGAGCCTGTTTTCAGCCCCGTACAGCCCGGGTAAAAGCGCACAAGACGGTTGGTGTTGGTCAGCCCGAAAGCGCCGTCACGGATGGTGTCCATCCAGATGGAGCTGTATTGCAGAACGGTCGGATGCGCGATCAGCGCCCGCGACATGATGGCGATATCCCGCGCACTGGTCAGATGGTGCTCGGCAGTATCGTCCAGACCCGTAACATTTTCAAACGCAGTCCCCGTCATACCAAGTTGCTTGGCGCGCTCGTTCATCTTCCCGACAAACGCCTGTACACTGCCGTACAGGTATTCCGCAAGCGCGACCGCCGCGTCGTTCGCCGAGGCGATCACAACCGATTTGAGCAGATCCTCCAGTTTCATCTGCTCGCCTTCCTTCAGATAGACCTGTGAGCCGCCCATGGATGCCGCGTTGGCGGAGACCGTCACCTTATCGTCAAGGTGGATGACCCCTGAATCAATCGCTTCCATCAGGAGCAAAAGCGTCATGACCTTCGTCACCGATGCGGGCGGCATGGATTCCTCGGCGTTCTGCGTGTAGAGAACCGCTCCCGTCGTTGCTTCCATCAGAATTGCGCTCTTGCAGGGCAGTTCGAGACTTCCCTCTTCCACGCCGAGGTCGGACAGAACCTTTTCCGTCGCGGTTGCGTCGGCCTTTTCGGCGGAGGTCGGCACGGCGGCTTCTTCCGCGAGTACGGACTGAACCGTCCCCGACAGCAACAGGAGAATTGCCGAAAGGACGGCAAGCGCTTTTTTGCGTGTGTGTTTCATAAATTCCACCCCTTTCCGATAATCAGCGTATGAGCGCGGGCGCAAAAATATGCCCGCAGACGAACTAAGGGCAAAAATCGGCGCGGAATTTGAAAAAAATCTTGATTTGCTATTCCATTTTGCCAAAAAGTATGGTATAATAAAACAGATGGAATCGGAAATATTCACACGGAGGAATGAAAAATGGCTATCAAAATGAGAGTGCTTTGCGGATCGGGAAAGAAAAAGGTCCTGAACCTCGCAAACGAGATCAAGGATCACTATTCGCTGGCGTTCAACGCAGTTGACGTGATTCCGCCCGCATATCCCTGCGATAAGGAGCGCATTGTCCTGTTGGCAATCTCCGCCAAGAAGGACATCAACGACACGGTTCGCCTGTTCTGCAAGGAGCTGACCAAGGCACGCGCGCAGAATGTTGCCCTGATGATTGACGGGGACGAAGCGGTTGCAACCAAGCTCAAGGACATCCTGACCGAGGCGGGTACCAATGTTGCGGACGAGGTTCTTTACATCGACGGCGGCTTCCCGATCTTCGGAACGAAACTCAAGGACGAGGAAAAGACCGCTGCCTTCGCATGGGTTGACCGTGTGATGGAAAATCTGAAATAAACCGCCGCGAGCCTGCCCGAGCGGAAACCTTCGGCACACCTACGTCAAGCAGGTGTGCCGACCTATACCTGTACCTTTACCTGCAAATACAGTCGGATTGAGGCTGAAACGAAAAGGAGAACAGATATTATGATGACAGTCAAAAAGTATTGCCAAGAAAACAATTTGGATCCCGATAAGGTTTTTGATATGGTATTGGGTGAGAGCGGAAATATTTTGCCCAAAGCGCGCGGCTTTACGGGTTATATCGTTGAGATCAAGGACGATTGCTTGGATTGCACCAATGATAAATTCGGTGTTTTCCATAAAGAGATACCGTTTTCATCCTTCCAGCAAGCGGAATTCGGAATCGGAAGCGGACAGCTCTGGCTTCAGTGCATTGTTGACGGAGAGTCTTTCGTTTTTTGTACAACGAGAAAAGGCTGGAAATCCCCTGCCGCCAAGCGGATTCTCGAGAAAATCGGTGAACACACCGAGATTTTGGGAATGGATGACTATAAAAAGATTATGGGAAAATTTTTCCTGTTTTATATGATAAAATACGCTTGGTAATGCAGCTTCGCATTGCAAAAAGCAAAAGGAGTACAGACATTTTGTCCGTACTCCTTTTGCTTTTTGCAATCTGTCAATTTATCGTGCTGTCGTTTTGTTCCGCGCTTCCTCGGAGACTGAAACACCAAGCAATGTATTGATAATCCCTTTATCTGCATCGGACAAATGCATTGAGCGATGATGAGTGATGTCGTTAAAAATTCCACACCGTGAATGATACCAAATTGTTGCATTCTTTGTTGTAAATTTGAAATCACACCAACAATCGGTAATATCGTTTTCCCATTGTCCCTTATTGAGTATGGAAAGAATTGTTTTTTGTGCATCCTCCGTCAAATTTACAAGGTCAGTTTCTTCAGATGTTTCGACATAATACATACAGGATAATGAACCTTTGTACCGATTGCTTGCACACCCGGGAAAAAACGCGAAGCATAGAATGAACGCAAGGACTGTTAATCGTGTTCGTTTCATATTTTTTCCTTTCTGCGTAACGATGAAAGCTTGGTGGTTGGCTCTGTCAGAATTTCATGGTCAACTGGTCGGTTTCGTCCACATCGTCAAGCGCGCCTGCCTCCCGCAGGATGTCAATCACGCCTTTGGAGACCTTTGCGCGGGTCTGGAGATCCTCCACCGAGAAAAACGGCTCTTCGTTCCGCGCCTGAATGATGCTGTCCGCCGCCGCGTCGCCAAGCCCGGGGAGCGCCGAGAACGGCATCCGGATTGCTCCGTTTTCGGGGCGGAACACATAGGCTTCCGATACCGCAAGGCTCACGGGCAGGAAGCGGATTCCGCGCGACATGGCTTCGTTGACCAACTGGAGCACGGGAATGCTGTCCTGCTCCTTTGGAGACGCGTCCTTGCCGCGCTGTTGGATGTCTTTCATAACCGCGCGGACGTTCTGCACGCCCTTGATGATAATGCTTGCGTCAAAGCCCTTCGGCGCGACCGTGAACATGGTGCAGTAGAATTCCACGGGCTTGTGAACCTTGTACCATGCCAGACGGATTGCCGACATGACGTATGCCGCCGCGTGTGCCTTCGGGAAGAGATACCGAATCTTTTTGCAGGAGAGAATGTACCACTCGGGAACGTTGTGCTCCCGCATTTCGGCTTCCCATTCGGGGGTCAGCCCTTTCCCCTTTCGGACGGCTTCCATGATCTTGAACGCGTGCGCGTTTTCCAAGCCGTAACGGATAAGGTCGAGCATAACGCCGTCACGCGTTCCGATCACGCGGGAAATATCGCAGGTGCCGTCCTTGATGAGATCCTGCGCGTTGTTCAGCCACACGTTTGTGCCGTGCGTCAGACCCGAAATCTGAAGCAGGTCGGCAAAGTTGTGTGGCTTTGCGTCAATCAACACCTGTTGCACAAACGGCGTTCCCAATTCGGGAAGCCCGTAAGTTCCGATCTGACATCCGATGTCCTCGGGAGTCACGCCGAGCGGTTTGGTGGATTCCAACAGTTCGTAAACCGAGCTGTCGTTCATTGCCACGTCGTTGACCGAGGTGTTGGTGAAGGTCTCCAGCCACTTGTACTTGGTCGGCATATCGTGCCCGAGCTCGTCCAGTTTCAGAATGGTATCGTGCAGATAGGAGAACGCAAAGTGCGTGGTGATGATATCCGAGTTCGGGTCGTCGGCGGGGTGCTGAACCGGGGTGAAGTCGTAAACGTCATACTTCTGTGGCACAACGATGATACCGCCCGGGTGCTGTCCCGTCAGCTTCTTAACGCCCGTACAGCCGTTGACCAGACGGTTCATTTCGGCACGCGGCAGGCTGACGCCCTTCTGCTCGATGTACTTCGCAACGTAGCCGTAAGCGGTCTTGTCGGCAAGCGTACCGAGCGTTCCCGCACGGAACACGTGCCCCTCGCCGAACAGTTCCTCGGTGTATTTGTGAACCCTCCCCTGCACGTCGCCCGAGAAGTTCAGGTCGATATCGGGGGACTTATCCCCGTAGAAACCGAGGAAGGTTTCAAACATGATGTCGTGCCCGTCGGCGTGATATTTTGTGCCGCACATCGGACACATCTTATCGGGCAGGTCAAAGCCCGAGCCGACCTCGCCCGTGGTGAAGAATTCGCTGTGCTTGCAGTCCGGGTTCGGGCAGTAGTAATGCGGCGGCAGAGGGTTGACCTCGGAAATACCCGCCATGGTTGCGACAAAGGAAGAGCCGACCGACCCACGCGAGCCGACCAGATATCCTTGCTCTTCACTGAAATGAACCAGTCTCTGCGCAATCAGGTACAGCACGGCAAAGCCGTTTTTGATGATGGAGGTCAGTTCCTTATTCAGCCGCGCAGTCACGATTTCCGGGAGCGGGTCGCCGTACATTTTCTTGGCTCTCGCCCAACACATATCCTGCAATTCCTGCTCCGCACCCTCCATTTCGGGGGTGTAAGACCCCTTCGGAATCGGGCGGACGCGCTCGATCATGTCGGCGATCTTATTGGTGTTGGTGACCACGACCTCATAAGCCTTTTCCGCCCCGAGATAGGAGAATTCCTCCAACATTTCGTCGGTGGTTCGGAAGTACAGCCCGACCTCCTTGTCGTAGTCCTTGAACTTCATGCCCGCCAACAGAATCTTGCGGAACAGTTCGTCCTCTTTGTTGAGAAAATGCGCGTCGCAGGTAGCGCAAACGGGCTTGTTGTACTGCTCTCCGAGCGCCACAACCCGGCGGTTCAGGTCGCGCAAGCCCTCGTCGTCCGCCACTTTTCCTTCGGCAATCAGAAAGCGGTTGTTGCAGATCGGCTGAATCTCGAGATAGTCGTAGAAACTGACAATCTCTTCAATCTCGTTGTCAGGGCGGTTTTCCAGAATCGCCCGCATCAATTCTCCCGCCTCGCAAGCCGAGCCGACAATCAAGCCCTCGCGGTGCTTTTCGAGTACGGTTTTCGGAATGCGCGGATAGCGGCGGAAATAGTTCAGATAGCTGTAGGAGATCAGTTTATAGAGGTTTTTCAGCCCGACCTGATTCTTCACCAGAATGATCTGGTGGTAGGTCGGCAGCTTCAGCGGGTCTGCCTTTTCGGTCATGTCGCGGCGCAGATCGGTCAGGGATTTCAACTCCATTTTTTGCAGACGGTCGATCATACAGAAGTAGATCATCGCCAGCATTTCCGCGTCGTCGCAGGCGCGGTGATGGTTGAAATCGCCAAGATCGTAGTGCTTGGCAATTACATCCAACTTGTGCGACTTCAACTCGGGGTTGATGAATTTCGAAAGCCCGACCGTATCGAGATACGGGTTTTCAAACGGCAGTCCCGCTTCCTTGGCAAAGTAGCGGATAAAACCGATGTCGAAGTTGGCGTTGTGCGCCACAAGGAGCGGGTAAGGTTCCCCTTCCTTCACGCGGTCATTGCCGATGAAAGCGAAAAAGGATTTCAGCGCGTCGGCAACAAGCGGCGCGTCGGCAACCATTTCGTCGGTGATGCCCGTCAACTCGACAATCTCGGGCGGAATCGGGCATTCCGGATTGACAAAGGTGTTGAAGCGGTCAAGCACCTTTCCGTCTTTGATTTTGACCGCGCCGATTTCGGTGATTTTGCAGTTGCGAACCGAAAGACCCGTGGTTTCGATATCGAACACAACGGTTTCGGCATTGAAATCGGGGTTGCAGTTTCCCATCACCGCGCTTGCGGTGTCGTTGACGAAGTATGCCTCGATGCCGTAGAGCACCTTGAACGGGTTGTCCTCCCCTGCCGCTTTTTCCAGAGCCAACATGGCGTCCGGGAATCCCTGCACGTTGCCGTGGTCGGTGATCGCAACTGCGGGATGCCCCCATTTCAGGGCGGTTTTCACTGCCACGTCGGGCGGAATCAGCGCGTCCATGGTGGACATGGTGGTATGCAGATGCAATTCCACGCGCTTTTTCTCCGCCGTGTCCTTGCGCGTGATTTTGGAAATCTGCATGATGTCGGTATAGAAAAAGCTGTAGTCCAGATCGGTTCGCCCCTTGCGCGTGATCTGCTTGACGTATCCGCGCATGGCGTAAGTCCCGCCGTTTTTCACGATGGCGGCAAGCGACTTTGCGTCCTCGATTTCCATGCCGAAGGTGCGGTGCTCAATGGAGGTGTCGCCGTCGAAGAGATCGAATGTGACGTCCATCTTGTCACCCGTGCGGTTTTCTTCGGCGGTGAAGTTGAACACGTCGCCGAGAAAGACGATATTTTTCTGCGGGTGGTTGACTGTTGCAATCGCGGTCGGCGTAATTTCAAAAGCATTGCCGAGCAGAACCTTCGGCTCGCTGACGTCGAATTGCGAATGCCCGATTTCCCACACGGTGTCCGAGATTTTGCGTGGGGTCGGGTCAAGGTCGGTGTAGATGCTCGGAATGCGCGGCAAAACAGCGGCCTCCTGCACGGCAGGACCGCCCTGATATGCCGCCTGTTGGGCTTGCACCCGCACATACTCCTTTTGCGCCTGCGCCGCCTCATGCGACATGGCGTTCTGCATGGTCTGCAACTCGGAGGCATAAAGGCTCGGATCGTAGCCCTCCTCGCGGCGGATGTTGATTTTGATTTCCGTTCCGAACTCGTTTCGGATGATTTCCTCCATCAGCGCGGGGGTTTTGGCGTTGGTCACAAGATCCACGCCGCTGTCCGAAAACGGAATCTCGATATCCAATCGATTCCCGTCAAGGCGGTAATGGCAACGGTTGAAAAAGCCGTTTGCCACAATGCCCATGCGGTTGGTTTCCGCAAGCAGGTCGGGCACATTCGCCTCGGTAAAGGTCGCGTTCGGGTAATGCGGAAAAATCCGGACGAAGTTCAGATCATACGCCTTCCGGATTCCCGCTTCGACGCGGAACTGATCCCCGCGGCGGATCGGAGCGGCGAAATCGGCGTGAATTTCGATAATCCGTTGCTCCTTGTCGCAACGCAGGCGGATTGAATTCGGGTCTGCGGAGAGCATCAACCCGAGATCCGGCTCGTCCGCGCGGTACTTGGAAAAAATTTCGGGTAGCGTCTTACTCATGCCGTTCGTTCCCCATCTTTTTGATTTCCGCAATCAGGCGCGGGATGATTGCATCCTCCGCGATTTTCTCAACCAGTTCCCCGTGACGGAACAGAACCGCCTCGTGAATTCCGCCCGCAACGCCGACATCCGCCTCGCGCGCCTCTCCCGGACCGTTGACCACGCATCCCATCAATGCCACACGCAGGGGCAGATCCTCCAGTCCCTCTTCCCGCACAGCGTCTTCAAAACGGCGGACGAGCGGAATCAGATCGATTTTTGTCCGCCCGCAGGTGGGACAGCTGGTGATATCCAGTCCGCGTTGACCGTCGATGCCGACCGCACGCAGAATCTGCTTCGCTGCCGAGACTTCGCGCACGGGATCATCGGTCAGCGACACCCGCACGGTGTCCCCGATGCCGTCCGACAGGAGCGAGCCGATTCCGATCGCGCCCTTGAGCAATCCGCGTTCCCCGCCGCCCGCTTCGGTCACACCGAGGTGAAGCGGATACGGGCAAAGCGACGCCAGACGGCGGTTTGCCTCGATCATGT
>ERZ780149.3113-NODE-3113-length-14319-cov-4.496845_pt1 | contig 14319 bp, 16 predicted proteins | sample MGYA00511367_ERZ780149 | MGnify/ENA primary metagenome ERZ780149 (study PRJEB29588, sample SAMEA2153852) | human gut metagenome | biome: human gut; feature: human-associated habitat; material: faeces | place: Denmark | collected 2008/2010 ... | reverse complement strand
TTATTTGTGTTAGCTAAATTTCCTTCCTCATCTACAGTTAATCCATTAATCAAACTTCTTCCAGTTTTTATATTTTGGTAAGTAGTAGGATTAGCACCAATAGTAACTGCAGATACTAAAGTTCCCATTATAAAATCTTGTAACTTATCTTCATTAGAATATATTTCATTTAATTCTTTATCACTCATATAGGTTAATTGTTTACCTAATGCACTACCAATACCAGAAATAACTTCTTCAGCACCTTCACCTAAGATGTTAATTCCAGCTTGAGTAATGTATTTTAATGCTTTATTTTTAATTTTGTTAGTAGTTTTATTTAAGATTGTCTCTGTAGTTTTACCTGTACCAGGTAGCTTAATTCCACCAAAAATATACTCAGACCCAATTTCGGCGCCAGCACTTATACCAGCAGAAAGCCATGCTTGTGCGTTTGTTGCACCTTCTGCATAAGCTTCTGGTAATTCGCTACCAACACTAGTAACACCAGAAGTAACTTGCCACGGAATACCAACAGATTGTCCTGCTAGCATTCCAGCATAGTATCCTACTCCTTGCGCTACATCTCTTGTTGTATCCCCAACAACGCTATTTGATTTTGTGACATCACTTGCCTTTTGTAATAATCCTGAAGGAGTATAATTTTTTAGTCTTTCATTAACTTCCTCATCTTTTCCAGCGAGTCTATTTTTTAGCTTATCGGCGTAATTATCATATCCGAGAATATCGGCACCAGTAGCAATTCCACCTACTATAGTTTTAGCTACTGCATCACCTATATTTGAAACTCCCTTTAAAAGATTTGCACCAACATTTGTTGCTGTATTTAATGTTGTTCGTGTAATATCTCCCAAATCATAACCATCATCAAATAGATTTGAACCTTTTACGACATTTTTATACCAAGGTTTGTTTTCACTTTTAGAATTAGTTGAGGATTTTGCCAATTTTAATCCACCTACAACATTATATTTTTGTTCAATGTCTTTTTTCTCTTTTTCATCATTTTCTTTTTTTATTTCAGCAAGTTTAATTGGCATTTTGCCACCTCCATTATTTATCTATCGTATCTTCTATTTGTAAAATTTCCTACATTAGAATTTCTTGTAGCATTAGTATCATACCTTCGGTTTGTATAATTTCCATATTTTGAATTAGTCGTTGTGTTACCAAATGCACGACCACCACTATTGCCACCACCATTACCTGCGCTAGATGACATTCTTTTACTTGACTTCTTATAAGATGTTATATCTATATATTCATTAGCATAGCCATCCCAAGCATAGTATTTATTGCCGATTTTCCATACATTTTGGTCATCTATACTTACATTACCAGAATTTAATGAACCTTTTTCACCAATAAATTGGGCAACTGTTTGTCCTGATTTTTTTAATTTTTTCCCATTAATGTTATCTGGTTGATATCCATTATCAAAAACGCCATTTGCAGTATCAGGGTTTACTGTTTTAGTAAATGGATTAGCATATTTGTTTTGAGTTTCTGAAGATTTATTTTCAGAATTGTCACTGCTTCCATCATCAAAACCACTGCCTCCAGAACCACCTAAATAAGTTTGATATTTATTTAACGCATATTCTTTTTCCCAATTTGCTTGACTTTGTTTAGCTTGTTCTCTTTGGAATGCTAAATTTTCATTATATTGTCTTATAGCTTCTTGTTTTGCTAATTCGGCTTGTTCATTTTCATATTCTTGTTGTTTCATAGCTAAATAATTATTATAAACTGTGTTATATTGATTTAATGCTTTGTCATCTATTTCAGATTGTAAATTAGCTAAATTTTTACCATAATCAGTTAATAAATTTATTCTACTAGTATCATATGAAGTATTGGTATCATTTTTTTGTATTTCCAAATTATTTAAATTACTAATTTTGTTTTTTAACACTTCAGTTAGATTAGTTCCATAATTATTATTGATTGAATTAACTTGACTACCAACAACGCCTTGCGTTCCTAAGCCAGCTCTATTCATTGAGCTTTGATTATCCCTTAAAGCTAACATCTTATTAATATATAATTGTTTCGCAGCATCTTCAGCACTTTGATTTATTGTGCTTTGATTAGCATTTAGTTTATATATTGCATTGTCTTGTTGTTGTTGTAATTGACTTAATGAATTATCTTTTGCTTTTATTAATTCATCAATTAAATATTGATTATTCTTTTTAATTGTTTCTGAATATTTTTTAGCATTTTCTTCTGCTTCTTTTATCCATTGTGCAGTTGTCGCCATATTTTTCACTCTCCCTTATATTTTCCTGCAAAAACGTATTCCAAAGATAGTCTTTCAAAACTCGACCTTTTATTTGTTTTGCTTTCCATGATAAATTTTACAAACATAAATTTTTTAATTCTTTCTTTTTCTCTAATTGTTTTTGGAAATGTATCTGACAAATTGGAATATTCTTTATTAATTATTTCACTTGTACCATCATCTAGTTCATAACTTAAAGTAATATCACTCTCTTGTTTTGGATTTAACACTAAAGTAACTGTTTTAATAGTCTTAGCATAATCATTAGTATCAAAATCTAAAAATGGTGTTTCCCAATAACATTCAACATTTTTTTGATTACCATCTTTATAAGTTGTACCAAAAGTGCATATTTTTCCATCATTTGTACCAAAATACAATTTATTATTCCAACTAAAAAATACCCTTGCAGGTATATTTTCCCAATACCACCATTCATATTGGTATTGTTCTGTTTTAGCATGTTTTGGATAACTTAAATATCTGCTATCAGCTATGTACACATGATTATTTATTCCTAAATAGTACTTACCATCGACAACAATTGATATTGCATTATCTAAATTACTCTCTTTTAAAAGTTTACCATTTACATAATACGACCTTTGCATTGCAAATTTTTCTCCATTATTTCCAATAACAGCATATACACCTTGTGGGGTAAGCATTAATGGGTCATTAAGTAAATTATTTACAGTTTCACCACTAATACAGCCAATGTTTTTTACTCCATCTTGAAGTGGGAAAACTTCATCACTATTTAGTAGATTGTAATTTCTATAATAAATTGTGCAATCTGTATCACTTTGCTTTTTTAATATTGCAAGTGTTCCATCATTCAATCTAGCATATCCAACAATAGGTTCAGTACCAACTCTCGCAAGATTATTATCAGGCCAGTATAAAGGTTCTTCATCCTTACACCAAAAATCATAATTAGGAAAATCCTTATTACCGGTAACAAAAATTCTGTTACCATTTCCTTCATAACCATACAATTCTGCAATAATACATTGATTGATTTTCTTGGCATTATCACTAATTACTTTTTTGTATGTTATTTCTACATTATCTCTGCCTAAGACTGGTGGCTCTCCAGGAGTAAAATAAACCTCTCCTTTTGTTAAATCAAATGTATAGTCAGTAACTTTTTCCCAATCGCCTTCTGAGTTTAGTTTTCTAACTAGTGTTATTTCATCTATATTTTGCTCATCCAATTTAAAAGTGGTTTGATTTATGTATATAGGATTTCCTTCATCATCAAGACCAGTTTCGATTTTAGCTGATATGAACGTATTTTTAACATATGGACTAAATAAATTTTTATCTTCGTACTTGGTTCCACCACCAGCATTATCTCTCGCCATAGACGTTGTAGGGATATATCCACACTCATCAGCAAATTTTGCTTCATAATTAGTTCCATCGAATTTTGAAAACACAACTACTCTTGTTCCATCGAAAATAACTAAATAACCATGTAAATAAATGCCTTTAGATTTACTATTACTCATTCCAGTCAACACTAATGTAGAGGTTTTAAAATCACTTGTACATTGATATAAAGACTTACCAGAATGAACTAAAAACAAATCTCCTTTATCTGTATCTATATTCCACACACCATTGATTTTTGTACCTATTGTGGCTAATATATCATATCCATATCTTTTTTCGTTGTATCCATCGTTATTGATGAAATTTTTTGCATTTGAACTTCTTCTTACATCTACATCTATTTGGGATGTTGTAAAATCTACACCTTTAAATTCTTTAATAGTGTAATATTCTTTTGTTTTTTGTGAAGGTATACTATACATATTATCCCTCCATACTATAAATTCGTTCTATCATTGGAGTTGGAAATCCATACTTATTATTAGCATAATTATCTACTAAAGTCATAAACTCATTCATATACATGGTTGATAACGTTAAATCATCATCTTTGTACAACTCTCCAGCAATATATAATGGTATTAAATTCGCATATTCTGATGCAATTTCTATAACAAAATTAGTATCAGTATCTGAATTAATTATAGTTGGTTTTACTTCGTATGAAACAAGTAATTTTTCGCCTTGCCAATTATCTATTATTATCGTATTTTTATTTAATATTTTCCAACTAACAGGCGTTTTAGAATAAATACCTTTAATCATTCTAAAATCTTCTATTTTCTTAGATAAATCATAATAAATAGTATCTTCTTTTTCTAGTTCAAAAGTACTTTCATTGGACCCAAGCTTCGACACAATAAAATTTATTGCTTCGTTACAAGCTTGTGGCATTGCATAAAGATATGTTTTGTATTTCTTTTCATTCATATAATCTGATAATTTATTTACAGATAAGTTTTCATTATTTAAAAACATTTTCTTTAAACTTTCGATTTGTATTTCTCCCCATGTCATATTTTCACTCTCCTTCGGTCAAGTTTGTGAGAGTTGCACTCACCATACTCTTAACTTGATAACAGGATTAAATTAATCCTGCATTTTTTAATTGTTCATATACTGCTAATTCAACTTCAGTTTCAACACCACGTTCAATAGTAGCGTACATTTCGTTAACACCTACAGTAACAAATTTGTCTTGTGGGTTAATTTCACTTACTGGGATACAAATTTTGTATTTTTTGTTCTTTTCAGCTTCTATTCTTTCAGCTTCTTGTTTTGCTAATATAGCTTTCACTTCTGCTTCAGTATAAGTTTTTTCTTTACTAGTGTTCTTTTCAGTTTTTTCTTTTTGTTCACCAACAATAGGTTTATTATTTTTAATTTCTTTTACTTCATCTTTTTTAGCCATAATTTTTTCCTCCATTTCCTAAAAAAGTTAAGGGGCATAAAGCCCCTCTGTTAAGCTTTTACGCCAGTTTCAACTCTTACTAATGCAAGTGGTTGAGTGATAACTGCAGTAAATGCAGATTTCCATCCAGCTGTTGCTCTTTGATTTAATGGGTCGCTTGTTCCAGCACTACCGTTTGGTTTAACAATAATTTCTGGTTTACCAGCACCATTTTCAAGATTTACACAACTGTATGCACCTTTTCCATACGCATAAGCTTGATGAACTGAAATTTTAGATTGTGCAGTATCAGAACTATCAACAACATTTAAATTAGTTGTTTCATAGAACTTCATACCGTGCATTTTTCCAAGTTCACCTTTTACCATTTGTTCTGGTCTAGCATATTTTGATACATCAACCCAAGCACTATCACTCATTAAGTCATAAGCAATATCTGGGTCTACAATCATATGGTAGAAACCATCTGAAAATCTTTTAGCATTTGCATTTTTAAGCTTTCTAACAAGCTTTTTGATATCATCACCAGTTAGATTCTTAGTTGTTGCACTTTCTAGCCCTGCTCTAGTTGTAGCTCCGCCAGCAAAATATACATTTGTACCTTTAGAAATTGCTGTTTGTATTCTTGTATCTACAACTAGCCCTGCTTCTTCACCAAGAAGTTCGCTTGTTTCAGTTAAAACTGGGTCAATTCCTGTCATTTGAATTAAGTCAGTAATTTGAACAAAGTCACCTTCTTGTGCAATTTTAGCAGTAATTGTTGAAACTGTTAAGTTGTTTCCATCAGGTGTTACACCTTCTGTTAAACTTGAGCTTGGTGCAGTTAAAGAGTCAAATTTTCTAAAATTCATTGTTGTTCCAGAATTTTTAGGTAATTTTTTCTTTTCAGCATCGTTATAGAACATTAAAGATGGTAATAATCTTTGTAATAATGTTCTTTCATAAAATGTTTTATCTTCTGCAGATAATTGATTGTGATTAGTCACATTTGTGATTGTTTGACTTTTTGTAGCCATAATTTTTCCTTCTTTCTTCCAGGTCTTTAATTATTTTTACAATTCACCATCTTTTGCCTTTTGAATCATTGTTTCAAATTCTTCATCAGACATATTTGAATAGTCAACTGTATTATCACTATCACCTTTCAAACTGCCTGGAGTTGCTTGCGCATTGGCAATAGTTTGTTTTGCAACTTCAATTGCAGAATTTCTAAAAGCATTCTTGAAATTGTTAAATCCTTCGTAAAGTTCTGTTAAAGAATTGTTTTTACCTCTTATATAGTCATTAAAAAAAGAGTCATCTAATAACTCTTTTAAATCTACATTAGGGTATTTTTCAACAAATTCATCAACTTCTTTTTTAGTCTTTTCCTCAAGATTTTTCTTTTCTTGAATAGCCTTATTTTCTTCTTTTCTTTTGTTCAGCAAAGCATCTGGCAAGTCATTTATTGGGTCTTTACCATCTTGCTCTAATTGATACATAGTTTCATACATTTCAGCATCAGCTAAATCTGTAATCGGCCTATTAGTATAAGGATTTATTTTGCCCTTATACACCGCTAATTTGCCTTCTTCATAAGCTTTAGCTTTGGCTTCTTCTATTTTTTTATTAGCATCTTCCTCAGCTTTCCTTCTTATTTGTGCATAATTAGCATTTTCTTCATCAGATTGTACTTTCTTTTCAGTTTCTGTTTCATCACTCTTATCAGCTTCTTCAACAGTCACTTCTTGTTCAGTAAATTCTTCTGAAGTTTCTTCTTGTGTATTCTCATCCACAATAGTTGTTTCTTCGGCAACTTCCTCAACTGGTTCAGCGACATCCAGTATTTTTTCGCTATCTTCCATATTTCCTCCTTGGATTTTTACGCTATTCCCTGCGAATTTTATTTAACTTCTTTAATGTCTAGTTATAAAGACAAATTAAAAGACACATAAGTGCCTATAATCCAATATTTTGTTGATTTACCATGGCGTTTTGCATTTGAGCTAGCATCATTTGTTGTTGCATAGCTTCTTCTTTTTCTTTTTGTCTTATTTTCTTCAATTTTTCTTTAAATGTCATTATCGTTTCAGGATATAACTCTATATAAGCATCTTGACTTATAGTACCATCTGCTTTAAGTGAGTCTAATAAAGAAATAGCTAAGCTTTCGCTCCATACTCCGCCCGCTCCAACTTCTACAGATACATTAAAATCAAAATTTTCATATTCAGAACCGTTCATTTGAAATGCATACACATTATTATCTTGTTCAAAACCAAATAGTCTACCATCTGAATAATAATACTTGAAGAATTGTTCATATATTTTTGCTTTTTGTGAATAACATCTATAAAATTTCTTTTGATACATTTCAATAGGCTTTTTAGCTTGATTTTGTAAAGCAATAATAGCACTAGCTGCCATATTTGCTCCTAAAACTTCACCAGTTACAACTTCGGTTGAACCTGATACAGTTCTGGTTATATCTAAAATCGTATTCGTTAAAGTCAATGCTTGAGCATTAAATGATGGAGTTTCAAGATATTTAACACCCCACCCATTAGTTTTGGATAAATCTGTCAATATTTGCCCTGGTTCATTTGTAATGCTTTGATTTGCTAGCGCTCCAATTTTTTGAATAATTTTTGGCCATGAGGTATCTTGAACTGATAATAACATCATCGCTACATTAAAGTTTAACGCTTTGTTGTTTTGTATTGCTTGTTCAATTTCTCCAATACCATATATACATCTTTTTCTTTCTTTATGAGTTATAACTGATACTGGATATAATTGTTTTCTTGTGTAAGTATAATTAGTGTGATTGTCTGGTTCGTTAATTTCTTGTTCATCTTCAAAAGTAACTTTGGCTTTTTCAGGTTGCCATAAAGTAGGTTTTTGAAGATAATATTCTTTGGTAGATTTTTCCCAAACAACTTTGCCGTTTTGTCTTGAATATTTAGTTAACACTGTAACTTGTTCAAGTCCTTGTTCACTTTCCGGCAATTCATTATCTGGTTTAATGTTTTCATAACCTTTTACACCATTTTTCTTTGCTAATTCTTTAACACTGTCTAATGGTTCGCTAGAAACGATAATAATATATTTTTGCTTTTGAATATCTTTTTCGGTAGGATTACTAACAATAACATTTCTTGGATGAATAACTTCAGCTCTCATCGCACCAACGTATGAAGCATATAATCCACCAGATATAGTCACATCCCAATAATAATGATAAAATGCAGTTCCTAACTGTGTAGTATATCCTATTGCTATGTCATCTAAATCTTCTTCTTTCACTTCTTTGACTAAATTTTCGGCAAATCTGGTAAATATTTCAGCTCCCTGTTCTGCTTTTTCTAATTGATATCCATATAACTCAGCTGGTTTATAAATCATTTTGACATTTCCACTCAAAATGCCTGCTTTCTTGTTATCAGCTATCATTGCAGATATATTAAAAATAGGTCTCGGAAGTGATTTGGTTCTATTAGTAGGCGCTGGCCATTGATTACCTTCATAAAAGTTTTCACAATCTTCCCATATTTTTATTAAACCTTTACTAGTCAGATAATTTAACCCATTTGTATATTGCTCCCATATTTTTGTAGGTTTCTTTTCGCTTTCATTCATGATTACTCACCTTCCTCTTTTCTTGAAGTGTATCCAAACATCCACTCATCTTTAATATCCTGTGTAAGATTTTGAACTGTTATAGGCTTATCTTCTTCTTTATTATCAATTTTTGTTTCAGCACTAATTTTATCCAACATATCTTGCATATATTTTTTCACAAAAAAAGGAACTGTGATACCAATTCCAAAGCCTGCAACAAAAACTATCAATAATACGATTCCATATAATATTTCCATATTTTTTCACCATCCTATGATATCATCCGTTTCTACATAATCACTCTGTAGAGCAAACGGCAATTCTATTTTTTCTTCTTTAACAACTTGTTTAATAATAAAATCTTGTTGTTCTCTTATATAATAGGTAATTGCTAATCCCATTATTAAGTCATCATGTTCTCCAGGAGAAGCTTCTGCTCTTCCTTTTTCATTTCTTATAAATACTAAAGCTTCATTTAAAGTATCTATGTCATTTATACATTCTATATTATCTCTGAATATTTCTTTTAATCCAGCTAATATAATAGGCCTTGTCGCTTTAGAAGTGACAAAACCAAATTTGTCTTGAATGATTTCTGCTATGTTATCTTCAACTTCTCTTATGAATAGCTTAGGATAATTATATTCTTTTAATTTTTTTGTTGGGTAAGTACTATAGTTGTTTTCTAATCCAACTAATGCAGTATTATAATACATACCTAAGCAATATATTTGCCTAGCATATTCATCTTCATCTATTTTATTATGTCTTAACTTAGCGACTTGCTTACTATTACTATTGTCAATTACATGTCCAGTAAAGTAGTCACTACCTTCGCCAGCAGTATCACCACCTAAAACATAAGGATGCCCATCTAAAGCGTCCTCAAATATATCAATAAATCCTTTTTCATCTTCTATAAATTCAATGTCTGATATTTCATTATTTGATAACGTATAACTGAAATACCCTTTTTTTAGTGGTTTTATATTTCTTATTTTATTTATTCTGCCCATAATTATTTCTTTGTTGAAATAACAAGAACCTGTACTTATAAAAGCTTCTTCTGGACAGATTGGATATTCTTGTTTGAACAATTCTATGTCATTACCACAGTTATTTCTTATACACCATCTACGCCATGTAATTTGTTCTAGTGATAAGTTATAATCTGTTCGTAATTGTTTTTCTTCTGAAGTTAGTTCAAAACCAGTATAGGGCATTTTATATTCTTCTAATTCGTTCCACCCTACAAATAAAGGTACAAAATCATTGTTACCGTTCACTGCACCGTCCCATATTTCTTTAAATTCATCAAAACCATTTGCAGTAGATTCTATAAATACTGCTGTATCTGGCAAATAAGGAACTGTTTGAAGTAAGCCAACTAACGTAGCATTCTTATCCCCCGGCCAAAATGCAAATTCTGATGCATGAAGATTGTTGTAAGTATAGGAACGCCCTACGCCCTTTGAACCAGCTGTCATACACCTTATTTTACTTTTTAATCCTGTGCCTCTTTCGTTGTCAAATATAAGTTCTTGTGCATTTGAAGCTTTTTTTGACGGTTTCATTTCTTGTGGCAAACATTCATACATTAATTTACTCATATTAAATAAATTCTTTGTTGCATCTTCTTGGTGTGTGATAATACCAGTATTTACATTGAATTTTGTTGTAGTTTCTTTAAAAAGAATTGCTCCAACTATTGTACTAAATCCCATTTGTCTAGCTTTTAATATAACTATTCTTACTGGTTTTCCAGCAATTTTCAATTCCTTGATTATGTTATATAATTTTTGTTGTGGTTTATTTAATACTAAATTTACTAAATTACCATTTTTATTTCTAATTTTGAGATATTTTTCAATATATTGCTTAGTATTAATACTCATCTTTATCACTTACAGCTCTTAAAGCTTCTTCATAAGATATTTCAACATTACCAGTAAGTATCGTTTTATACTCACCACTCATTTTATTTAAAACATCAATTGCTTTTAACTTATCGCTTATATAAGCTTCATTTTCGTATGAGTTTCCGTTGCTATCATAAGATGTATGCGTAACATTACCTTTTACAACATCACTAAGCCATATCATTCTTTCTTTAGCAGTCATTATATTCTTATCTTGAAGTTTTTCTAATAACTCATTATACCTTGCCTGAACCTTATCTGTGTTAAATAATATACATGCTTTACTGTCTATCGCTTCATCTTTGTATTTTGCTTTGTAAGCATTTTTATATGCTTCTCTCTGGCTCATACCTTTGATAAGATTTTGAACAAACATTTCTTGTTTAGCATTTAACAAGTTATCACTCCCTTTCTTTAAACTCGATACATTCCCAAATTTCTTCTTTGTGAGCTGCCAAAACTGATGTAATAATTGCAAATAAAAGCATGATTACTACTAGTATTATTGCTAATATATCTTTCATGCTCTTATGCTCCCATAATCAAAATAAATTTTCCATATGCTTTGGCTATTTCATATTCTATTTTGCATCCTCTTGCTTTTTCCCAACCAGGAACAAAAATTACTGCGTCCGCTTCAGCTAATTTCTCAATTGATTTTGCTAAATAATAAATGGGATTATCAAATTCAATATCAAATAGAGTATTTAATACTTCCCATTCTGGATTAATAACTTTAATTACTTTTTCTCTTACAGCTTTAATTCCTTCATTAGTTAAACCATTCATTGGTTGACTTATCATTACTTTCATATTACATCTTCCTTTCTATTTTATAAACACTTCACTAATGATAATGTAGTTGTTCTATTATAGCTAGCCTGATAGAATGCAGTGCCGATTTGGCATACCTAGCTATCAACTTTTTATCACTAGTGAACTATCTATAAAAGATAGTCGCATATACCACATAAATTACGAAGTATATGAAATGATATGCTTTTCAATATCTAGAATTATTTATCACATATCAAGTGCTTTGTTAAGTGCTTTAAATATAATTAATCAACCACCTTATAGGTGACCACACTGTAAAGCCAGCATGAAGGGTTTTAACCTTACTCATAATATTTATAAGCACCATAGAATAGATATGCTTACTAGCACTAGGTTTCTCTTTCCCATCTTCCTTGAAAGAGTAATTATGGGTTATACATATCTACTCTATGCTACTCATAAAAAAGTAGCTAACTTGTGTTATAACTAGTGCTTTTTATAAGCACTATATCAAGTAAATATACACGGGTAGATGGATTACCACATTCCAAAGTCACCATCGTTAGCTTTTACCTTTTATAAGACATCAGGAATATTACTCATTGTATAGTCTTATATATTATATTTACTCAATATGCTACTTATAAAAATGGTAGGCGAAGTAGGACTTGAACCTACAATAAAGCTGTATAAGAACCCCGTGATAACCATTTCACCATTCGCCTAAATAGTTTAATTTAAATTTTATAATCTTCTGCAAATTTCACTTTTTTTATTTGGTTATTTTTAGATTTATCCAAACGAAAACTTATGGCATACTTATTAGAGACATCATCAAGAGAAATAAAACCAACATAATCGTTTTCTAAACAATATAACGCGAACCCATCTATTTTTTTGTCATAAAAACTTTTGTAATAACCTTTGGAGTTCATTCTGCTTTTTACTAATTCCCAAATCATTGCACCATTTTTGACTTTTTCTGTCGTCTTAGCTTGTAATTTTAATAATTGACTTTCGTTTACTACAATTAAATCTATATCAGAATTATCACCAACTTCAGTAAAAACTTCATATCCTAATTCGATAAATCTAGCTATTATTTTTATCAAACCCAAATTACCTTTCTCTTTAGATGTCATATTACCCTCCTATTCGCCTAAAAAAACGATTAGAAAATAATCTAATCGTGTGAGGTAATAAATGAAATATATAATTATTCCATTTTACATATTATAACACACCTAAACCGAACAAAACGAACAAACTTTGTTTTTATTCATTGTCTTTTAAAAATCTGTCGTGTTCCATTCTCACAGAGTCTTCTGTAGCTCCATAGATTAATGTAGAAATTTTTGCCCACGTGTATCGGTAAATATATCTGTATTCAAATATTTGTCTAAGTCTTGTCGTAGGTAACGTATCAAGATATTCTTCTACATCATTTTGAACTTTAAGTAATTTTATTAATCGATTTCTTAAAATATCTACATATCTATTTACTTCTTCATTTACTATTGGATTTTGTGCTATAACTTTCATAGGTAGTGTACTGAAAGGAAAATCCTTTGCCGAACCCTTTACAAACGCCACTTCGGTACCTTTGTTTTTATATTCTTTTATTTCGCTCGTGAGTTTTCTTACTTCTGATTGAATATCTAATAATTCATTTAATTTTTCTTTCATTGATTTAGTTATCATTTTATTCCTCCTTTAACTTATTTAAATAATCTTGGTCTGTCATAATTACTTTTGCATTAACTTCTAGCAATACGTGACTTTCTTCTGTTATTCCAAAAGTATTAGTTTTCCACATATATTGTTCTTCGAATATTTTCTCAATTTCTTCTTTGTTATCACCAATTTTAACAAATCTACGAAAATTGCCTAGCCAATATTCTGCAATTAAATAAAATGGCTTATCACAATTAATTTGCATTTTCATAAATATTTCCTATTACTTCCAGACTGGCTAATTCATCTAAATCATAACAAACATCATAAATCCTTCCGATAAACTTACCATAGCTATATGACACAACCCAATCTACGATTTCGTTTGAATATTCTCTTAATATATCGCCTTCATAAATCTCTACACCATTTTTGTCTTTTAAACCTGTATATTGCCCTATTGTTTCAATATCAACTTCTATAAATTTTGTTGGATATTCTTCGCTATGATTTTCTACATTATCTTCATAGATAAGAGCGTATTTTTCTATCCATTCCCTTGGTGGCATATATTCATTTTCATATTTAGCCATAAGTCGTTCTCTTAAAAATATTTCTCCAAATACCCACTTGTTATTATCTACTCTTCTTCCTCTAAATTTTATTTCTCTATTCATTTTTTTGCCTCCTAAAAATTATCATAATCATTCCAAGAACCATATTCATTTTCATACATTTCTTTTGTTTTCTGGTCCGTTCCACATTTTTCACATATTAGTGTTCCATTGCTAAATTCTTCAACTCTTAATCTTCCACACCTACAGCATTCTTTATCTATGTAACCTTTTAATTTTCCTTTAATATCTTCATAACTTTTTAAGTAGCTCTCCAATGTGATTTTATTTTTTCTATTCATTTTTACCTCACATCAACATTTATAAACACTGTGTTTAGCTCTTGCTCTAATCCAAAATCTAATACATCAGCATTTAAAAATTCTTTATTTATAATTCTTTTTATGTAGTCTACTGTATGCATAGAATAAGCTTCTATTCCAAACTCAAACCAATTTTCTAGCATTTCACCGTAATATATTCTAATTATATCAGTATTTAATTTTTTAATTTCTTCTAAAGACATTTCTCTATCTAATATAACTCTTTTAACGCCAATACTCTTAAAAAACTCAATATTTTCTATATTATGATTAAATTTTCCAGGGACTTCTGAAATCAATTTTAACATATTCGGAATAT
>ERZ780149.3110-NODE-3110-length-14325-cov-4.577856_pt1 | contig 14325 bp, 15 predicted proteins | sample MGYA00511367_ERZ780149 | MGnify/ENA primary metagenome ERZ780149 (study PRJEB29588, sample SAMEA2153852) | human gut metagenome | biome: human gut; feature: human-associated habitat; material: faeces | place: Denmark | collected 2008/2010 ... | reverse complement strand
GAGCCGAGGGCCTCCTCGAGGGCCTCGAGCTGACTGCCCATACTCTCGAGGGCGTGCCCGGCGACCGTGGCCAGCGGGTAGCGGCCCATCCCGGACGCCGCCGAGCGGTCGGCCATGCGGAGCAAGCCGGCGGCCTCGAGCGCCTCGAGGAGCCCCGCGGGGACCGCGGCGTCGATGGCGATGTTGCCGCGCCCGCGGCACCACTCAGCCGCCGACGGCACGTTCGCCGTGAGCACGCCCCACTCGGCCATGTAGCCGTCGGAGCGCGGGTCCGTGGCGTCGAGGAGGAGGACGGCCAGGCCGCCGCCCGCGTACTCATCGGCCACGAGGGCGAGGCGGACTGCCTCGCCCATGGAGTCGAACTCGACCGTGACCATGCGGTTACCTCCTCCTGACGGCGCTGAGCGGCTTCGGGGAGAAGTGCTCGTCGCGCTCGACGGCGGCGAACCCCATCTGGCGGTTCAGCTCGGCCATCTCCTTGATGCTGAAGTAGCCGAGCTCGTCGTCGTAGCCCTCGACGAGGCCGAACGCCTCGTCCGTGCCGTCGAACTCGAGCAGCCACCAGTCCCATCCGTTCACGCACGAGAAGTAGTGGGCGTAGACCGTGGGGTCCTCCGCCCCGTCCTGCTCGTAGAGCCTCGGCGCCGTCTTGGCGATTTCCTCGGTCATCAGCTGCTGCATGTCTTCCTCCGTTCCGGGCACGTGGCCCTCAACATCTCGCCCCTGCGGGCAAAGCCGAATGGCGACGCCGCGCGTCGTCGTCGGCTTTGCTCCCTGCAAAGCCGCACCGGAGCGAAGGCGGGTCAAGGGAGGTCCATGACGACCTCCACCAACCGGAGCGGAGCGGAGGTTTGTGCGGGGTCTCATGGGCCCCTTGACGCGGCGTAGCGGAGGTGCCACCCGGCCGCGGAGCCGTGGCCATACGCCGGCGCACGCCGTGTCGCGGCAGCAAAAAGGCCCGTTGCCGGCGGGCCCGAAGGAAAGGAGTTGTTTTTCAGGTACGCCGGAAACACCAGGCACGAACCGAGTGCCGTTTATCCGACCGGATTCTTGATCTCCATCGAGTCGAAGGCCCAGACCCACCAGCGGACCGTATCCGCCCGGTCTCGTCCAACCGACCTTTCGAGATACATGGCAGTCTTCCACCGGCCGAACCTCACCGTGTACGACTGGCTGCTGCTTCCGTTCAGCACCGGACCGGGAGGCATGACCTCAAGGATCTCGTCAACGAGGAACCTCCTGCCGTCGGGCCAGAGGACCGCGAACGGGCGAACCTCGCCCGAACTCGATGTCCTCACCATGACGTCGACGTACTGCTTGTGGGCGCGACGGCTGTGATCGGGCCCAACCGACCGGGCGGTGCACTCGCCGGTGAAAACGTCCCTCATATGGCCGTCGCCGCCATGCCGGAACCCTTAGCGACGAACCATCTGCCGTTTTCCCACCAGACCGTCTTTCGCTGCTTGGCGATACAAACGTCTATCTCGACGCAAAGGTTGCCAAATATCGCGCGGCCGTACTCTCGGCGGGCGTAAATGCTCTCCACCGTCCACGATCGCCCGTCGGCCCAATGGATAACCCAGGGGTCGGCCGGTCCATGGTTGGGGCCGACGGTACCCTTGGCATCGACGTCAACGTAGATTCGCCGCTCCTCGACCGGTATTCCGCATGTGCCCGCCAGGCTGTGCTTATGGAACAAGGCCGCTCCTCCCCATTAGTACGAACAATTGTTCCATTATGACATACTGAAGGGACACTCTAATGATGGGAGACACACCATGACCGATGAAGAACAGGGACAGTTCTACGATGTCGTATACGAGATGCGCGGGTTTGCCGCCACGCTCCTCGCGGCATCGCGCGGTGACCTTCAGGAGCCCGACAAAATCATCGAGTACGCCGCGTCGCAAATCGAGCATCTCGCTGATCGCCTCATCGTCGGCATCACGGGACAAACGGATAGAGACCGAAACGAGAACGACTAACGCCATGTAATTCAATTACTGGAAACTGATTGGGAGATCACCCGCGGCCAATCCGTAGGAAAGCCGCGGGATATACTCCACGAGTGACCGGCCGCGCCGGCCCTCTTACCCAACCGTTACTCGACGTCCGCCAAAGACAGAACGCCGCGATAGGGCCTAAAAGGGGCTATCAATCGAGCCCGATTTACTCGCAACAGCTGTTGCTGCCAGCTGTTATACCCGAACAATCGAGCAAACACGACCTTGCTTTCACGAACACATGTTCAACATAACCTACCGACCGGCGACGATAAGAAAATCAATCCCGCAGATGTCAGTCATCGCTTTTCTTCAAGTTGCAGTCACGGCAGAGCATCTGGCAGTTCTCGGGGACGGTGCGGCCGCCCTTGCTCCACGGCGTGATGTGGTCGGCCTGCATCTCCTCGAACTCGAAGTGCTTTCCGCAGTACGGGCACACGCCCTTCTGGCGCTCGTATGCGGCGCGCGCGTCGCGCTTGTCGAAAGCGCGGATGCTGAGCTTGCGCTCGTTGCCGGTGAGCAGGTACTCGTAGACGCCCTTCTTGCTCGTCACGTCGTCGTCGGCCATGAGGCACGATACCTCGGCCTCAAGTTTCTTGGGGTCGAGATCGGAGCGCCCGTGGTGGTCGTTGTAGAAGAGCCCCCACTCGATGCCCTTCATCTCGCGCCGGTACTTCGGGAATATCGCCTGAACCCAGTCGATGACGCTGCGGAAGTAGCTCCAGAGGCCTTGGGCCGTCGGATCGCTGGCGTGCTTGGCCATGTATTCCTCTATGGTCTCGCCGTCGATGGCGGCGGCCCACCTGATGGCCGTCTCAAGGAACTCCTGACGTATCGATGAGCCTGTGAGGTAGTCGCCCGCGAGCTGCTGGGCTGCGCATCCGGTCTTCGAGAAGTACCTTTTGGCGTCTGACACCCATGAACCGGCGTAGACGGCGTTCCGCAGCTCCTGCTCGGTCAGCCGCTCGCCCGCGATGTTCACGATGCGGAACCACTTCAGCTTCTCGGACGGCTCGCCCTCGCACTGGTAGACGTCAAGCCGGTAGGAGAGGATGCGCTCGCGCTCGTCGCTCGTGAGGTTGTCGAAGTAGCGGTCGTCAACGGAGAACTCGCCGTCGACGTAGCGGCAGATTGAGACGGTTCGCTGCTGGCCGTCCAGCACCTCGAATGTGTCCTCACCGTCCTCGTTCACGCCAGTCTTCGCCCAGTACATGACGTTGAGGGGGAAGCCGTTCATCACGGTACGGATGACCTCGTCTCGCTGGGCGGGCTTGTAGACGAACTCGCGCTGGTAGGGCGGGCGTATGTCGAGCCGACCGAAATATCCGGTCACGCCCTCCTCGGCGTCGTCCCAGTAGTCCTCAACGAGGTCGCTAATGGGAATCTCGCACTTCTCAATCTTCATTCCGCGTTGCTCCCCTCGAAATCAGACGGATGGTCTGCAATCCACTTGTCGGTGTACCTGATGAATATGCGCCCGTAGGTGACCTTCGGAACGCCGTTCTCGTCGAGGTAGTAGGTGTTCTGGACCCGCCACGTGCGGTTCATCGCTTTGTACTTCGCTTGCAGCTCAGCCGAAGGTGGCGTGTAGAAGGTGCACTCGTTCTCGGCCCATTCGAGGTCTCCACGCCGTCCGAGAATGACGAACTGGTCAGGGCTGTAGCGGTCCATGAAGGTTATAGGTACGCCCATGATTCCCCGGTAGTCACATGGGATGTCGGCAAGCTTCGATACCTCTATGGCATCGTAATTCTCGTATTTCGGATAGGACTCTGGCTTGCATCGCTTAACCAGAATCATTTCTTCATGGCGCTTCTTGATATCAAGATTTGTGTACCAGCATATATTTCCCATCGAGCGCCATTTTTGGCCGGTCTCGTCCTGCCAGTATCTCGTTGCCCTTGGTTCATAGTCGTCCGGAACTTGGAATGCCATATCCCCGTTGTTGTATCCGAGCCAGACCTTATCCTCTTGAAGAAGGCGAAACACCTCTTTGTAGGTTATGGCGTTCTCGCTTCCTATAATCAGGATTTGCTTGTTGTGATCAATGAGCGTTGTTAAGTACTCTCTGAAAAGAGAAAACGGTGGGTTGGTTACGACGATGTCGGACTCGTCCAGCAGTTCGAGGCACTCGGGCGAGCGGAAGTCTCCGTCATTGTGCAGCCGCTCGATGGTGTTCTCACCAGTGCGGAACAGTTCAGCCACATCGAGCATGTCGATGCCGCCCTCGCCGGTCGTGTCGTGCACGGTCGTCACGACGGCCTTGTACGGTGTGCGCCGCTCGTCCTCCGTCTCGTCGCCGAACAAGGACAGCTGCGTTCCCGTTATTGGCGACCCCGAGTAACACGTCGCTATGAGCTTCTTGAGCTTGAGCTTGTTGAAGTTGAGCGCGAAGTACTTGAAGAAGTTCGACTCATAGGGGTCGTCGCAGTTGCACAGCACGGTCTTGCCCTTGAAGTGAGGGCGGTAGTGCCTCAGCTCTTTCTCGATATCGGCGAGCTGCGTATAGAACTCGTCTTGTTTGGCGTCCTTCGCCCTCCCGAGTGAATTGCTCTTTGCCATTTTCCATCCTTATGTATATACACTCTATATAGAATGTATATACAATCTATATACTATCCCGGTTCATGCGCATTTCCAGCCCCTCAACGATGAGGCGTGAGACAGTTGTGTTGTGCTCGGCGGCGTAGGCCGAAATCTCGGCTTTTTGCTCGTCCGTGACCCAGAATGTGATGCATTTGTCCTTCTTGCGCGAGCTGGTCGAGTCGCCCTTGTGCTGAAGGTCCTGATTACCCATGAGGGTCATGCTGGCCGTCTCCGCGGCGGGGGCGGTACGGCGCTGCGGCCGCTTAGTTGGCACCGTAGGCCTCCTTGTCTTCCTTGATGCTCTGTTTGATTTGCTCGAAGACCTTCTCGTAGCCGTACAGGTCGTCGCCGAAGGAATTACCGAAGAAGTTCTTCAAGCCCTCGCGGCTAGGAATCTGATAGTCAAAGTAGCTGGTGTCGCGGTCCGCAAGCTCACCGAGGGACTGTTTGAGACTGAGGGTGCCGGGGAGCACGCGGGTGAGCAGAATAGCGAACAGAAAGCCCCTCGCTCCGAGGGTGTCCGTCGTCTCGAACGTCTTCACCATGTCGGCTGGCCCGGTCGTGGTCGGGACAACGATGAGGTCGGAGCAGTCCGCCGCCTCGTCCATGACGCGCCCGTTGGGCGGACAGTCGATGAAGAGCCATTTGTCCTCAGCACCCTTGAGCCTGCGACCCGCCGTGCGAACGGTCGCGACATTAGCGGGCGTAACGGGGAACGGCAGGGGGTCGCCGGCTTCCTCGGCCATCATCGCCCAGAGGCTCGCGCTCGACTGCGGGTCGCAGTCGTACAGTTCGACGTCCTTGCCGTCGCGAACGGCGGCGGTGGCGAGAGCTATGGCTGTGGTCGTCTTGCCAACGCCGCCCTTCAGGTTGATTGTCGAGATAATCATCGGGTTCCCTTCAATTTGACTATATAGATAATATATACACTCTATATAGAATGTATATACATTTCCTTTACTGCGACAAGATCTTCGGCGGTCGGTTGGCGTCCCTCAGCCCTAATCTCTTGCAGGCGTGCGAAGGCGGAAGGAATCTCATGCCTCGCCCATTCAATCGATGACTGAACACCGCTCGCACGGGCAGTCATGAACTCATCGAACCTACCCAAGACCCTAGCCGCGGTCATGGCGTCGAAGTAGTCGTCAGTCTCAGAGTTCCACGCGCGGAAACGCTCATCAAGTCCGAGCTTTGCCCTATCAAGCTCGGTCTTATTTCTGCTTGCGATCTTCTCGACGGCAGCGGCATCGGATAGGCCGAAAAACGCCGCCGTCTGGCCGAACGGCTCCCATGGGTGTGAGGCGATGTGGCGAACGACCATTGCCTCAAACGCGCCGCTGTCCTCAGCGTACCGCCTCTTGAATTGCTCCGCCTGCTCCTCGATGACTTTGTGCCGAGCCGGTCGCGGCGTGGGTCGAGATGTTTCATCCTTGCGCGTAGCCGCGGCATACTCGGCTTCCCAGCCAGGCTTAAGCCACTTGTACACAGTCGGCCTAGAGACCTCGGCCTTGCGGGCGAGGGCGGCGATGCTCAGGCCGGGATTCTCGGCTGCAGCTCGCCATACTTGCATGGCCTTCTTCGGTGCGCCGTCCTTGTTCCACCAGGTGGTGCCATTCATCTCCTGCTTGAGATCACGTTCGTACCTGGCCTTCTTGAGCGACAAGTCCTTCGGAAGCCGTTTCTCCGGCGGGTTGCTCCCATGTCCCATCTTCTCGCCGTACTCGACAGCCGCCTTGCGCTCGCAGAAATCCTGGGTGTACCGCCTCGCCCTCCCCGATGCCAAACCTCCCTCGTAGGCCTCAAGGGCCGCTGCGACGTCGTTGGCAGTAAACCTGTTGTCAGGCTCGACTGATAGGGCATCAAACCGCTCGAGAAGACCGTAAGCGTCGTCCTCAAGCTCATCTTGGGGCACGCCGCACTTGTTCGCCATGACGGCCAGGTAGAAGATGCACCAGTAGCGGTGACTCACCGAAACATGCTCCCTGATGACGCTCAGCACGCGGTCATAGGCCGCGCGACCATACAGCCATCCGCCCAAAGGCTCGTCGTTGACGACATGTTTCTCGTACCACTCAGGCCACCTCTCCTTAGCCTCGGCTATCGGGGTCGTCTTTCGGACCTCCTTCGTGAGGGCGCTGAGCGCGTCGAGACCATCCATCTCCTCCTTGTCCCTCAGCCTCGGGATAAAGGAGAGCAAGTAAGGGATGGTGGCGGGCGGCGTCTCGTCGTGCGAGAAACATTCGACAGCGTAGGGTTGTTTGTACTTGGGGTTACCAATATCGCCGTTGAGCTTCGTCGCGGTGCCGACCATGCGGAACCCCTGGAATATGCCTTGGCTCTGCTTCTTGTCAGGGTCGCTGTCACTCGTGTTGGCGTTCCAGACGCGGTCGGTGAGCTCGCGCTTGAGAACCTGTAGCCCGGTGACGTACCGGGTCATGAGTGGCACAGGACGATCGAGCTTGTACACGACATGAAGCCCGGTTCCCGAGCTGACGAGATAGTTTGCATAGGGAATGACACCGCGCTCCATCTCGTGCAGCAGGTTCACCAGCTGCCTAGTCCCGACGTAATCGAGGTCAATCATGATTGCGTGCAGAAAACGAGCATTCTTACTGTTACGACTCTTGCCGTAGTAACTGACCGGGGCGAGAAACATGAAAGTGTTCTGTGAGATGGACACGTCTCTCAGGTGCTCAAGCTCGTCGAGATCGTCGTGGACCGTATAGCGATGCATGACGCGCTTAACGAGCTTATTGCCCTTCACGTCGGTGCCATGGTCAATCTCCTTACCCGTGTCTTCCAGGACGATGAGATTGGGCTTACCGTCTGAATCAGCGCCCTTCTTCTGCAAGCTACCCTCTGGAAAGAGTGAGCGATAGAACGAGTCCGCATCACACCAATACCACCCCGGAGTGTTGAACAACATTTCGTTACGTTGCTGGTTCTTGTGGCGCTCATCCTCGTACCAGTAGCCGTCGTGTTTGCTCTGGGCCTTGTGACGCGAGACTGGCATAAAAGCTCTCCTCTGGCTTGCATGAAACAGATGAAAAGAAACGGAGTGAGGTAAAGACCTTAGGAGCCACCCCGAGGGGAATGCCTATGGCATTACAGGACGTATGTTAAGGGTAAAGTTATTTTACACTGCTCTAAGCGAAAAGTGTCTATATAGAAAGTATATACTTTCTATATAGACACGTCGGAGGTTTCTCCTTAGATGTCGGATGCCCTCGCTCGCGCTTCCTCATCTTGAGCATCGATCACATATCGTTACCGTTCCCGTCGTCCATGGCGCGCTCGGCCATGCGGTACATGGCCATGCCGACGCCCAGGGCATGTTGGATACCGGCGATGCTGAACCCGCGACCGAGACGATGCCCGCGGATCGCGGAGACCCTTATGCGGTTGCCGCGGCCGTCTCTGCGGTCGTAGGTCGAACGATACTCGAAGACCACGTCCCTAGCCTTCGCCTGCCCGTCTCGGCTCATTCGCATATGAACCCCTCTCTTCTCGAGCGCCTCGTTGAGCGCGCGCATCTTGTTGGGGGCTCCCGAGGCGGCGACCTCGCGGACGCTCTCGCGTACGACGCGGCGAACATGGTCAAGATCCGTCTCGAACCGCGGCGACGACGCGCGGCCGGCCTCGCGGGCCCTCCGCTCGCCGGGGGACTCCTGGCGAGCGTGGGATCTGCTATTTCTTTGGCCGCGTTCGAGCTGCGAGAGGCCCCATCTCTCGTCCATGTCGCGCATTCTCGACGCATGGAGGACCTTCTGACGGCTTGCTCGGCCCTCATCGAGCCTGCGTCCGGTCTCGAGGTCGGTCCGGTTGATGGCGATATGCACGGCGTAACGGTCCGTTCCGTCCTTCGAGTGCTCGAGGTGAAGCGCCCAGGCGGCTTCCTGGTTCGGATAGTAGCGCTCAACCCACTCGCGAGCGAATCCCATGCACCCGGCCCTGGTGAGCCTACCACCGTTGACGTCGCATTCGTCTGGATTGAAGGCGATGATCTGGTGGTAGCAGTAGGTGCATTTCGAGCCCTTGCGGCCGGACTCGTTATGTCCATAGGCATCGCGGGTGCGGTCCATCTCGCGAGCCCAGTTCTCCGGGTCGTTGAGATTCCGGGAGTCGAGGTCGAGCGCGTCATGCTTCTCGCTCGACCTGTCGAGATAGCCGGCAAGACTCTTCATATGCTGCGCGCTGGTCACCGATACCTGTTTGATAGCCGTCATGTTTACCGCCCCCTCACTCGTCCCACGCGGCCCACTCGTCCTCGAACGTCGCGTTTTCCTCGTCGGCCTTGAACACGTCGTCGGGCGCGATCTCGTCATCATCGTCCGTCTTATCACCGACGTTGAACTCGGGACACCACGGTTCCGGCACCTCATACACTTCGTCCTGCGCGGAGGCCTTGGCGCGAGCGTAGTAGGCGGAGCGTTTCTGGCGCTCCGCTTCCTCGTCGCCGAGTCCGAAGAAGGCTCCCGCCGGGGTGCGGCTGGCGTAGTCGAGAGGAAACTCGAACACGCCCTCGCGGCCCGGTTTCGAGTTCTCGCCGCCTTTTATCGCGATGAGGCCGTCTCGAATGGGGATGCGCTGCTGCCACTCCCATTCGTTTATCAGGGGAACGGCGGTCTCGCTGTAGCTCGTGCCGGACGTCGTCCGCCCCGAGCCGTTCTGGCTCGATGTGCCCATGGAGCGCACTGTCCGCTTTCCCGCGAGCGCCGTGAAGAACTTGAAGTCTTCCGGCTCGGAAAGGGACAGGGCGACCTTGGTACCGATGGAGCCGACCAACTTGTCTCGCCCGGCCCCGCCGTCGCCGGGCTCGTTATAGGCATTCAGCTGTTTCAGATTTTGCACGAACAGATATTCGTGCAGGCGCATGCTTCTCCCGAGCGTGGCGATTGCGGGCAGGCATGCCACCCTGACATTCAGATTGCCGATCTCGTCGAGCACGAGCGCCGTCTCATGCGGAACGCGACCGCCGCCCTCCTTGCACACCCGCTGCGCCACCTGCCACCACTGGTTAAGGAAGCAGGTGTAGACGACGCTGTACGGATCGCCCTCGTCGAGCATCTCAATGTACAGAACCGTCTTTTTCTCGATGAGATCTCGGATGGAGACGGTGCTCTCGGACGTAATCGCGCGAAGAGCGCCGTCCGAGAAGATGCCCAGGGCCTCCTTGAGCGTGGAGACGACGTTCTTGCCAGCGGTCGTCGCGCCGCCGTCCCCGAGGAGGTCGGATGCCGGCGAGAATGCCGGGTGCGTCGGTCCGAGGCCGCGGATGTAGTCCTTGAGGGGGGCCGACGGGTCCTTCGGGTCCTCGCCGGCGGTCCCGCGCTCGACGAGCGCGGCGACGCTGGCGAGATTCTTCTGCCTGCGGGGAATATCGGCCGTGCAGACGACAAGGATGCAGGCGACGAGCATGTTTCGCGCAGCTTTGGGAAAGTAGGTGTTCTTCTCACCGCCGAGGGGGATGAGGTCGACGGCGACTTGTCGGGCCGTCCTCACGGCGGCATCGGTATCCCCCGCCTCGACGGCATCGACGACGAGCCCGATGGGATTGTATCGGCTTGCACCGGGATAACCGGTCAAATCGAGCACGGCGACCTCATAGCCCATCTCGCGGGCCTTGCCAGCGGTGAGCTCAAGGACCTCAGGCTTACCGGTCGACACGATGTTCCAGCCGGCGGCCATGAGCAGGTGCATGGTCTCTAGATTCTGTAGCTGCGTCTTGCCTGAACCTGTCTTTCCGCAGGTCATTGCATGTGGGACGGAGGAGTCGAACCAGTATCCCTCCCCAGTGGCACCGAGCACCAGGCCCGCCTTCCCGGGCGTCCCGTTGCCGTCCCAGAAGTCGTTCCGGCGGCCCAGTTCCGCCACGCCGCGAACGATGTGCGAGTCGCCGTAGATGCCTCCCTCGACCTCACGGGCGGTCTCGGCGTCCTTGGCCACCGCATAGCCGAAAAGCACCAGGAACAGGAGCGCTAGCGCGGCGAGCATGGGCGGGAGGTGCGGGAGCCAGGCCCCTGATGCCCAGAACGCCAACCAGAGGTCGGGCCCGATACTGTCGATCCAGCTCGGCCAGTCGAAAACGGCCCCCGCGAGCGCACATGCGATCACAGGGGCCACAATGGGGTAGCAGGCTACATCGAAGATGACGGCGAACACGGCGGCGAGGACCGCGGAGCTGCGGTATCGACCCACGGCTATTCGCCCCCACGCGCGGCGGCGACGGAACAGAGGCACGCCTTGAGGTCCTCGCGCGAGCGGGCGGTCTCGGGCCACTCGTCGGCGATGGAGACGACGTCCATGAGGGCACGGTAGGTGTAGGTGAACCCGCCCAGGACGGTCCAGTTCCTAAGGACGATATCGAAGAAGGCCCGCGCCTCGACCATCTTGCGACCGGCATCGAGGGCGCAGCCGAGGTCGCGGGCGACACCCTCGTCGATGGCGGCCGACAGGGCCTCACGGCTGCTTGGGTCGCTCTCGCAGACATGATGCAGGCGGCCGCACACGGAGTCCCAGCATGTCTTGAGGTGGAAGACGGGACGAGATCCGTCGTCCTCTTCCTTCGATGCGTCGATCAGCGCGCCGAGCGACTGCTGAGCCGCAAGCTCGACGAGGGGCCTGAGGTCGGAGGTCCCAGACTCCCAGTCGTAGACGGCCGCGGCGTCGCTGAACGCGCCCGCGACCTCGTCGCGTACCCCGGTCTGGCCGTAGTAGATACGCGTCATGGCGCGCTCGGCGAGCCCACCGTCGTGCGGGACGAGGGCGTCGATGAGGATACCCTCGATCTCCTGGCTCATGTTGGTCCGGTTGACCTCGCAGCGGTCGGCGAGGGCGGCCTCGAGGGCGCGGCGGGCGTTGTCTGAAGAATAGACGAAGGTGCGTTTTGGCTTAAGGGTGGGCATCGGTGCTCCAATCCATGGTATGTGTGCTTGATTGTATTCTACCCCGGTTCTACCCCTATTATACCCCTACACCAACCCTCCATGGCGCCAGGTTACGGCCTTGCGGCCTCGAGGGCCGCGGCAACTGCCTCGGCGGCGCGCTCGAGCAGTTTCGGGTCGGAGGAAATCTTGATGTTCGCGACACCGTCAACCGTGACGTTGATGAACTCGTTCGTCGGGACGGCTTCACTCGTCTTGACATCCACCTGCATGACGCGCAGCGACAGCTTGTCGAGCCGCTCGAAGAAGGGGATGCGGAAACCGGCGCGCCCGATGAGGATCCGACGGCGGGTCAGCCCCGTGATGATATACGCCGTGTCCGGCGGCGCCTTGATATACCCGGCGGCGAAGAAGATGATGAGTAGCACCACGACTGCGACCGCCACCAGAATGATAGGAACCATAGTCAAACCTCCCGTTTATTTTCTCTACTTCCAGAATAGCACATTTTTCCCGGTTTGTAAACATGTTTTGACGGTTGTCTGCCGACCGAATTGTGACTTTTTTGTGCGCCTGCGCGCACGCGTTGACTTTTTCGCGCAAAAAGGGTACAATAATCGGTATCAGAACGGGCGCCGGGGGCGCCGGAGGAGGTACTGCCGTGTCACAGCTCACCAAACGCGCGATCATTGACTGTACGCTCGACCTCGCGGAGAAAAAATCGTTCCGCAAGATCACCGTGCGCGACATCGTGACCGCCTGCGGCATCACCCGCAACACATTCTACTACTACTTCCACGACATTTACGACGTCATCGACCAGGCGCTCGAGGAGCAGACGGCGGGGCTCGTGGGTGCCGAGGGGGCGGAATGGGAGTCTGCCATCTTTTCGCTCATTGAGTTCGCCGCGCGGCGCAAGCGCGTCTGGCGTAACCTCTACCGCTCGGTCGGGCACGAGGAGACGGCACGGTTCATCATGTCCCGTCTGCACAGCGTCATCGTGCAGAATATCACCAAACTGAACGGCGGCAAGCCGCTGTTCGCCCGCGACGAATATATCATCACGAGTTTCTACGAGGAGGCGCTGTTCGGGATCATGGCACGCTGGCTCGAGGACGGGCATACCGACGGGAACAGCACCGAAATGGTGAAATACATCCGCCGCATCGAGTGCATTTTTGCCGGGAACCTGCACCTCGCGGTGCAGAACGCCGAGCGCACCCCGGAAGGGAAATGACCGCCCGGCGGTGGTCATCTTTCCCCGTTGCCCGCTTTTTGGGCAACGGGGCGATTTTGTGAAATGAATTTCACGAAAAATTCTGTTACAATGTAAGAAAAGAACGAAAACCCCCGGTGCCGGACGGCGCCGACGGGCGCCTATGCGTTACGGACAAAAGTACGGAGACACGGAACATGAAAGAGAAAAAGAAACAAGCCGTCGGGGAGACATGCCCCTGGGGATTCGAGAATCCGCCCTTCACACGAGAGATGAAAGAGACCTACACCATTCTCTCGCCGGACATCTTCCCGATCCATATGCGGCTCATCGCCGAGATCTTCCATATGTACGGGTACAACCTCGAGATCCTGCGCTCGCGCGGGCGGCAGGTGATCCAGTGCGGACTGGAACATATACATAACGATATGTGCTACCCCGCCATCTGTATGTGCGGGCAGCAGCTCTACGCCCTCACGAGCGGTGAATACGACCCGCACAAGTGCGCGCTGATTCAGTTCCAGACCGGGGGCGGGTGCCGCGCGTCCAACTACATCTGGATGCTCCGCAAGGCGCTCCACAACATGGGAATGGATGATGTGCCCGTTCTTTCGCTCAGCTTCAACCGGGTGGAGAAGAAGAGCGGTTTCCGCGTCACGCCCATGATGCTCGCGAAAGGGCTTGTCGCCGTCATTTACGGCGATATGCTGATGCTCCTCAAAAACCAGGTCAAGCCCTACGAGGCGAACCCGGGCGACACCGACCGGGTCCTCGACAAGTGGTATGCCGAACTGACCTCGCAGATGAAGCGCAACCGCGGGCTCTTCGGCCGCTCGCTCGCGCGGAACCTCCGCGCCATCGCCGAGGACTTCCACAACGTGCGGCGGCGCGACGTCAAGCGCACGAAGGTGGGCATCGTCGGGGAGATTTACGTCAAATATTCCGCGTTCGGGAACAACGGCCTCGAGGAATTCCTCGAGAGCCAGGGGTGCGAATATATGGTGCCGGGTGTGTTCCCGTTCTTCCAGTTCATGTTCGACTGCCAGCTTGCCGACCGCGAGTTCTACGGCGACGGCCCCCGCCGCGCCTCCGCCCTCTCGAAATTCGGTGCGGCGCTCGCGCGGCGCTTTGAGCGCACGTTCCGCAAGGCGCTCGAGCCCTATCCCGAGTTCGTCGTGCCGAGCACGTTTGCGGAGTTGCGCCGCCTCGGGGAGAAGAACATCGGGCGCGGGGTCAAAATGGGCGAGGGCTGGCTCCTGCCCGCCGAGATCGCGGAACTGATCGAACACGGCTATCATAACGTCATCTGCGTACAGCCGTTCGGGTGCCTGCCCAACCATATCGTCGGCAAGGGGGTCGTGCGGACGCTCCGCGAGACCTACCCGAACGCCAACATCTGTCCCGTCGACTACGACGCCGGGGCATCGAAAGTCAATCAGGAGAACCGCATCAAACTCATGCTCGCGGTATCGGAGGAAAAAGACGATGAAACGACTGGGGATTGATATCGGTTCCACCACGATCAAGTGCGTGGTGCTGTCGGACGCGGGCGAGGTACTCTATTCGAGTTACGACCGCCACCGCGCGAAGATCGCCGAGCGCATGACCGATCTGCTCCATGAGGTCGCCGGGCGGT
>ERZ780149.3108-NODE-3108-length-14340-cov-5.932517_pt1 | contig 14340 bp, 2 predicted proteins | sample MGYA00511367_ERZ780149 | MGnify/ENA primary metagenome ERZ780149 (study PRJEB29588, sample SAMEA2153852) | human gut metagenome | biome: human gut; feature: human-associated habitat; material: faeces | place: Denmark | collected 2008/2010 ... | reverse complement strand
GGGCTTGCGTCGCCCCAAAGGTTTTTTCGTTCTTTTTTGACTCCAAAAAAGAACACCAAAAGCAAAAAGAACACAAATTGACTTTGCTGCATATTATGCACTAGAACAAAAGAATTAATGGAGCACAAAAGATAAAATTACATAAATTCTTTTTTTCAAAATATATTTTGGAGGTACATATGGGATTCGGATTCGGTAATTTCGGCACAAACGGCTGCGGTGGATGCGACATTTGCTCACTCATCTTTTTGATGATGTTGCTCCAATGCTGCGGATGCGGCAACGGATTTGGCATGGAAGGTGGATGCGGCTGTGGAAACTTCCTCTGGCTCATTCTTCTTCTCAACTGCTGCTGCGGTGGCAACAAGCAACCAACCTGCTAAGAAATAAGCCACAAAAAAATCCCACGCACTGTGGGATTTTTTATTTTTTTGAGGCTCATTGTCCAAATTATGCACTTTGTTGATTGCTTTTTGTTGGATCAAAATGTTCAAATGTGACTTTGATTTCATTTCCGTTGAACAACAATGTAATAAGGACTGGATTGGTTCCCTCTCCGATTCCATTTGTATAAACAATTTCGACATTCATTGTTTTTCCAAGAAGTCCTAAATCATCAGAAATTGTATATTTATCGTTAGGTTCGCTTCCATTTACTCTGATTGTTATATTCTTTGCAACTCTCAAAGATGTCAATTCCCCGTCAAGCCCAGTGAGAGTGATTTTGTCTGCCCAACTTGAATTTTTTGTTGTTTCTTCTTCGAGAGCAAGACCGGTGATATTGGTGTCCTCAGTTCCAGATATAAATTCGAATTTCATTTTGTCGTCTTCCCCAACAACAATCTTATAAGTCGCGTCGCCAATCACAATCTCATATCTGTTCCCACTCAACTCCGAAACCCATTGTGCTGTGCCAAGAGGTTTTGCTTCACCTTTCTTCCACAATTCAAGTGTGTTTGCATTGAATCTATAATCTCCACTTACCCAATCAAGTTTGACTTTGATATTTCCGTCTTGTGCTTCAAGCGGGTCACCAGTTGTCACTTGATTAAATTTGTCAACAACTTTGTAGTTCCATTGAGTCCAATATGTGTTGCCGTCGTATTTCCAAACAACAAAGATGCGTTCATAAAGAGTTTCATATTTCACAGTTTGTGTGCCACTTGATGTCTCAACCGTATACTTTATGTTGTTGATTGTGACAGTGTTTGCATTGTCAATCTTTTTGGAAATCAAAAGTTGTGTTCCGTCAACCTTGTAGGTTATGCCCGTCACATCGTCAACAAATTGCCCGTCCGTGAGTGGAACAACCCTGTATCCGATTTTCAAAGTCTTGTTTGTTGAGTCATATGTATATTTAATATTGTTGATCGTTGCCGTATCACTTGTCAATCCTGCTTTCAAACTCAAGACGCGTGTATTGCCGTCATATGAATAACTGCCTTCAAGCGTTCCGCCAGTCATTTTATCTGCAGGTTCGGAAGTCAATGTCAAAGACTCATCACCAAGGACTGTGTAATATTGTGGCGTCAAACTTGCTGGTGCAGAATCACCAGTGAGTTTTATTTCGGCACCCTTAATAACCTCTGTTAACTTGTCGCCACGTCCGACATAGTCATAACTAATTTGTCCAGCAACTGTTTGTTTAACTTCTGGATAAATTCCAAACTTCAACAAAATTCCAATGTCAACATAATCCAACTCGTTATCGCTGCTATCTTTTATGGTGATTTTAAGTGTTGTGTTGAGTGATGAAGCAGAACCATATTGAGCATTTCCGATGTTATTGATTGTCTTGCCATCCACATCCACAATGTCTGTTCCGTCAATTGAGATGTTATATGCAAATGTATAGTGGTCTGTTGGATTTTCTCTTGACGCGTAATAGAGATTGTCAGTTTTGTTCACTTCCAAAAGTATAAATTGGATTGTGCCATCAGCGCTCGAACTGCTGCTGCTACTAAATAGTTTGATAGTATATTGAGATACATCTTGAATTGGTGTTAGTGCACCCTTGTCATCAAGCGGCCAGTCTGTAGGGTTTGATCCTCCTTTTATCCACGTGTAGTCTGCAGTTGTTGAATTTCCTTTATAAATCTCAACTTTGCTATACTTGTCAAAAGATTTGAGAACAACATTATCTCCGTTTGCATCTTTTGCAACAAGTTTATACAAATCGTAAGGTATAGATTTTTGATGAGGAATATATTGGCTTTCAATCTCTTGTTTCTCATTGGTTTTATATTTTGTGATGATTGAATCAAGTTGAACACCATAAACCTTGCCATCATTTCCAGTTGTCGCACGAAGTGAACTTGCATCTCCATAGTTGTCTGAAATGTTTGAAGATATTGTTGTAACTTCTCCATCTTTTGTTTCGGTTTCTTTTGCCCCAGTGATTGTTGCTTCATAGAACGAAGCAAGTTGAATTGTCTCTTCTCCGCTTTTCTTGAATGAAATTGGGAATTGATTGTTTTCCCAATCAATTGTGCCACCTGTTGTGAAAGTTATGTCATTTGAAGAAATCACAACCTGTGTTTCAGCACCAACAACATATCTCAAATATTGATAATATCCATATTTATCTGAAATTTTGATTACAACGCGCTTTGCATTGAGTCTTGGAGGGTTGGCAATAGTGAGCGTCGCAGATGAACCACTATGTTCAATTTTTGCATTCAATGTTTCGTCTGTGCCTTCAACAATTTCAAGTGTATATTCACCCTCGACAACATCGGCTGTCACGCCATTTCTTCGAATGGTGAAATCTGTGCCTTTTGCGTTGGAAATCAATTGATATGTTTCATTATTCTTGACTTGATTATAACTAATCAAGCCATATGCATATGGGTCATTTTCATAAATGGTTTCAGTCCTGTAGTTGACAACGATTTCAATTGAAGGCAAAATTGTGATTCCAATGGTTTTAAATTCCGCATTTCCATAAGGTTTGAATTTAATTCTGAAATTCATGCCGCCTTCTGGTGCACCCAAAATGTTGATTGACTTCCCGTCTGCTGTGAATTTCACACCTTCATAGCCGGCGGCTGTTTCGCCGTCGTCAAAACCAAGATTAAATATTTCCGTGAGACTTTCTGTCGAGAAATATTTTGTAAGCCCAAAAGTTTCAATAATATTGTATGCTTTGCCGGCATCAAGATAGTAGTAGTTGAGAAGTTCGCTAGGATTTTCTGGGTCGTAATTACCCATAATCGTATGACTGTCAAGTGTTGGATTCATTCTATAATCCCAAACGGTCTTGTATGAATAACTTCCAGAAACACTTTGAGTGTTAAATACGAAATAAACAGTATCTTCCCCTGTCGCTGTTTGCAAAATTGAATAGTCTCTTATTTTTGTTGTTGGTGTTTCGTCTTTGATTTCAAAGTTGTCATCATAATCAGAACTCAAAATCAAGTTGTTATAAACAAATTGAAGTCTAGGAACACCGCCGACATACCCATATGAGTCTTGTGATGAAATATCAAATGGCTTAATTGAATCTCCGCCATTGATTGGAAGAATCTCTGCACCATTTCCGTCAAGATGCGTTGGGTCTGTTGTGATGAGCGTTGAAATCACTGGATTTTTGCAAACTGTGAAAGTATATTGTGCAAATGTGTAAGAATAGTCCCCAATTGTTGCTTGAGCACTGATAACCACTTCTGCCTCAGACACTGTGACATCAGTCATATCAAAAGTGAATTTGCCGTTTGCATTTTTCAAGCTGTTTATTAAAATGTCGTTATTCTCTTTGTCCTTGCCTTTAATGATGTTTTGGTTCGACGAAGCAGTGTATGAGATGGTTGGATTTGGAACATAGACTGAAATGGTATATTTTGTTTCTTCTTCTGTAGTAACTGTGGCTGTCAAAACATTATTTGTCAAAGTCTTATTCTCTATAGATTTAACACTTTCTTCACCGATTTTTATTATTGTTAAGTCTATTCCCTCTCCTTCATATGTTGCCACGCAAGGATAACTTATGGCTTCTTTTCCTTCTCCAACTGTTGCCGTTCCATAAGCATATTTTGTGACAGCCATTCTTGGCGCTTTGTCGCTTGAAATGTCGGATTTTGCATTAATATCAAACTCTCTTGCACCCGCATAGAAATATTCGGTTGTTTGACCGACTGCAACAAAGTTTCCATTTTCATCTTTGGTGCTTGTCGAAATTGTTGGATATGAAACCACTGCACCAACGCTTGGTTTGAGCGAGAGTGAATAATATGCAAATGCAACTTCTTTTGCGTCTGCTCCTTTTCCACGAAGAACAGAAAAACGTAATTTCACAACAGATTCAGATGTGATTTCTTTTCCAACAACCTTAAGTTCTCCAGTTTCTGCGAAATCAGTATCAACTATATCAATCAATTTGATGTTGCTTTCAACCTGATATTGATATGTGAACACAGGTGTGATCGTGATTTTGAGAACTTTGATTGTTGTTGGTTGTGGCTGTTCTCCACCTTCGGCAGAAGACTCGCCACTTCCAGAATCACCTTCGTTTGTTGGAGTTGTTCCGCCCTCTGGTGAATTGCCATTCTCGCCAGTTGAACTGTTTTCTTCAGTTCTATCAACTATTTCTGCTGAAAATTTATATAAATCTGTGTTGAGTTCAAGGACAAAATTGCCGTCCACAGGATTTCCCTCTTTGTCGACAAGAGAAAATTTTCCATCAGCATCTTTCACAATTGTGAATTCTTGTTCTTCTGCTCCAGTAAATATGATCGAAATTATGTTTTGTCCGCTGTTTTCATCTTTTGTGATTTTGAAAACATTGCTTGAATATCCGTCCAATTTGCCAACCAAATAATACAAATATAAGTTGTCATAAAGCACTTGAAGCAAAGATCCATCATCTGTGTTTCCTTCATAATTTTTTATCTCAACAGGACTTTCTTCTGCATTAATCTCGAATATTTCACCAAGATTAATAATTTTTTCTTGTCCACCAGTTATCACACCGCCATCAAATGGAGTGTCTGGGCTTGTTATGCTTTCGTTTCCACCAATGATTGTGACGGCTGGATTTTGATTGAGATCAACAACAAATGTGTAATCTCCGCCCTCCTCTGATATTCCACTAACAGTAATTTTCAGTTGTGTGTTTGTTTTGCTCAAACCAACAATCTTAATTGATTTTCCGTTGATGATTGCTTGAATTGTTTTTCCGTTTTCATTCACGTATGAAGCACTATATTCCCATTTGTCAAAATTGAACATATCTTTTTCAATTTTATCTTTATAACCAACAACGTCGCCAGTTTTTTCAGCTTTATACGTTTTGCTGCCTTTCTCAATTTTTGAATTTGTTGGTTGCTCAACAATGTCTTTCAGCCCTTCGAAATAGTTGATTGCAACTTCGACCCCGTCAAGTTCATAAACAGACTCTCCAGCACCACCAGTAGCTTCAAACTTAACGCCATAAAAAGCAAATTCAATTTTGTTACTTTCTTTATTTATCATGCTCAAAGCAATGTTTGTTCCATCCCATTCAAGCAAAAGTCCATTGCTGAACAAATATTTATTGCCATTCATAGCAGCATTTTGAGTTATGTAAATTATTTGGACATCACTTGTTTTTGTTGTCTTTATAATTTTACCAATGAGAGTCCACTCTTTTGATTCCTCATCTTGTTTGAGTGTTGCGCCATCCGACAACTTATAAGAATATGTTTTTGATTTGTCATTTTCGTCAGTGATCTCAACTGTTTCACCTTGAGAAAGAGTTTTCTTTTGATCTTCTGTAAATATGTCAATATCTGAAATTTGTTCGCTTAACTCTTTCGTCTCAAGCGTTGTTGTCAAACACCCATTGCTGCCAATCACAAATCTGATTTTTGAACCATTATTGCTCTCAATCACACGACTCCAAGCATTTTCTGACCCCGTATCCTCTTCCAACTTGGAAGCCTGTTCCGATGAAGTATAAATCTTCCAATCAGTCGCGGCTTGATCACCCACATAGTCTTCTAGATAGATATGTATATTTCCGATTGCATAACCATGCTGATAAATTGTGATTGTATTGAATGGATCTTCTTTGCTTGCAAGGCTTGCCGCAGTTGTGAGTTCAAATGGAGTCGAATCAAAATCTTTTGAATTTGTAATATCTTCTTTGGTCACTCCCCACCAATTTTCAACAAGATCAAAGAGTGTGCCTTTTCCTTCTTTAAGTTCTTTTAATATTGCATCACTTTTCAAAGTCTTTGTTGTCGCCATTGGAAGAACCCAATAATCACCAACATTAACAACTGAGGCAATTTCTTTTGTTGCTGTGTAATCATTCAAAGATTCATCAATATTTTGGAGATTGCCCACTCCATGAATTGTTTTGTTATCATGCTCTTGATTGACAATATGGAAAGTCCCAGTGCGCTTTGCTTCTTTTGTTGTCAATGTGATATTGATTTCTTTTTGTCCACCAAAAGTCTTAGCTTCATTGTCATATCCCGCAAATTCAACATCACAATCAGCAAGAAGTGCTTCCCAATTTGCATATCCCAAAATTGTTTCTTTGCCAAACAATGCTGTTGCAAGTATTGCATATCCGCCTGACGACAAATCAAGTCTTGCAGTTGTCACTTCTGCAGCACCATTTTCAATTACAACTTTTATGAATGTTGTTTTTGTGATTGTTCCTGTGAGTGTCCATGTGCCAGTTTCAATGCCCGTTATCTCATCTGTGCTCGTGACATATTGAAGAGTTGAACCCACTGTCACTGCGTAAACATATTTCTTTGTTGAGTCATTTTGGTCAACAACTTCAACTGCCCCACCTTTTGAAAGAGCATCTTTTTGTTCATCTGTGAACGTGCTGATGTCTGAAATTTGCTCTGCCACTGGCATTGGAATCCATTTTTCGAATGGACCAACTTCCTCAACAGTTTCTTCAACATATGTTGTTTTTATCACTTTGCCATCGAGCGTCCAAACACCATTCTCACTCTCCTGAAGTCCGCCTTGTAAGGTGTAAACATATTTTTTACCTTCATCGCTTCCATCAATTTCTTCAAAACTTCCAACACTTGCAAGCGATTGAATTTGTTCATCTGTGAAAATGCTGATGTCTGTAATTTCCGCTGAGCCATTTTCCAACCAATGTTTATGTCTTGTGCCAACAACAGCCCATTTGTCGCATGTTGGGCATTTTGCTTCAAGTGAAATTATGATTGTTTCACCATAAGCGACATCAGTTATGTCGCCGTCGCCATTTACATTCCCAGAAGATGCGATGTTTATGCGATAATCCGAGCCCAAAAGTGTATTGAGTTCAGCATATGAGTTGACATAGCTAGAATATGTTGTGCCCAAAATTGCATTTTTCCATGTTTCAAAAGACAAAGTTGTTGTCAAAGATTCATCGCTGCTTGAATACCTGAGTTTTGCTTTAACTGTGACATCTCCCCAAGGAGCTTGTCCAGAAAGTCCCGAAATCTGTCCATTATCATCAATAGATATCTGTCCATTATCATCAGTAGATAATAAATTAGTATATTTATTTGATGAAACGGCATAAACATAATTCGTCCAACCAGGGTGATCTGTTGCGATTTTTCCAGTGAAAGGTTTGCCATTATATTCACTCATGGCATCTTTGTAAGGGTCTGTTCCCAAAGTATCAGAGTTAATCGCATAATCAACTTTTGTTGTGTCACCTGCCTCGATGAAAATGGTTTTGTTGTTTTCTGTTTCACTTGTTGAAGTTTCAACAGTTGGAAGAATTGTAAGACGTCCAACAACATATTTCCCCGTTGTGTCTTTAATCATAATGTTGATTGGCGAAAATTTATTATTAGATTCACATGAAATTGTCCAAATATTATTTCCAGCATCGTCTTTACTAAACTCAATCTCGCTGCTTTCTTCGCTTCCATCATCAACATAGAACTTGAACATGTTAGAAATATAATTTGTTCCACCAAGTTTGAGAACATTATTTGATATTCCTTCTTGTGTATAGAAAATTATTTTGCTCAAATCAATGGTGGTCTCATCTTTGCCAAGCATATATCTGACTTTTGGAACATTAAGCACATCATTTCCTTCCTCATCTTTCGCGTTTGCAGCAATTCCATCATATGAGATTGTGTAGAAACGTGTGAAATAATGTTTTTCATTATCAATTGTGATGTATTCATGATCAAAGTGTTCTTTGTCAACTTGTGCAACATATTGAACATTGTTGTGAGTGAGACGAAGAATTGCCGCTTTGAGTTCAGTTTCGCCATTGCCATCAACACTTCTATCGACCTTATAACGAATGTAACCATTAACATATGCATTGACATATGTTGTGTAATTACCTTCTCTATTTATATCAAAAGGTTCATTTGTATATTTTTTAGCTGGGTCTGTTTCTTCCTCATGGAAAACTCTGTCATAAAGAACATAGTCACGAGTGTCATTTCCGCTTGAAAATTTCAAGTGGGGAATAATAACATATTTTGCTCCTGTTTCAACTTCGTATGCAACAGTGTCGCCATCTGTTATTGATTGAAGAGGAATCTTTACCACAGACTTCTTAACATTTTCTTGTTCAACTTCCTCAACTTCAATAACGCTGCCATTATAACGAATATAACTTTTTTCACCTTCTGTGAGAACGTCATATTTTGCATCGTCACCAAGATAGAACTTTCCTTTCCAAGTATCCATGAGATTTTCTGCGTAAACTTTTAAATTGTCAATAAGAACATATTGATTATATCGTTTTGAAATATCTTTTATTGAGTATCCTCCAACATTAACAAACAAATTATTTGCTGATGTTGATCCAATATCAGTTCCATTAAGATAATTTCTCACATATACTCTGGTCGTGATTTCTTGCATGCTATAGTTGCCGTCAGACGAAGTCGCATTGAAGAAATCAACACTTTTGCCGACATCAAAAATGCCCTCATTGTTGACAGTTGTGGATATAATTTCATGATCAATTGTGCATTTGAGGACAAGATTAAACCTTGAAATCTCGCCTTTGTTGTTATAAATTACGACCGTTGTTTCAACATCATTAACAAGTGTTGATATTTGAATGATGCCACCAGAAAGTGTAATAAATTGACTGTAATCTGTTCCGAGTTTTTCGTGAACAATCAAATAGAATTTATATTCATTTGGAGAAACTGGTTGCTGTGGGTTTTCACCAACTCGAACATCAACATTTTCATTGAGATTGATTTCGCTCGCACCATCTGATGCAACAGAGAACCCATCATAATCAATTTTTTGATTTTTGTAATATGTTGTGTATGAAATTGGTTTGTCATTAACTTGGAAGCGATAGTATGCTTCTGCACCACTTGATGTGAATGCCCTAATTCTGATGTCTATTGTCTCAACCGACTGCCCACGATTAACAAACATGTTCGCACTTTGAAGAACGCCATTTGTCGTTGTCTTTTCAGTGATTGTCACATAATTTGAAACTTGGTCAGCTGGAATAACCGTTTTGCCAATTCCAACACTTGCAATTTCAAAATGCAAATCTTTGTATTCAATAGGAATAAGCTTTCCATCTTTTTCACGAACAACAACAAAACGTCTTGCATAAGTTTGTCCATTTGTTGTTGGGAACAATTCTTCAAGCAATTTTTTGTTTGGTGTCTTTTGAGCATCAAATTCTTCCATCAAATCAACTGAAACTTGATTTTTTGAACCAAAATACAAATATTCATAAGCATTTTGAACATTATATTCTTCATTATATTCAATGTATGGATAGAAGACTTTAATCTGCTGATTTGCAGTGACTTTTATTCTATAAACAAATTCAAAAGCCTCTTCAAACTCCGCACCGCATTTCACTTTGACATAAACAATTTGGTCTTTTCCAACCGAATTTGCTGAAATTGTGAGATTTTGTGCATCGTAATTAACATAATTATTTGCTGATCCATCTGCATTAATCACACTAACAAGTGCACCGCCACTTTCAAGCCCGTCAACAAGAATCTTTGATTTTAGGTCAATGATTTCTTCACTGCCTGCTTCAAGCGTGTCGTAAAATGACTCTGACTCAACAACTTGTTTGAGATCAACATTTCTATATGTTTCTTCACTTTCCGCGTTTTCAATGCTGTCATAAACAACAAATGGATATTTGATTGGCAAGATAAGAATTGGAAGTTCTGTCACACCATTGCCATTTTCAATGCGAAGTTTTTCTGATGCTATGATTTTTGTATAAAGTCTATCAAGCTTTTCAATTTGATTCGCTCTAATTCTCAAATATTGTTCACTTGTTGCGTTAATTATTGTATAAACAACACCCTCCGCTTGAGACAGCGCAATTGAATTATTCTCAGTTGCAACAAAAGGAACATAATGCTTTCCATTATATAATACTTTTGCATCAAGCAAAATGCTTTCGTCAAAGAACGGCTTGAAGAAGAGTTTGATTGGTGTCAGAACGCAACCATCGTATGTGATTCTGATTTCAACAAAGCTGCCTTCTATCGCACGGAAAGATGTTGGCAGTGTGAAAACTCCAGAGTTTGAAGATAACGCCACCCATTCGCCGTTGATTCTTGCTTCAAGTGTCGCATGCTCTGAAATAATATTTGAACCCATAATTCTCTCAAGTTTGATGAGTCCGTTTGCATTGTCTTTTGCATCGTAAACAACTGTTTCGCCACAAACATAACTTGCAGGATTTTCTTCGGTTCCCACGTTTGACACAAGGGACGCCTTGATGTTTGGGAAAACAAGGAATTTCATTGTATAAACAAACGCATATTCGTCGTTTTCAGAGAAATTTTTCTTGAATATGATTGTTTTTTCTGTCATTTGACTTACAGCGTCAAAGCAAACAGTCAAAATTCCGTTGTTATAAGAAATGTTCTGAATTCCACCATTTTTTGGAAGTTCAAAATCGTCAACTGAAATAGAAATGTTTGTTTGAGTTGGTTTTTCTTGTGTGAGAACAAATGTTATTTCTCTTGAATTTTCTGCATAAACTCTTGTTCCACGCTCGGTTGGAGGAGTTTCTCCGCGAGCAACAAAATCTGAGTCTTCAAGACCATTGTCGTTGTTCGCATATGTGTTTGAAGCAGTGATATTGCTTACAATTCTGATTGGAATGACTTTTGTAAAGCCAAAATTTGAAGTTATGTAAAGTTGCAAGCTTGCATCGCGTCCGAGTGTGCTAACAACTTTCAATGTGTCATCAGCAAACACAAACTTGTCATTATTTTCAATTGGGACATTGAATTCCAACAAATTATTCAAGTCAATATCCCCTGCTTTTGCATCAAAGTATGTGCGGAAATTAGTTTGGCTGCCCTGATATCCATCCATTGTAATTTCCGATTTATTTGGTGTTAAAGTGATTTGAAGAGATGCCAAAACTCTAAAATAAAGGTTGGCAGTTAGTCCAGAACCATCTGCGGCAGTCGCAGTAATAATCACATCTTCGTCTTCAGTTGCACCAAGAATTGAAAGTGTTGGTCCTTTTTCCGGATCATCTTCAACTGCAATTACTGCTGGCTTGTTCGATGACAAAGTGTAGGTTTTGTTTAATGCCTCTTCATTGATTGTCACTTTTGACAAGTCTTCGAGAATGAGTTTTTGCTCATTGAGTGTGATTCCATATTCAACGTTTGTTGCAACATTATCTGAACCCGCATTAAATTTTATTTCAACTTGAATTGGATTTTCTGCTGAGTTTCGTGGATTTGCATCTTTCACAGCATCAAACACAATTTCTTGAGCAAATCCATTGAGAACTTTGATTTGAACCTTGTTTCCATTGTTTGAAACAAATTTATCAAGTCTGTGATCAAGGTCGTATGTGACTTTGCACTCAAGAGTTGGTTGCTCATTGGTTGGAAGCGACTTCACGCTAACTTGAAAATCAATGCGTTTTGATTCAACATCAATCACATAATCGCCAGTGAGTTCCAAGATTTTTGATTTTTGACCATCAAGCAAAAAGTCGATTGAAATCTTGCCATCAGCATAATCTCTTTCAAAAATTTCGATGTCACTAACAAACAAACTGAGTGTGAACACTTTTTCGTCTTGTTGACGGACATGGAAAATGTAGTCACGAGTGGTTTCGTCAGTGTTTTTGTTGTAATCTTTTCCATCTTCTTGCTGGTTCACAGTCATGCTTGCATCAAGCTGTTTGAGACTCTTCACAACATTAATTGTATTCGTGTTCGAGAAGCTTTCAAACAAGTATCCGCCAAATTGAATTTTTGGATTGCCCATATAATCTGAAACAACAGTTGCAAAGAAAATTCTGAAATTTCCAACATCTTTTGCGGTCAAAATGCCGTTTGGAATTTCAAAAACTTCATATTGATTTGAACTGTCTGGAACTGCAAAATTTCCAGAATAAAGCGAACAGTTAATCACATTCGCAAGGTTTTCGCCTTCCGTTGAATAAGCAAAGAAACGAACAACTTTGTATGTTGCATTCGGATTTTTGATATCAACAAAGTCTGCAAGATTTATTGTTGGATAATATTTTTCTGCCGCAGTCTCTCCGTCAAGAACAACAAGAGTTTTAATTGCTGGAAGCGTGCTTTTCCATGCAACATCAGAAGAAATTGGGTCTGCAACCAAAATGTTATTGAAAGGAATTTCAAAATTGATTTCTGTTGGCACAGATGACGAAGACGAATAGTATTCATAAGAAAGTTTTGCAACAATTTTATATTTTCCAGTTTCGCTTGCAATAACTTTCCATGAAGAAAGATTTGCATCGTTTTTGTTTATTTTTGCTTTGACGCCATTTTCTTTTTTGGAAGAGGTTTGTCCAACAATTTCAAGTTTGTCTCCAGCATCTTCCCAAGCACCATCGCCATTTTGCCAATAAGCAAACAGTTTGATAACTGCGATTTTATCCTCAAGTTTTGCAACTCCCGCATCAGACGCAAGTCCAAGTCCTAAATTGAATGCGTTGTTGACATTTCCATTTGCAACCAAAGTCATAGGAGAATTGATTGCAAGGTTCATATATTCGTCATTTGTTGAACTTGTGAAACTTGTAATTTTTTGGTTTGTTCCAAAAATTTGAGAACTTGCACCACTGATTCCATTTGAATTCATCATTGTGATTAGTTCTTCATCTGAATATCCTTTGCTCTGTGCCGCATATTCATCAGCACTTGTCCTGAAACAATATGCATTGATTTTGATGTCTTCAACTGTGGTTTGTCTCAAAACCTCAATCAAATCATTTTCACCATCAACAAAATCAATATGTATACCTTTCCATGCGGTTGGAATTTCAAACAAAACTTTTCGTGGCTCGCCCTTTGTTGTGTTTGCACTTTTTGCTGGTGTGAAAACCGGTTGCAAACGAACAACAGAGCCAACGGCAAGTTCGACAACTTTGTTGTCTTCTTCACCCTCGGCAAGTGTCTTCATATAATTTTTCAAATTTTGTGCTGAAACAGTTCCAATTTTTGTTCCAGTCGTCGTCACGAGTTCAACTCCAAGTGAGTGAACAGGCACATCAACTTCAACCGTGAGAGGTGTTGCTTCTTGAATGAGTGGGTTTGTTGATTTCGCACGGATTATTGATGTTCCGCCAACATTCCATTCTTCTGTCATGCCAGCATAGTGGGTTTTGTTGACTTTGACAGTGAAAGGTTTTCCAAGTTTGACAACTTTTGGAATTGTAATAATTCCGTCACTAATCATTCCATCTGCTTCAGTTTGATTGGTAAGAGAAAGTGTGACATCTTTTTCCGTGACATTCTCCGTTGTCGTGTTCACAACAACTTCAAAGTCATTCTCTGTAAGTTTTTCAGTAATTTCAAACGCAATGTCTCCGGGTTGAACAACCTCTTTGTCGAACTTGCCCGTCAAAAACAAAACGCCCGCTGTGATTCCCACAACCGCCAATATAAATCCGAAACATGCCAAAACGATCTTAAAATATCTCATAGTTCCCCACCATTAATATTGCGCACAAGACTTTTTTGTATTGTTTGCAATAAATCTTGTTATTATTATAATAATATAAAATTCGACAAGTCAAACAAATGACAAACATTTGCCACTCTTTAATCACAAAAATAACAATCACAAAAATAACTTCTCGCACTTAATTGATTATAGAAAAAAGAAAAACCGCAACTTATGAAGTACTTTTTGACCTAGCATTGATGCGACTAATCAAACATTTTTTTCATTCCAAAAGTTAAGGCATTCTTTGCCTTAACTCTTCTTATTAGCCAACATGCATGAAATGAAAGGTTTGTCAAGAGTTTGAGTGCGAACGCACTCAAATACATTTACTCTTGATAAATTTTTCGTTTCATGCGACACAAAAAACAAAAAGACAAAAGAAAAGGTTTTGTGCCAAAATTTCACAAAACC
>ERZ780149.3081-NODE-3081-length-14430-cov-11.168139_pt1 | contig 14430 bp, 9 predicted proteins | sample MGYA00511367_ERZ780149 | MGnify/ENA primary metagenome ERZ780149 (study PRJEB29588, sample SAMEA2153852) | human gut metagenome | biome: human gut; feature: human-associated habitat; material: faeces | place: Denmark | collected 2008/2010 ... | reverse complement strand
ACATAAAGTAATGGCACCTTTTTTTGTGAAAGTTCCCTGCATACCTGAAGTAGAAGCGTGGATTTTCCTATACCCGGATCTCCTCCCACAAGCACAAGCGACCCCCTCACAATTCCTCCACCAAGCACTCTGTCAAACTCGGCTATACCTGTCACTATACGCTCCTCTTTCTCGCTTTTTACTGCCGAAAGAGGCAGAACCTGTGCCGCCTTTGATTCTTTTTTTACTTTTCCCGACGAGCTTATCGACTTTTTATCTACGGTTTCCTCTACAAATGTATTCCATTCCTTACAGGCCGGGCACTGTCCCATCCATTTTGCCGATTCATAACCACATTCCTGGCAGAAAAATACAGAGGTCTTTCCTTTTGCCATATTGTTCTCCTTTATAAAATACAAAAAGCCCGGCTTTCACCGGGCTAAAAATATGCTCTATTTTCTTGATACTTTGATATCGACTGAATCAACACCCTCAAGCTCTACGCTTAAGCTGAGCTTGCCGCCGAGATTTGTCTTCATAGTACCTGCAACAGCTCCAGCTATATCAATTTCGTACTCTGTCTCCTCTTCAAGGCCAAGAGTAATCTGAGCATCCTCAGGTCCCTCCACAGTAAATGTCACTGTATCAGCAGTCTCCTCGAAATCCATAACCGCTGTTCCCGGAACAGACTCGTATACAAAGAGTCCGTTTCTTTCGAGCTTTGTAATCTCCTTAAAGGTCTTTACCTTGTAGATATCTCCATCCTTCTCAAAATTGTCAAGCTTTGCCTTTGCAGCCAATGTATAATCTCCGAAGCTGAGCTTTCCGTTTTCCTCAGTACGGATTAATTCACTTATTACAGCCATTTTTATCCTCCCGTAGCTATATTGATATATTAATTATAAATCCAATTCTACTCAACAGTCAATGAAATTTGTTTGTTTTTCGTAGAAATTATTACCTTATTGCCGCGCTTAATTTTGCCGGTAATAATATCCTCTGACATACGGTCTTCAATCTCCTCCTGAAGTTTTCGTTTAAGAGGTCTTGCGCCATATTTTCTGTCATAGGCTTTATCCACGATAAAGGATTTTGCACTGTCGCGCACTGTGAGCTCTATATCAAGCTGTTCTTTACAGCGTTTCTTAAGCTCCTTTACAAGAAGTGTCACTATATGCTTCATGTCATCCTTGTTGAGAGCTCTAAATACAATAGTCTCGTCGATTCGGTTCAAAAACTCAGGTTTAAATATACGGCGGACCTCCTCCATGACACTGTTCTTCATACGCTCGTGATCCTGCTTTTCATCCTCACCAGCGCCAAAGCCAAGGCGCTTTGGTTCTATAATAGAAGAAGCTCCTGCATTTGATGTCATGATGATTATTGTATTCTTGAAATCAACCGTGCGCCCCTGTGAATCAGTGATTCTACCATCATCAAGCACCTGTAAAAGTATATTGAACACATCAGGATGTGCTTTTTCTATCTCATCAAACAATATAACAGAAAAAGGATTGCGTCTGACCTTTTCTGAGAGCTGTCCGCCCTCCTCATGGCCCACATATCCCGGTGGTGAACCAATCATCTTTGAAACACTATGCTTTTCCATGTACTCTGACATGTCAACACGTATCATGGCATCTTCTTTGCCAAAGACAGCCTCAGCAAGTGCCTTTGACACCTCCGTCTTACCTACTCCTGTCGGTCCCAAAAACAGGAATGAGCCAATCGGCTTCTTAGGATCCTTTAAACCAACACGGCCTCGTCTGACTGCCTTTGCGACAGCAGAAACAGCCTCCTCCTGTCCTATTACACGCTTGTGAAGTATCTGTTCAAGCTTTGCAAGTCGTCCTGCCTCTGACTCTGTAAGCTTATTTACAGGTATTTTGGTCCATCCCGATACTACATCCGCTATCTCATTTTCGCCGACTACAGGCTGATTTTTGGCTCCTGTGCGACGGTTCTTTCTGATAAGCTTCTGCTGTTTATTTTCAAGCACTTCCTTTTCTGACATAAGCGCGCCGGCAGCTGCTAGATCTCCTTTCGACAAAGCATTTTCCACCCGGTTCTGCTTATCTGTTATCTCTTTTTTCAGAGCAAGCAGCTCGTCAGATGATGTCAGATTCTTAAGCCTTATCCTGGCTGCCGCTTCATCCATCAGGTCTATCGCCTTATCAGGTAAAAATCTGTCATTTATATATCGTGCAGAAAGGTTTACTGCTGCTTTCACACCCTCATCTGTTATGATGACACCATGATGCTTTTCATAGATTCCCTTTAATCCTGTGAGTATCTCTATTGTCTCATCCACACCAGGCTCTTCAACCATCACCGGCTGGAAACGGCGCTCAAGCGCAGCATCCTTTTCCACGTATTTGCGGTACTCTTCTATGGTAGTGGCGCCGATTACCTGTACCTCGCCTCTGGCAAGTGCCGGCTTTAATATGTTAGATGCATCTAACGAGCCTTCTGCTCCTCCTGCACCTATTATAGTGTGAAGCTCATCAATGAAAAGCAGTACATTTTTGGCATTTGAAACCTCGCTTATCACCTTCTTGATACGCTCCTCAAACTCACCACGATACTTTGATTTGGCTACAAGCCCGGACATATCAAGGGAAACCAGTCTCTTTCCCAAAAGAATATCCGGAACATTGCCACTGACTATATCCTGTGCAATTCCTTCTACTATAGCGGTCTTGCCCACTCCCGGCTCTCCAATCAGACATGGATTGTTTTTGCCACGGCGGCAAAGTATCTGGATAACGCGCTCCATCTCCTTTTTTCTGCCTATAACAGGGTCAAGAAGCCCTGCCTCTGCCATATCTGTCAAATCTCTGGAATACTGATCTAATACAGGAGTCGCAGAATTGTATGATGTACTGTAGCTTTTCATCAGATCCCTGTATGCAGACGGATCCTCACCCATCGCACCAAGAATATCTATAAACATCTTCTGACTGTTAACACCCATGGTGTTTAAAAGTCTTGCAGCTGCACAGTCTCCCTGCAGTACTATAGCCATTAGCAAGTGTTCTGTCCCTATCTCATTGCACTCAAATCTATCGGCTTCCTCCGATGCACGCTCCAATACTCTCTGTGTCCTTGGTGAATAGCCATCCCTGTCCATCACTTCGATGTTATCCCCCGGTGAAATCAGGTCTTCAATCATCGAAATAAGCTTATCATATTCCACATTGCAGGCTGTTAGAACCTCAGCTGCCACACCGGTGCCCTCTTTTATAAGGCCAGCCAGTATGTGCTCTGTTCCAACATAGCTGTAATTCATTTTCTTTGATATACGTGCAGCCAAATCTATTGCTTTTTTAGCCTTACTTGTATATGGTTTCAAGTCATATCCTCCAGTCATATTCACTAATTTAAGTCGATGAACTGCAAATCATCATCCTCGCTGTCATCCTCATTGTCATCCTTTGCACTGCTGTCTATAGTCTCAGACGGCTTATTTCCCTCATTGACAAATCCATCAAGTGCCCTTTGAAGCTGATTCTTTAAAGCATCCTCATCAGCATGGTTTTCTGTGTCAGAAACGTTTTCCTGCCTTGAATCGTCTTTTAAATCAAACTCAGAGTTTTCATTCTCAACAGTTTTCTTAGAATCAGGTGTAATTTCTACGGTTCTTCCGACATAGGATGCATTTGATATATTTTCATCCGTAGCCATCTTTTGCTCATCTGCAGCACCTTCCGCTGTTTCTTCTGCGACTTCATCTGCCGGCTCTTCTACAGCTTCATCTGCTGTTTCTTCTGCAGCTTCATCCACCGACTCTTCTGCAGCTTCTTCTTCCACTTCATCTAACGACTCTTCTGTAACCTCTTCTTCCGGCTCATCTGCTATCTCGTCCGCAGTTTCATCAGTTGTTTCTTCCAAAGCTTCATTTGATACATCTTCTGCTGCATCATCTACATCATCATCGTCATCATGATAGTCCATTGCCTTATATTTTCTGTTTTTCACAGCTGATACAATAAGCAACAGTAACAGAATAATGATAATAAGAACCAGTATTGCAGCTAAAACAAGATATTTATTGGCAATTCCCGGAACAAGCTCACTCTTTACCGCATCGTTTTCCTCCTGTGCCACTGTAGGTGTGCTGAGCTCGGTCCTCATATATGTGCCATCTACGCTATCATATGTGTACCAGCCACTCTCACCATTGTCATTCATGGCATATACGAGGTAAAAATCCTTTGTCTGATCATCGGTTTTTTCGGCTTTGGTCTGGTAGGCTGTTGCCACACCCTTGCCCTCTATGGAGAGCGATATCTCATTATATCCCTCAGGTACATCATCCACCTTAGGCAGTAAAACCACTATAAAATGCGACTCTGAATTGATACGGACAAACTCATATGCTGCATTCTGTGCTGCATCATATACAAAAAGTCCATTGCCGCTTTCCGACTGTAAATACACAAGCGTGATATCGCCGAAGGTGCCATGAAGGGTATTGTATTCAAGTCCGTCAATCACTGTCTTTGAGTGCTCAAAGCCTTCAGGAACAACATCCTCCGGAATGTCATTTACCATAGTCCACTCTGTGCCATTTATATCAAACTTCTTCCAGTTATCCTGCTTATCTGCATTCTCCGGATCATCCTCGGCTCTTCTGGTAACAACTATATTGTATGTGCTTGTGCTGCCGTCCTCTGCTGTCACAACAACGCTGACCGTATTCTCTCCAACCTCAAGTGAATCATTGCCTGTGACTGATGTCACACTCGCCTTGGAATCAGCCGGATTTGCTGTAACCGCAAGGCTTGAACAGCTGTAATCTACTGTAGCTGTGTAATCCTTTGTCGTAGCAGAAAACTCAGGGGAAAGCGTACCTGCTGAGATAACCAGCGAACCAAGAGATGCGTTTGAGGATTTCTTTTCCTCTTTGTTTTCATTATCTTTATTTGCATTGCTGTCATTGCCGGTATTGCTGCCGGAATTGTCCTTGTTATCCTTGTTGCTGTTTGAATCATTGTTTGATGAAGCACTTGTTACCGTCACCTTCGTGCTGGCACCGGTAATTGTACCTCCGGCATCGTTGCCCTCTGCATCTCCTACAACTGTACAATATGCCTTTATAGTGCAGCTTCCTGCAGCCTTCGCCGTAAATGAAAATGACTGCGATGTGGGATATCCTGCGGCGTCACCAATATTGGCTACACCATCCCCTCCGTTACTCAGTACTCCCTCGTCAGAGCTTGAGATAACTACAGTGCCAAAATATCCAGACGGCATGGAAACAGTCACCTTAACTGTTTTTCCAACAGCTATAGAGCTTGAGCTGACACTGAGACCAAGTCCCTGCGCATATACATGCTCGGCAGGTGTGAAAACGAGCATCACCGCCATAACAAGTGATAATATACATCCAAATAATTTCTTCATATTTTCCTCACATTTCTAATTCTGCGATATCTTTGATTTGCCCAGTATGTGTCTGTTCATGATTATCATATCAAGGGCATTTCCACCATCGCCCTTTCTGTTGGCATCAGCTGCCTCCAGATAAGCACCTGTGAGTGTTCCCTTTCCTAAAATATGTCTGTTGAGCTTAATCATATCAAGGGCATTTACAGCACCGTCACCATTGATATCTCCATATACAACAATATCATATGTCTTTTTCAGGTTACCCGAAGCATCATAAACAGCCACTTTATTGCCTGTTGCAACCTTTCCGCTGTTTTCTGAGCCTGAGCTTGTCAGAAGCTTTACAGTACCTGATGCTGATACTGCTATATTCTTCACAAAATCAGCTGCACCGGTTCCAGGCTCAATGCCTGTAATATAAGTACCTATACTGTATTTACCTGATGTTATGTTTACATCTGTATTATTTTGGTTATTATTGTTCTGATTATTATTGCCACCTGCATTATTTACAGATGCCGCCTGCCTGTTTATATTGATAGTGTATGTTCTTGTATCACCGCTTTGCGACTTGCATTTTACCTTAATTGTATTATTTCCGACAGCAAGCGAATAGCTTCCTGTGCCTGAAACACCACTGTTTCCTGAAACTGCATCTGCCGAAACAGTCACTGAGCTTATAGCATTTGAAACAACTGCTGAATAGCTTGTTGTCGCTCCATTGAAGGCCGGTGTGAGTGTTACACCACTTATCGCAAGCGACTGCAGATAGTTATTGGTATCACCAGCTTTATCGAAGCCCACTGCTGACGATGGCATATTGTTGTATACAGGTATTTTAAATACAAAAGCCTGATTCTTGTCTGAATATCCTTTAGCCAGACTCTGTCCCTCAGTAAGAGCCGCTGTGGCATTGCCCATGTACTGATGGAAATACAGCGAGCTTGTATTTACTACATTAAACTTCTCAAAATACAGTGTATTTTGACCCTTATTTATATAATTGCTGCCCACCTTTACAGCTCCGCCGCTTATGGACTTTACTCTTGTATTCCAGCCCTGCTTCTTGGCAAAAGACAGACCATTTTTATAAATCTTATCCTTCGTGTTTCCGGTTGCACTAAAATTAAAATAATTATAATATCCTTCGTATCCGGAATATGTACCCGAAATAAGAGGGCTCGTTCCCTTTTGTCCCTGCTCCTGCTTTATACGCGATGCTATATGGTATGCACTTACTCCACTGCTCTTTGCCACATCCATGAATGTGCTTGCATAATTGATTTTCTCGCCATTGTTGGAATAGGTCTTTGTTCCCTCCATAAATGTGCCTTTTACTATGGACTTGACACCTTCAAGTGCCTCATTCGGACTGTATGCCAGACTCTGAAACTGAAAAATATTGGTCTCATCAAGAAAATTCCTTGGATCCATGAGATAAGCAATATAGGCACTGCTTGCTGACACCCATCCCGGTTCGTACTCAACCCACGTATTTGTTGACCAGTTATAGGCTCCGGCAGCTGTCGATTTCTTGGCATTGTCTGCTGATTTAGACACTAGATTAAGTCCATTGATACTCTCATTTTTAATCACCGTATTCCAGTCCAGCCCTGTATTTACAGCCTCAAATGTCCAGCTTGGATACTTATTGTGAAGAGCTGTAAGGTTTGGAATATAGCTGTCAGGAAAGCCTGCATTCTTCATAGCCGTGACAAAATCAGTATTGTCTCCGCTATTATTGTATGTCACCTTTATGTATGTACTGATAGTCCAGCCCGTAAATGCCTTGCCGTTTAAAGTACCCTTGACATTATACCAGACCACACCGTTTACCCTGGTCTCTCCAATTATGTCAACCTGATGGTTCCAGTTGAGTGAGACAACCTTGGTAGTGCCGGATGTGCCTGCTGCATTGCGGACATACACATTGCCACCTGTAATCGTACCTGTAGCATATGCTCCCGATGCGGTTGCAAGGGCAAGCTGTTCCTCATTATTCTGCTGTATGGCATCCGCATTGCCGGTGTCTGCCGAAGCATCCCCTGTCTGCGCATTGTCTGATGCAGCTGTGCCGGTACCTGCTGATACAAAATCAGACCTGATATAGCTTACACACTCCTCATTATTTGCTGCCAGATTGTACTTTGCCTTGTACCACACCTTGCCGTCTGCACCTGTAGTCTGCTCAAGAATAGTAATATCCTTGCCGTTTGAAAGCTTGTGCTCCAGCTCATACTCTGTGCCCGGTCCGCTTCTCGCCGCTACCCAGTATCTCTCATCACACACAACCTTAGCCGCCTGATCCGCATAGACTGCCATGCTGCTGTATGGTGCCAGGTCACATGCAGCTAATGACAATGTAACGACAGAGGCTGCCAGAAATTTATTTATCTTTATCATCAAATCCCATCTTTCTTATGTGCATTGTTTACATTAATCCATTATCCATTTAATTATAATAGAATATGACCTTTGTATCAATGTATTCGGCAGAAATTTATTATTTTTTTATTAATGATATAAAAACTCCCTGAAACGTGCAGCTCATGCTTACGTTTCAGGGAGTTGCCTGATTCATATTCTGCTTATTCTTACTGTCTCCTGTAGCTTTTCTAGCTGAACAGGGATTTTATCTTATCCCATAAATCCATGAAAAAGTTACCAATCTTTTCCCAGAAGCCCGGGTCATTTATCTTATCGCCAAGCTTTGATGCCCAGTCCTGTGCCTGGTTGATGACTGAATCCCAGTCGATATTGGCATCCTTTAGCTTCATTAAAAGAGATGTAAGCTTTGCAATATCATCATCAGAAAGCTTCAGGTCGTAATCCTTTGCAGCCTCCTTTATCGCATCCTTTATCTGGCTCTCATCCTTGAGCTTTCCATCGGCAAGCTGCTTCTTTAGGCCAGCAATCATTGCCTCGATATCCTGCGAATCGCCGTCAATGCTCTTGTTGAGCTCTCCTGTTGTGACAAGCTCATCCATCGCTGCGTCTGTCACCTTGTCGTCAAGCTTCTTGCCTGTCATCTCCTCGTATGCCTTTAGTGTGCCTACAAGTGCTGCCGTTCCGGAAATAGGGAAAGGGCCTGCGACTATGATTTTAGCATCAGCTATGCCTGCTGTGGCAAGCGCATTCTTGTACATTCCTACCGTACAGTAATTGATATTGTGCGTGGAAACACTAAGACCCGCACCCTTTTTATCCTCTGTAATGAGTACTGATGAAAGTGACCTTGTGCCAATCTCGCTCTTGCTGATGTATGAATCGAGGTACTTGTGCTCCTCATCATTATTTACATAGACCACATCGTATTTGTCCAGATCAGTGAGCTCGATTCCCATAAATCCAAGCACTGTCGCTCTCTGATCCGGTGTGAGGTCTGCTCCAAGACTTAAGTATGGCTTATCATTATTGCTGATGGTCACCTTGTCGTTTGCCTCACTGCCAGCTGTCGTTGTGCTGTCTGCAGTACTGTCTGTGTTACTCTTATCAGCTGCGTCACTGCTGTCACTGCCTGATACATCAACGCTTGAAACTGTATCAGTCTGCGTAGCTGTCTCTGTTGCAAATACAGCCGGATTCATTGTAAACAGTGTCACCGCAGCAAGCACGCTACATACAATACTCTTTGCTTTTTTCTTTATTAATCTAATCATTTTTCCTCCAATCTACTGCTCTATATCATACGAAATTGTAAAGTTGCTTCCGTCGAAGCTGACATCTGCCATGCTTCCGCATACCACAGGCATCATCGGTGACATATGACCTATATCCAGATCCATGATGATTGGCACATTAAACTCTCTAAGCAGTGATGAAAGCGCCTGTCTGTGGTCTATGCCAAACATTTCCTCTCCGAAGTGCGCCGGGCGTCCGATAAGAAAGCCCTTTACATTTGAAAACCATCCTGCATTTTTCATCTGCCACATAGCCCTTCTCATGCCCATCACATTAAGGTCACAGGCCTCAAGGAACCATATGATACCATCATTACTGTAGCGCTCATTAAATTCCCTTACATGGTCAAACGATGTACCAAGCAGATTGATAAGACAATCCATGCAGCCACCAAGCAGCCTGCCTCTAATGGTAAGCCTGCTTTCCTTTGCCACCGTGGGAATAGAGCTGATGCACGACTTTTCAGTCAGGTTGTAGCCCACAAACGGAGCATTCTCATCCTTTATCGATTCCTTCTCCCACATAGGGTAATTGGTAAATGAAAGCTTCCTGCCACAAAGCAGATCAAACGCATCGGTAAGTGACTCATGCCACACCTCCATGCCAAAGCTGCCCGCACACGGTCCGTAAATACCTGCTGTATCTGCAATAGTAGCCTCCAAAAATGTGAAATTCGTGTTGTCGGAATAGCCCATGTACCATTTCGGCTTTGATTGCTTCACGCGCTCAAAATCAATATAAGGCACTACCTCGCACATCAGCTCGCCACCACCACAGGATATAAGCACATCACTATCAGCAGAAGCATAGCTCTCGTTCAGCTCTTCTGCGCACTTCTTAGGTGTATTGCTGATGCCTATGCCACTGTCGCACCTGCAGTTAGGTCCCTCTATCGTCTTATAACCCATGCTGTGAAACCTTTTAATGGCATTGTCAAAGGCACTCCTGTACGGCTCTGTTGTACAGCCCATCGAAGGCGCCACAAAGCCTATTGTTCCTCTATCCTTTAGAAATTCAGGGTATCTCATGTTTCTATCATCCTATCACTATTATTTACATATCTAAGCTTCTGTCTGAAGTAAAATATGTAGGATTTTATCATTTCTGTCAAGGTCATTTTACTGTCATAATTAAATGTCGTCGTGTACTGCACATGCTGTCTGTTGCACCAGTTGTATATATCATGCAGACTTATCGAATCAACATTCTTCATATTGTTCATAAACACCTTAACCTTTGAAAGCTCATCCTCACTGTCAATGTATAGATGAAAGATAGTATTCGGACATTCAATTATTATCTGCTGTTCTCCTATATTTTTCATCACTGTATCCTCTATTGAATGATGTATCCTGTGTGATTAAAAACATTATCATCTGTCACACCGGGATGTGAGTAATAACAAAATATCGTAACTGTTCAGTACCTTCACAGTTAAAAAATATCACATAACCATAGTACTACACCGGCGTCACAAAATCCAGTCATTTTTGCCTGCCAATTCTTACTATTTTATTAAGAAAAACGGTAAATATTATACTCCCTCACAGTCAAATGCCGGAATGAAGCTGTCCTTTGCCACGTCACCCTCCTGTATAAATGCATTCGTGATTCCTATTTCGAGGGCATAGTCAACAAGCCTTTCATACTCTCTCCTTGTCACTGTGCGGTTTATCTCAGGATAATCCTTTAGTGCAATCGGCGTAAACTGGCTCATCATGCTTATATATACGTGATCATGATATGTATCATACAGGTACTTAAGTACAGCCTTTGCATCATTCACATGTCCCGGCAGTAGAAGCTGTCGCACAATAACGCCCTTTTGTATGAGTCCTGTCGCATCGTCAATCACGACATCCGGCTGCTGCCTGACCATCTCTGAAAGCGCCTGCTTTGCGACAGACGGATAATCTTTTGCCCTTGAATACCTTGCCGAAAGCGTACTGTCCATATATTTAAAATCCGGAAGATACACATCCACTATACCCTCAAGCAGCTTTAGCTCTGTCACATTTTCATATCCGCTCGTATTGTATATAATAGGAAGCTTCATGCCGCGGCTTTTTGCATCGTTTACCGCCCACACTATATCAGGGATATACTGCCCCGGTGTGACCAGATTGATATTATTTGCGCCTTTGTCAGCAAGTTCCATAAAGATATCACTCAGCCTCTCTTTACTGATCACCTTTCCCGCTTTTCCGTCAGAAATCTCCCTGTTCTGGCAGAACACGCAGTGCAGGCTGCAGCCTGAGAAAAAAACTGCCCCGCTTCCTCTTTTTCCTGATATGCACGGCTCCTCCCAGTAATGAAGCGCTGCTCGCGCCACCTTTATTTCAGATGAAACGCCACATACGCCTGTTTGTCCGGTGCTTCTGTTTATGCCACATTTTCTGGGACACAATAAGCAATTCTCGTATTTATTCATATTTTTCATTTTAACCCTTGCTAAAAATAATGTTTGATACTACAATCTATATGATTATGCGGTGCATATGCCATGCGCCTTCATTAGTCATTTTAAAGTTATACCATAACTATTCTTACAGAAGAGAATAGTTAAAATACACAATAAGGAGATTACAATGAATCAGTCAAACTGTATCGTCGCCCAGTCAGGCGGCCCAACTGTTGCAATCAACGCAAGCCTTGCAGGAGTCATCTCAGGAGTAAAAAGCTCTGAAAAATACGATATCTGCTATGGCGCCGTAAACGGAATACTCGGCATATTAAATGAAAATTATCTCAATCTGTCAGATATTTTTGCAGATGATGCTAATCTTGAAAAGCTTAAGACCACACCTGCCATGTATCTTGGCTCATGCCGCCACAAGCTCCCTGATTACAAGGATGATGATTCACCATATGTATACATCTTCCACCAATTCGATAAGCTTTCTATAAAAGCTTTCTTTTACATCGGTGGAAATGATTCGATGGATACCGTATTAAAGTTATCCGATTATGCAAAAAAAATCAACAGTGATGTGAAAATTATAGGGATTCCAAAGACCATCGACAATGACCTGTGCATGACAGACCACACTCCGGGCTTTGGCTCTGCCGCCAAATATATCGCATCAAGCATGCTTGAGATAGCCCATGATACCTTTATCTATGCTGTTAAGAGTGTTACAATCGTTGAAATCATGGGACGTGACGCAGGATGGCTCACTGCCGCTTCCGCTCTCGCACGTAATGAGTACAATACAGCGCCTCAGTTCATCTATCTGCCTGAGGTGAATTTCGACAAGGACAAATTTGTTGCCGATATAAAAGAAGCCCTTGCGCACACTAACAATGTAATAGTTGCCGTATCCGAAGGAATACATGACGCAGACGGCTCATACATTACATCATCAAAGGCCGCATGTGACCAGTTCGGACACCAGCAGCTAAGCGGTGCCGGAAAAGCTCTTGAGTTCATCGTAAAGGAAAACATCGGTGTCAAGGTGCGCTCTGTAGAGGTAAATGTGCTCCAGCGCTGTGCCTCACACCTTGCATCATTAACCGATATCGAGGAATCTTTTGCTCAGGGTAAAAAGGGTGTCACTATTGCAGCAGAGGGTGTGACCGCATCAATGGTATGCTTGAAGCGCATCTCAAATGATCCTTATCAGGTGGAATACACATATTCTGCTATCAAGGATATCGCAAACGAGGCCAAGTCTGTGCCAAGAGAGTGGATCAATGATGCGGGCAATGATGTGAAGCCTGAGCTTATCGAATACTTAAAACCACTTATTCAGGGAGAAACCGCTGTAGCCTACAAGAATGGTCTGCCTGACTATATGGATGTGTCACATCTTCACAAATGTAACTGATTTTAGCTGCCGCCTACACCCCGGTGTGGGCAGCAACAGCATATCTCCAAGGAGGTCGATTTACATGAAGAAAAAAGTGCTTATAACCTGCGCCGTTGTGCTTGGTGTGCTTTTGGCTGTTTATCTTGGCTTTGCCTTTTATTTTAGCAGCCACTATCTGTTCAACACAAAGATTAACTCTGTAAAATACGCAGGGAAAACTGCAAAAGAGGCATTAGAAAAAAATACAGCCCTAAGCCGCGACTATCTGCTCACAATCACTGATAGAAAAGGCAACAGCTTTTCACTTAAGGGACCTGATTTTTCCTATGAATATGTCTCAAACGGTGACGAGAAGCAAATCCTAAAAAACCAGAATGCTTTTACATGGCCTGTCAGTCTCTTCAAAGCTCAAAACTATACTCTAAAGGGTTCGTCCAAATATAACGATGCCGCTTTGGCGGAAAAGCTCAAGGCTCTTGATATTTTCAGTGATGACTACATTGAAAATCCGGAGGATGCCCATATCGAGATAAAAGACGGCGAATACAATGTGATTGAAGAGAAAAAAGGCTGCAAGCCGATATATGACAGCATCCTTGCCGAAGTAAAGGACGCCCTGGACAATGAGCTTCCAAAGCTTACCTTAAGTAATGACTGTTATGAAGCCCCAAAAATCACAAAAAACAGTGATACTATCAAAAATGAAAAAGAAGCCCTCGACAAATACACTGCTTCAACCGTCACTTACAAAATTGAAGGTGCCGACGAGAAGCTTGACTCAGCCAAAATCCTTGATATGCTAAGCATCTCAGATGACGGCAGCGTGAGCATAGATGATGCCAAGGTCACTAAATATGTCCAGCAGCTTGCTTCCAAGTACAATACCTTCGGCCGCAAACGCTCATTCAAGACATCGTCCGGTGACACTATTGAAATAGGTGGTGGAGACTACGGATGGGTAGTCAGCAAGAAAAATGAGAAAGCCCAGCTCCTTTCAGATTTAGAGGGAGGCAAGCCAGTGGAAAGAGAGCCTGTTTACGAGCAGACAGCACTCTACCGAGGCGCTGACGACATAGGTAATACATACATAGAGATTGACTACACAAAGCAGCACATGTGGTATTACAAGGATGGTGCTCTCCAGATGGAGTCTGATTTCGTATCAGGTAATCTCGCCCGTCAGAATGGTTCCGTAGATGGTGTATACAAGATTGTTTACAAGCAGAGAAATGCTACTCTTGTCGGCGAGGGATACTCTTCTCCTGTCAGCTATTTCATGCCGTTTGCCTACAATATAGGTATCCATGATGCCAGCTGGCGTGATACCTTCGGAGGAACAATTTACAAAACCTCAGGCTCACACGGATGTATCAATGTGCCGCCTGCTTTTGCAGAGCAGCTGTTCAACGCTGTGGATAAGGGCACTCCTGTTGTTGCCTACTACAGAGAGGCTGTCACTCTGACAAACAATGCTGCAAAGATGTCCAATGCATACTCGTATGTGGCTCCTGATGCTGCGCAATAGATGTGGATTGCTTGGTATTTTTCAATAATACGGGAAGACGACCGG
>ERZ780149.3078-NODE-3078-length-14439-cov-6.563404_pt1 | contig 14439 bp, 13 predicted proteins | sample MGYA00511367_ERZ780149 | MGnify/ENA primary metagenome ERZ780149 (study PRJEB29588, sample SAMEA2153852) | human gut metagenome | biome: human gut; feature: human-associated habitat; material: faeces | place: Denmark | collected 2008/2010 ... | reverse complement strand
CACACGTTGGGGGTTCCCGTCGAGCTTACGCTCCGGGAACCCCATTTTTTATCCCCGAATCTTTTGTTCCTCCTCCCGGTTCTTCCGGCTGACCCCATGCGGGTTCCCGGAAGGGCTTTTTTATTTCCCGTATTTCCTTCTTCCTTCCGGGACTCCCGTGGGGCTTGGCTTCCGGGGACCCCGTCTTTCCATCCTTGATTTCCATCTGATTCCCAGGTCTCCCGCAGGGGCATGGAAATCCTTTCCACTCCTGGTTTTTTCTCTTCGGCGCCGCGGATTCCTGTTAGAAGACCGGAAAAACTATGGTTTTGGGACCTCGTGTGTGTCCCATGCATCAAAGCGCTTAGACTGGTCTTATGGCAAGAGTTACGGTGTATGACGTTGCAGAGAAGGCGGGTGTGTCTACCGCGACGGTCTCCTTCGCCTTCAGGCATCCCGACAAAGTGAAGGATGATACCAAGGCCAAGGTCCTCAGGGTCGCCGAGGAGCTTGGCTACGTTCCCAGCGGCAACGCACGTAGCCTTGCCAAAGGCAGGACGGGCACGTTGGGCATGTACGCGTTCGATATGCTGCTGGAAAGACCTCAGGGAAGCAACCTTGAGGATGATTGGCCTGATGTTTCCCCCAGATCCATCGACGAGCCTCTGGACGGTGACGAACCCAACGTTCTTGTATATCCGTTATACGTTGATGAGGTGCTTCGTGGTTTCGAACTCGAATGCTGGAAGAGCGGCAAGGGAATACTTATGGGAGCCGCCTCGGAAAGGGATGATCACAGATCGGTAACGGATATCGCCGGCCGCGTTGATGGACTGTCGCTGATGCCAAGCGGATATAACGATGCGCTTCCTCTTTCCATGTTGGCGAAGACCATCCCGCTTGTAATGGTGGGTGTGGGCGATGAAAAACTGCCGGCCGCGTACCTGCAATGCGATAACGCATCGGGCATGAGGCAGATCGTCGACCATCTTGTAGACGTCCATCATGTCGACGAGATGGCGTTCGTCGGCGGCTTCGATTCGGACGACGTCGTCGCCCGTTACGTCGCCTTCCGGAAATGCCTCGAGGAACGTGGTCTCGATTCCAGCGACGCGCTGTTGGATGACTCCTTCGCCACGTCCGATGAATACATGGTGGGTTTGTGCGAGGCGATAGGATCCGGCAGACTGCCGCAGGCCTTGGTCTGCGGCACGGACCAGACCGCCTTCGGCGTGATCAGACTCCTCGAGGAGGCCGGTGTCCGGGTTCCCGACGACGTCATCGTCACCGGATTCGACGGAATCCTCGCCGGACGGCTGATGGAACCGCAGCTGACGACCGTCCGCCAGCCCATGGAGGACATGGGGCGCGAGGCGGCTCGCATGCTGCTTTCCAGGAACGGGGAGCCTTGGGAGAAGGCTGAAAGACGAGTACTCCCGGTTCGCCTCATTGTGCGCGGCAGCTGCGGATGCAATCAAAAAAATCTAAGCGCATAAATCATATGGGCGTGTCGCCTTGACTTCCTTAAATCTAAGCGCTTAGATTGTAATATCAATCTAAGCGGTTAGATTGATATGAATCAAAGGAGATTTCAATGAGGAAGCCATTTTTCAAAGCGGTCGTGGCCGGCATGGCCAGTGTGGCGATGATTGCCGGTATGTCCGCGTGCGGACGGTCCGCGAACAACGCGGATTCCGATTCCGATGCGGTCAAGACCATCGATTCAAGCAAGGCCACCGGCGACCTGACCATCTGGGCCATGGGCAACGAGGGCGACCTGCTGGGTGATTTCGTCAAGGGATTCGAAAAGGAGAACCCCGACGTCAAGGTCAAGGTCACCGCGATCCCATGGTCCTCAGCGCACGACAAACTCCAGACCGCCATCGCCGCGGGCAACGGTCCCGACCTTGCGCAGATGGGCACCACCTGGATGGCCGATTTCTCCAACTCATTCTCCACCGTGCCTGACAACCTCGACATGTCCGACTTCTCCGACGGGTCTAGGGCTGCTAGCCAGGTCGACGGGAAACAGCTCGGCGTGCCTTGGTACATCGACACCCGAGTGCTGTACTACCGTACCGACATCGCCGGGATGGCTGGTTGGAACAAAGCTCCGAAGACGTGGAATGAGCTTAAGCGGATGGCCAAGGACATGCAGAAGGTCGACGGGGTCAAATACGGCATGAACCTCAATCCATCTGGCACTGATGCGTTCCTTGGGACTCTGCCGTTCTCCTACTCGGCAGGGGCGTCCCTGACTAATGAGGAACAGACGAAATGGACTTTCGAAGATAACGGTATAAAGAAGGGGCTGAACTTTACCACCAGCCTCTACAAGGACGGCGTCGCGAACGTCAACGCCGACGTAAGCTCCGGTGCCGACATAGCGAACTTCGTGTCCGGTGACACTCCGATGATGCTGCAGGGGCCGACCGCCGTCAGCCAGATCAACGAATTGGGCGGCGATGGCTTCGAATCCAAGTACGCCACCGTGATTCTGCCGTCGATGAACGAATCCTCGGGTCCTGCCACGTCCTTCGTCGGCGGCAGCAACCTCGTGACGTTCAAGGACTCCAAGAACAAGCAGTCCGCATGGAAGTTCATCCAGTGGGCAAGCAAGCCCGAGGTGCAGGTCGAATGGTACAAGAAGTCCTCCGACCTGCCCGCCTCTCAGAAGGCATGGGATGAGGACGCGCTCTCCGGCAACGACAAGCTCGCGGCGTTCGGCGACCAGCTGAAGCACACCATGGCTCCGCCGGCGCTGTCCACCTGGGCGCAGGTGTCCTCCGCTGCCGACCGCATCCTCGAGCAGATAAACAAGGGACAGGTCTCCGTTGACGAGGGCTTGAAGAACCTGCAGTCCGAAGCCGACTCCATCGGAACGGGAAACTGATCCCATGAGCCTCGGGACAAGAAAGACGAAGACGGAGGGCTCGGGCAACGTCCTCCGCCGCCGCCGTACGATTCTCGCATGGGGATTTGCCTTGCCTTTCGCAGTCGTGTTCTGCGTATTCATGCTGATTCCCCTCCTGTCCTCGATGGCGATGTCCTTCACCGACATCACCTCCAAGGACCTTCGCACCCCGTTCAACGTCAACTTCGTCGGACTGGACCAGTACATCACCCTGTTCCACGACCACCGTTTCCTGCACGCGTTGGGCGTCACCGGAATCTTCGTGCTTGTCGGCCTGCCGATCACCATGGCGATCGCCCTCGCATTCGCGGTGGCCCTCAACAAGGGATCCAAGCACCTCAACGCGTTCTTCAGGGCCGTGTTCTACGCGCCGGTCGTCGCCAGTGTGGTCGCAGTCTCCGTCGTGTGGAGGTACATCCTCCAGAAGGACGGCCTGCTCAACTCGCTCTTGGCCGTCTTCGGCATTGCCGGACCGGACTGGCTGCACGACACCCGCTACGCACTGCCCGCGCTGATGGTCATGACCATCTGGCGCAACATGGGAACGCTGATGATCATCTTCCTCGCCGGCCTGCAGGCCATCCCTGAGGAGCTGAAGGAGGCCGCGGCCATCGACGGCGCGGGCAAATGGCGCACCTTCCGCAGCATCACGCTTCCGCTGCTCAAGCCCACGCTGCTGCTGGGAGCCGTGCTCCTTTCCGTCGCCTACCTGCAGTTCTTCGAGGAATCCTTCGTGATGACCCAGGGAGGGCCGCTCGACTCGACACTCTCCGCCGCGTACTACGTGTACCAGAAGTTCGGTTTCGGACAGTACGGAATCGCTTCCGCAGCCAGCTGGGTGCTGTTCATCATCATCGCGCTGGTCAGCGTGCTCCAGTTCCGCATTCTCAAGGAGGATTGAGATGACAGCCACGACAGTCGCGGCCTCGAGGCCGCAAAGCAACAAGCAGTCGCTCTGGCGCCGATTCGTCAAGGGGCGTGGACTCTCCTACTGCGTCCTCGCGGTGATCGGAGTCTTCTGGATCTTCCCGTTCCTGTGGATGGCGCTGGGCTCGTTGAAGACCCAGAGGGAGATCCTCGCCAAACCGCCGAAGCTCCTGCCCGAGCACGCCTCGCTCGCAAACTTCGCGAAATGGTTCGGGGAGCTGAACTTCGGCACCTACTTCACCAACAGCATGGTCGTCGCCGTGATCACCGTCCTCGGGAACATGGTGTTCTGCTCCATGGTCGGATACGCCCTGGCGAAGATGGACTTCGCCGGCAAGAACATCTTGTTCGGCGCCGTCATGGTGACGCTCATGGTTCCGAGCGTGGCCACGTTCGTCCCCCTGTTCGTGATCATCTCGAACATGGGACTCGCGAACTCCTACGCGGCGCTCATCCTGCCGTTCCTGTGCCAGCCCATCGGAGTCTTCCTGATGAGACAGTTCATCTCCGGAATCCCCGACGCGCTGATGGAGGCCGCGAGGGTCGACGGCGCCGGTGAGCTGCGCATATTCTTCCAGATCGTCCTGCCCCAGTGCGGGCCGCCGCTGGCGACGCTGTCCATCCTCACGTTCCTGTCCTCCTGGAACAACTTCCTGTGGCCGTTGGTCGCGGCCCAGACCGAGGAGAAGTACACGCTGCCCGTGGCACTGTCCCTCTACTCCACCGGCCAGAACGCCACGAACTACAGCGTCCTGCTCGCCGGAGCGGTACTGGTGGTCACCCCGATCCTCCTCCTGTTCGTATTCCTGCAGCGCTACTTCATCCAGGGCGTCGCCGGAACGGGCATCAAATAGAAAGACATGTCATGAAAGAACAATACGAGTTCCCGCCGGAATTCATCTGGGGCGCGTCCACGGCCGCGCACCAGATTGAAGGGAACAACGTCGCGAGCGACTGGTGGGCCAGGGAGCATGCCGAACGCACGGACCTCAGCGAACCGTCGGGAGACGCGGCCGACAGCTACCACCGCTACGGCGAGGACATCAGAATGCTCGCCGACGCCGGATTGGGCATGTACCGCTTCTCCATCGAATGGGCCCGCATCGAGCCCGCGGAGGGCTGCTTCTCCAAAGCGCAGCTGCTGCACTACCGCCAAATGATCGACGCGTGCCACGAGAACGGCGTCGAGCCCATGGTCACGCTGAACCACATGACACTGCCGCTGTGGCTCGCCACCAAAGGCGGATGGCTCAACGCCGATGCCGTCGACTACTTCGCCCGGTACGTGCGGTACGTGATGCCGATCCTCCACGACGTCACCTGGGTCTGCACCATTAACGAGCCGAACATGGTCGCGCTGACCCGTGGCGGAACCGAAGGCAGCGACTTCGTGGCCGCCTCGCTGCCCGCGCCCGATCCGGACATCTCCGCCACGCTCGTCAAAGCGCACAGGAAAGCCAGGGAAATACTGTCCGAGAACCCGCGTATCAAGTCCGGGTGGACCATCGCCTGCCAGGCGTTCCACGCCATGCCCGGATGCGAACGGGAGATGGAGGAATACCAGTACCCGCGCGAGGACTACTTCACCGAGGCCGCGGCCGGGGATGACTTCATTGGGGTGCAGGCCTATCTGAGGACCTTCATCGGCAAGGATGGCCCCGTGCCGGTCCCCGAGGACGCGGAACGCACCCTCACCGGCTGGGAGTACTTCCCGCCGGCGCTGGGCATCGCCATCCGCCATACTTGGAACGTCGCCAAATGCACGCCGATAATCGTCACCGAAAATGGCATCGCCACTGCCGATGACCGCCGGAGAATCGATTACACCTTCGACGCCATAGCCGGCATGCACGACGCGATGGACGACGGTATCGACGTGAGGGGATACCTCCACTGGTCCCTGCTCGACAACTACGAGTGGGGCTCGTTCGCTCCGACGTTCGGCCTGGCCTCCTGGGACAGGGACACCTTCGAACGCCATCCGAAGCCATCCTTGGATTGGCTAGGATCAATCGCGAGAAAGGGGGTCATGGCCAGATAGAAGCCGTTTCCTCTCCATCCATTACATGAAAGGGCGCACGTTTTGAAACGTGCGCCCTTTCGTTTTATTTGGCGGATTCAATAGAAAACGGGTATAGCCCTCGATCTGGAAGAACATGTCCGTCCGGCGGCCGATGCTCGCGGCTGGCATACGCCGAAAACGCAGCACTGCTGTTCCCGTAAGGTCGCATCTCCCTTAACGTGTCAAGCGTCTCCTGATACGTTGCTGTATCGACGCCGGTTTCGTCATTCCTTGCCTTTCCCGAGTGGCCCTGTCGGCCAAGTGCGTTTCAACTCGAGAAAATAGCCGGGTTATGGCGGGCCGGCGGGGAGGGGCGTGCTGGACGCCTGCGCGAACTCGGTCTGACCCGATTCGCTGGATGTCTAGCCACAATGGAATGACTTGATGCGTATTCCAAGCCGGACGGAGGATGGAATGCATCTCCACGCGGATGGCGGCCGAATTCTTAAGTGTTTGCACCAGCGTTACATAAAACGCTTAGCGAACCGAAATGATGTCCGGCGGAACGTGTCCTTGCGCGTCTTGGAAACGGATATCCGTATTCGTTCGAAGGTTTCTCGACCAGGGGATGGGCTTTGCTTTTTCAGATTGACAGTCCGTAATCATTTCGGATATGTCGGAATTTAGACAGGAATCCCTTGGATGCGCCGCGGGCGATAAATACGGGCCGTGGTGCGGGAAGGACCTCGAACATGACGATTCGAAGAACACGGTCGCCTATTTCGGCGAGCGTGCCGCTTCCCACCCTCGGCGAGGTCACGGCCGGCACCGCGAGCCTCAGCCGGTAGGAGCTACCCACAGGATCATTCGTGTTGGTCGGAGTTCTCTCGTTCGGCGACGGAATTGTATCCGTGGGGTACTTCGTCGTTGTTTCTACGGACGGATCCGAGGGTGTCCATCCACCAGTGTTCGCGGTCGATGATCTCTTTGGGTGACTTGTTCATGTCGAAGATCTCCAGGATCGAGTACTGGAAGTTCTTCTCGATGTATCCGGCGCCGAGGTTTCTGAGCTGCTTGTTTCCCCCGGAGTGGTCTCCGGACGCGTATTCCTTCCAACGCGACAGCAGACCGTGCGAGGCTCCTTTCCGTGAGTAGGCGGACCCCACGTAATGCCATCCCGTTCGTCTATCGGTCTGCAGATAGACCGCCTGGACGCTGCCGAGGGCCGCCCGCCATTCCTCGTTGTTCACGGCCGCCACGAGCTGCCGGTGCGTCAACCGAACGTTCTCGTATCCGGGGAACGGTAACGCGGATACGGGGGATTGAGCGATTTTCTCAAGGGTCATCGTCTTGAGAAAATCCCGGCGTCGTTCTTCATTGTTGGACAGGTTAAAGACGACTCCCGTGTAACCCGGATCTCTTTTGTAGTACACTACCGCCCTGGCCTTTAGCGAGGCGTATTCCGGGATCTCATTGTAACGGTATAGAATCTTGCCGTCGTTCTCCGTGTACTCGTCGAGGACGTCGTAGGCTCCGACGAACAGCCATTGTGTGGGGTGGGGATTCTCTGGCTTGAGCTGAATGAACTGGAGGACTTTACGTGTGTGAATCTGCGCTGTTGCCTTATCCTTATCTGGCCATTTCTTCGTGAAAATCCACTTCATCAGGTCATCATAGGAGAAATAGTAGGCGTCGGGAAGATCACTCCATTTGCCCCATTCCGGGTTGCTGCCATTCAGACGAATGCTATAGCCGGCTAGGTCCTCTTCGTCGAGTCCCAATAGTTCGAGGAACCGGATCGGTTCCGTATCCTGGATTCCGTCTTCGATGCGCGTCATTGCCATCGCCTTTCCATTCCCGATTGCCGCCGGACGGTATGATTTTCCGGTTTGTAAGACAGTCTAGCGTCTTGATGATGAGGATTATGGAACCGGCTGGCTCCTTGCCAGGTGGACGTGGAGTCCGACGAAGGGTTGCGGGTCCGGCTGTCTTCGTGGAACGACGACGGTTTGACGTGGCCGAGTGATGGGAATGAGACCGGTCGCGCGGTGTCTGGGCGTTATCTGTTGTCATGTCGCCATGTCGCGAAATCGGTTCGTTGTTGGATGAGTGTGGTCCTGTGAATTCTTAAATGTTGTACCGAATGCAACATGCAACACTTGGTGAATCCGACTAGGACCATCGGAATGCGTCTTGGACCATTTCGAAAACGGACGTTTTCGGAGCGTAAACCGGACTGGGGGAGTTGTCTCCGACACTCCGGCGGAAAGTGTCTCAAAACCCGTCCCGTAATCAACGTTCCGAAACTCCATGCCTTTGACGGGTAATGGTACGGTCGGTCAAATTGCGGTGATGATGGGCGTTGGGCAATCCACTGTATATCGGTATCTGAATGAAGCGGATGGCAAGCGCTGAACAGTCGTTTCCTAAAAATATGTTCATATGTCGCCGGCGTTTGGCGAAGGATCGGCCGTGCGGACCATTGTGACCATGGATGGGAACGGCAGGCTCGCCATAGACCTGCATCACCAAGGTGAGGGCATTGGCGCGATGCTGCTGAAGGGCGCCGCGGAATAAGCCTGACCTCCATTCCGCAAGCCGGCCGGGTCGCCGCGCGACGTTTTACCGTTAATCTGTAGAATCGTCGGAATCGGCGTTTGATGCAGTCGCGCGGTCGGAACAGTGCCGCTCGGTATCCGGAAAAGTGCGGAAATCGGGTAAAACGGGTTTTCAAAAAGTGCGGAAATCGGGAAACCAGGGATGACGGCCATGTTTTGACGGGGTGCGCAATGCCATGCTCGGATGAAGGGGTGATTTCATGGCGGAATGGCGCCGTTTTTTAAGGGGTGCATAGGGTGCGCAGGTGGCCATGGAAGGGTGGCTCTCCCTCATGAAATGTGACGGAAGGGTAAAAACTCGCTCATAAAAGTGTGAGATGAGGATGCCGGATGTTTCAGAGAAAACGATGGCAAGGTCAGCGATGACCACATCGCCGTATCGCCATTCGTCACAGCAGCTCGTCTCTCTTAAGCGCTCCGAACGGGTCTTCCTCCGTCTGATATTCCACTGCATGGTCTTTGAACACGTTTGATATACAGAACATATTTGTTGCGGACTGCAAGTGCGGAACCGGGCTTATAGAGACAAAGTGCGAGCGTATTGGACGGTTCGTTGTCGGACGGGTCGTATTAGAGAGGTAGTTCCCGATAGACCAAATCGTCACGGACAGCAAACCCCTGATGCTCCCAGAAATCGTTGCCGGCATCGTTGTCTGCGGGCACACCGACGGCGACTTTCGGCAGGCCGATCGCACGAAGCGCTTCAACCACTCGGCCCACCAAAAGCGAGCCAATGCCCATACCGCGCGCGTCGGGATCGACCGCCGTGTGGTAGATGCGCGACCGTCTGCTATCGTGACCGGCAAGAATCGCTCCAATAATCCTTCCGCCATCGTCTTCGGCTACGAAACAGGTGTCGGGATTGCGTTTGAGGAACGTTTTTATCGCATCCTCGGAATCGTCGATGTCCCTCATGGTGAAACCGGTGCATCGCGTCCACAACCCGTATACCAGCGGATAATCTTCAATTTTCATACGACGGATGGTTGGTGCAGGCCCAGTCATATTTCCTCCTTTTCTCGTTGAACGTTAGTTTCGATTTTCGTATCGTTCGCGGTATTCCTGCGCGCGTATGCCGTATTTGCGTTGCACGGCCGTCTGCAGCGCGCGCGTATCGGGGAAACCGCATTCCCTTGCGATGCTGGCTATCGACGCAGAGGAACCTGACAGTTTTCTGCAGGCGTCGTCCAATCGCAGGTCGGTCAGAAATTCTTTGAACGTTTTGCCGGTCGCCTTGCGGAATAGGCGGCAGAAATGTTCCCTGCCGTATCCAAATTCCCGTGCGACGTCGGTCGCTTCGAGATGCTGTTTGCGGTGCGATGTCATGTATCCGATGATCTGCATGGTGATGTTTCTTCCGGATCTGACCAATTCCGGCCGCCGTACCCCGGAAACGAACCTCGAATACAGCAGCGATAGCAATTCGTACAGCAGCATATTGAGCTTGAATCCACGAATGGCCTCATCGGACTGCTGCCATCGGATGATGTCCTCGCCTAATCGTGCGAGTCGCGCTAAATCGTCTTTGGTGGCGCGGGGCGCTCGCAGGGAAAACATGTACCTGTCGGCGAAGGGGTACAGCCGTTCCAAAACCTCGTCATTGAATGTGACCGAGAGCACGAGCGGTGTCGTTCCGTCTGTGTTCGTCGGTATGCCGTAATGAATCGAATATGGATTGATGAGCAGCAGATCGCCGGTATTGAGGGGCATTTCCTGCCCGTCCACGATAAACGGGCAGCTGCCATGCGACGAGTAAACGAATTCCAGTCCGGGGTGCCAATGTGCCTTGGCTTTCTCATCCGGCGAATCGTGAATGATTACCAGTCCGGGGTGCTCCTCCGGATAGACGTTCTCTTCGCGATAATCAGGGCCAATCAATGTGTTGTATGGCATTGGCGCGGATGCGATGGCCACGAATCCCTCCACTTCATCGTCAACGGATATAGGGCATGTAACATGTGATTCTATTATGGCAAAATGTGATGTCTTTTTCTGCTATTACCGAACGGTAAATCACAAGCATGTATTCCAATGTCACATATTGCACTATTTTGGCCTGTTTGAACTCGTAGCGTTGATATGTCTATTGATTAGAAGACGAAGGAGTCGGAATGTCATCTTCGAACAATTCGAAGCAGACAAATGATTCCGTCGGAACTATTGCCTTGGCCAACAAACGCCGTATCGACGAAAGCATGCCGGAGACGGCGGGTGTTGAGCTCGAAGACATGAAGGCGGAGTGACATGTTTGAAAAAGTGCTGATCACCGACGAAGAGCGTCAGATGTTCCCCAAGTGGACCGTGCTTGACGAGGACCTCGCCGACGTCGATCCCGTTCTTGCCGAGCAGGTGCTTGAATCGCGACTCGAGTTCTTCAGGGGAGACATCTCTCGAACCGACTACTGGCATGATCATGAAGGAATCGACGTCATCGCCGACATCCAGTACGTAGACGACGGAACCCGCGCCCACAGGCTCGACCTGTACCTGCCGCACGACAGTGTGGTCAGGGGCAGCAAAACCACTCCTGTGTACATCGACATTCATGGTGGCGGATTCGTTTACGGTTACAAGGACCTCAACCGCAACTTCTGCACGAACCTTGCCAAGCAGGGATTTGCCGTGTTTTCCATAAGCTACCGTCCCGCTCCGGAAACCGACTTCCTCGGACAGCTGGAGGATACTGCGGCGGCGTTCCGGTGGATTCGGGAGCATCGGGACGATTATCCCGTCGCGCAGGATCAGGTGTTTCTTACGGGAGATTCGGCGGGTGGCACCCTTGCCTTGTATATGACGGCCGTTGAGCGTTCCTCCGAATTCGCCGAAAAGATTGGCATCGGCCAGTCCGGTCTTTCCGTTGCGGGAAGCGCGTTGATTTCGCCGTTGACTGATCTGACTTCGTATCTGGCGTTGTGTGGTTTCGATGCGAAGTGTGAGTTCGGGGATGCGAGGTTGGTTCCGATTATTGACTGTATTGCGCCGATGTTCTTCACTCGACTGTTCGACAGGGGTGCAGAACTGGCCGATCTCAAGACAATGGCCGAAGAAGTGGATTTCCCGTCGGTGTTTATCAACACCAGCAGCGACGATTTCATCCATGTTGAATCGTTGAAGCTGGCCACCGCTCTGGTGGCGGCCGGCGAGACGTCGAACTGCACGATTGGCATACGGATAAGGGCCAGACCCTCGGCCACGTGTTCCCGGTGTGCATGTCTTGGCTGGATGAAAGCCAGAAGGTCCTCCGCCTGATGCGAGATTTCGCATACGCGAAGCTCTGATATCGGACGATATGGGCCACGGACGGGCGGTAGGCGATTCCCGAGCGATTTGCCTACCGCCCGTCTTCGACATAAGTGACTTAAACAACGGGGTGTGAGAAACATAGCGAAATCAAGGGGAAGAAAAGTGATTCTTGATTTTGACTGTATCGCGTTGCGGAAAGCCTCTGACGATGACTCTGCTTGTTGTTGTGTTCGATTGGTTGATGAGTGAACGCTTCGTTGCGATGGCGCATACACTGGATGGTATGAAGGCTGATGGCAATGTGGCGGATCGCAGGGAAGCGCAAGGCGGCCGGCGGAAGACGGACCGGTTCGGGTTGAATATGAGACGTTGGGCGGCGCAGCACGAATCGTATATCGACACCGCATTGATGCAAGGGGAGGCCCCGCAGCGGCTTCTCGATTGGCATTTGCGTAAACTGCAGTGGTTGCAGCATGAACGGCTGATCCATCTCATCGTCCTGTTCATCACCATCGCGCTATTCCTGACTTCGCTCGCTTTTGTGGTACTGGTACCGTCCACGCTGCCCGTGTCGCTGGTGGTTTATCTTATTCTTCTTGTGCTTTTGATCTTTTATCTGCGCCACTACTTCTTCTTGGAGAATACCGTGCAGCATTGGTATCACATCGCCGAGGAACTGCATGACCGCGCCGAGGAAGCCCGCTAATCCGTTGACGCAACAAACGCTCAGTTTTTAAAGAAAGCAATCGACAACTTTTTTAAATAGATATTTTGATGAGCGGCTTGTTTCGGGAATAAAGACGTTCGGTTTTCTGTTAGCTCCGACTAGTCGGCTGCTTGCGTCTTCATGCGGATTGGATTGCCGATGCGGGTGGTCCTTTTGGAAAATATGGAAGGTGGGAACGATGGAGAGTCTCGAAGGGCGAACGTGGGAAAAATTTTCCTGCACCGTGGAATATGAGTCCGGAAAATGGCACCTTAGCCCGGAATCCGTTCTGCACGAAATGGGATTCCGCATCTTCTCCCCAGCTATAAAGTCGGTTTACCCCTACATATCTTCCGCATTTTTCTCTCATTATTTTCGTGTTTCCGGACGATTCTGCGAAAGGTGGCCGATTATTCGCATCCCCCTTTCTCATGGTGCGGGAGGCAGCCTCCGCCAGCATGCCGCTTGGTACGATTCGCGCTACGTGGACGGTCGCATGACTTGCGGCTACGCGTTGCCTCGGCTGAGGCTGCGTGCACAGAGAGCCTCCAGCGGGAACGCTGGTTCGCCGATGTCCGTCGAGGTGGTGACATCTAGAAATGTGATTTCGCCCAGCGATTTTCAAACGGCGATGGATCTCAAATACGTCCGAGACGTGAAGGAAGCGCCACGGAAGGTGACACATGTTCTTCCTCGTCGAGCCTTCAACCGGCGTGGCACTGCCCATACTGGCGGGAAGAACGCAGTTGTACGGCCGCTTCACGGGCACGCCGGACGACGGCATGATCGTCGATATTGCCGTACGGTCTGTCAGAAAATGCAGGAACGAGGTTTTCGACGAAGACAGCAGTGATAGTGGTGACGTCTCGTTCCGCCGTTTCCTGGAAAAGAATGGGGGAGCGGACGATAAGGACGTGGCGCAGTACATCGAACAAAACGACGGCGTACTACGCGAACTCGTCGAACGCAGGGGGAGCGACGACGACTACAGAAAGCTACGCGAAGCCGTTTATCTTCTTCGGCGCAGGCTGGGTGAAGGAGACGCGCAGGATGTCGTCTGGAACGATGGCAATGGCAGTGGCGAGGGCAATAGCGATGGTGACAACGACGTTCGGGAAGTCGTCGAACAAGATGGGGCCTGTATCTTCGCGCATTCCCGTCTGCATTGCGATTGCCGTGCGGAATACTATATCGAATCATACTGTGCGAATCCCGAATGCAGCGAGGTACACGAACAATGCTACTGCGCTCGCCATTTTGCCTACAAAATCGGCAAGTACATAAACCTTCTTGAACGATCCCGGGTCGATGCGGCCCGCCTCCGTGACGAGGTTCTGTGGGCGGGCCTGCTCCCGTCCTGCATGACTCTGCTGGATTGGGGACGTCTTAACTGACGATTTGCCGTTTTCCGGGGATACGCCGGATGCGAACATACGGTAACGGCACGGTGAACTGTGCTTAACTGGAATCATGCGCATGAAGAACAGAAGTGTCGCAAGAACGGCGGCTGTTGTGATCGCAACTGCGGTACTGTGCGGCATTGTGCCGATGATTGGTGTTGCGTTGCGCAATTCGACAGTCGCAACAATACGTGAAACCAATATTTTGCAGGCTTTAACAGTGTTGCCAGAAGGATTGCGCGACTGCTCCACGGTACTTGCGTACCTGTTCTCGACGGTTGGGTGCGTCGCTATCGTCTCTGCGCTCGCCGTTGTCGATTCGCGTATTACCGGCAGCGGACGCGTCGTCATCCGCGATGTTATCGTTTCGGTGGCACCGATACTGTATGTGACCGGCGTCAAATGGCTGGTTGAACGTCCCCGTCCGATTACGTCCGTCGGTAGCGGTTTGCTGCCGGGCGATCCAAGCTTTCCCAGCGGACATACTGCAGCCGCGGTGATCGTATCGGTCATGATGATTCTCATCGTGCGTAATTTCGCGCGCAGTCGCTTCCCCGACGGCGAAGATGACGAGCGCGCAAACAGAAGACGAGTGTTCCTTCGCAGGGCGATTATCGGCGCTGTCGCGCTTGTCGTGGCGGTCGCCTGCT
>ERZ780149.3076-NODE-3076-length-14445-cov-3.310424_pt1 | contig 14445 bp, 9 predicted proteins | sample MGYA00511367_ERZ780149 | MGnify/ENA primary metagenome ERZ780149 (study PRJEB29588, sample SAMEA2153852) | human gut metagenome | biome: human gut; feature: human-associated habitat; material: faeces | place: Denmark | collected 2008/2010 ... | reverse complement strand
AAAATATGTTAGAAGAACTGGGAAAGGATAGGGTTGAAACTATTCTTTCCGGTTTTTCGTGCCCGCAAAATGAAGATGTAGAATATTTTTTAAAACGAAAAGCAATACTGTTTTCACAACAAGGATTTGCAAAAACCTTTTTGGTTTTTTGGTGTAGTGCGGATGAAACAGAAAGATATTTGATTGGTTATTATTCAATTGCAAGTAAGGTTATTGAAGTTGAACGAAATTCTGTTAGTAAGAGGACATATAAAAAATTGCTGCAATTTAATGTAACATCGTTTTCAGAAGAAGGTTGCATGGTTCCAGCTATTTTAATTGGGCAGTTAGGAAAAAATTTTACCGATGGAAATAATACTTTAATTAGCGGAGATGAATTGCTAAAAATGGCAATTGATCGGATCCATGATATTCAGTATGAACTTGGAGGAAAATTCACATATGTAGAGTGTGAAAATAAGGAAAAATTAATCCGATTTTATCAGAATAATGGATTTGTTTTATTTGGAAAACGAAAGTTAGACAAGGATGAGACAATGATTCAGGGGGAGGAGTTAATGCAATTGCTTAAATATATACATACTTGATAATATTACATTTGAAAGGATACCCAGGACGGGTATCTTTTTTCTATCCCTTAGCGTGACGCGGAGGGACGGATGACAAAGGTGGAATCCTGACTGGTTTCATGATATCTGTGCTGAAAATGAGCATTGATGAAAAATCAATAAAAGCAGTATTCGCGTCCGTTAGTGTAAAAAAAGAGAAAATGTTCGTGCATTTTAGCGTTGAATTTATTGATTTTTATGTTGATTTTTACGCGAATTGTATTTATAATGTAAATAAGACTTCAAAGGAGGTTTGGGTTATGGATCGAAAAATAATGGGATTTTTACGGGAATGGAAACAAAGCAGCCATCGAAAACCTTTAATTCTACAAGGGGCAAGACAGGTTGGTAAAACGTATTCTATTTTGGAATTCGGACGCATGGATTATGAGAATGTAGCTTATTTTAATTTTGAAACGAATCCCAAATTAAATGAAACATTTGAGGAAAATATAAGTCCGGAGTATTTAATTCCGATTTTATCACATATTGCCGGGCAAACGATTGTAAAAGAAAAAACGTTGATTGTATTTGATGAAATACAGCTTTGTGAACGGGCATTAACTTCGTTAAAGTATTTTTGTGAGGATGCACCGGAATATCATGTTATCGTTGCCGGCAGTTTGCTTGGCGTGGCTGTAAACCGGGCGAAATTTTCTTTTCCGGTCGGGAAAGTGGATATGAAAACGCTATATCCAATGGATATGGAAGAATTTTTGCTTGCACTAGGTGAGGAGAATCTTGTAAATCAAATTAGACAAAGTTTTGATGATAATACGCCACTTCCATCGGCACTCCATGACGCAGCTATGCAATATTACCGCCAATATTTGGTGGTTGGTGGTATGCCGGAATGTGTAATGCAGTTTGTTCAGACTCAGGATTATATTTTAGTTCGGCACACGCAGGATACAATACTTGCCAGTTACTTAAATGATATGAGCAAGTATAATAATTTGAATGAAATCAAAAAAACAAGACTTGCTTATGATAATATAACCGTGCAGTTATCAAAACGGAATACACGGTTTCAATATAAGCTGATTAAAAAGGGTGGACGTGCAGCTGAATTTGAAAATGCTATTGAATGGCTCTGTTTGTCTGGAATAGTTTCACAAGTGCATAAGGTAGAACAAGTCAAGAAGCCATTGGAGAATTATCGTGATATTGATGCGTTTAAGATTTATGTATCGGATCTTGGTTTACTTTGTGCCAAAAAAGATTTAATGGCGAACGATATTCTTTACATGGTTGAGGAGCTGAATGATTTTAAGGGCGGTATGGCTGAAAATTATGTGAATGTACAGTTGACGATTAATGGCTATCATACCTATTACTGGAAATCTCCAAGAGGAGCAGAAATTGATTTTGTCATTCAAAGAAATGGAAAACTGATTCCGATTGAAGTAAAATCAGCTGATAATACCAGGGCAAAAAGTTTAAAAATTTATATGGATACTTACCAGCCAGAATATGCTATTAAACTGTCTGCCAAGAATTTTGGCTTTGAGGATAAAAAGAAAATCGTTCCTCTTTATGCAGCATTTTGTATCTAAAACAAAATATTGAAAAAGAATTGTAAAAGCACGTTGCAAACAACGCAGGGTGCTTTTTTCGTTTATAAATACCATTAATATTTAAAAAATTAGTAACTATTCAGGGCTCCCAATGTATGGAAAATCAAAGCCTCTTACGTGCAAGCACGACGATTCATTGATTTCCATACATTGCTCCTGAATAGTTACAAAAATTTTAAAAAAAATTTTGCAAGTCCCGTTTTTGGGACAGCTAATGTTGTAATATATAGAAAACGAAAACCTAGATTGAAAAATTAAACCTGTACTTTGACAACTGAAAATGGCTAAAAAAGTCTAATTTACTTTTGCAATGGCTTCTTCTGGCAGACATGATATAGTTAAGATATCGATTGCTATCTGCTAGAAAGGGGCAGATATGACTTATTACAAAAAAGAAGGACAGATGGATCTGTCTGACAGGATTGCGATAGAAACCGGAATTAGCAGTAAAGATTCCTTCAAAAAAATAGGAAAACTACTCCATCGTCATCCGTCAACAATTGCACATGAGATTAAAGAAAATCGTACATTCATTCCAGGTAACTATTTTCTAAGAAAGGACTGCAGATTTGTAAGACAGTATGTACAGCATCACGTTTGTGGAGATGAGTCCTGCGAAGAAAACTGTTGTAGATGCCGAAGTGTGGACTGCCAGAAATACTGCGGTAAATATGTATCCCGGGCATGCCATAAATTCGAAAAGCCTCCATATGTGTGTAATAACTGTTCAGAGAAAAAGCTTTGTTCAAAAGACAAATATATTTACAGTGCAAAGCATGCTGATGCAACTGTCACACGAAGACGAAGCGAAAGCAGACAGGGAGTTCGCATTTCTGATGAAAAGAAATCTGAAATGGATGAACTGATTACCAAACTTGTTAAAAAGGGACAGCCTCTTACCCACATATATGCTGAGCATGAAAATGAAATACCAGTATGTTTGCGGACTCTCTATAATTACATAGATGATGGTGAGTTGACAGTCAAAAACATAGACCTGCGTAGAAAAACCGGGTATAAGAAACGAGGAAAAGGGTATCAGCCACCTCTTGGATTTGCAAATATAGAATTCCGCCAAGGCAGAACTTACACTGATTTTGAGTATGCGATGAAAGTAAAGTATACAGAAGATGAAGTGGTAGAAATGGATACTGTAAAAGGTGTGAGAGAACAAGGGAAAAGGCTTCTTACAATGATATTTAGGAAGAACAATGTAATGCTACTTTTTCTTATGCCAGATGGGAAAGCAGAATCTGTAAAAAGAGTGTTTGACTATCTTGAGTCAGGACTTGGAATAGAAGTATTTAGAAGATTATTTCCAGTTATATTGACTGACAATGGCAGCGAATTCAAGAAAGTTGATGAGCTGGAGCTTACAACTGATGAGGACGGCTTTCTGATTTACAGAACAAGTCTTTATTACTGTGATCCAATGGCTTCATGGCAAAAAGGATGTATCGAGAAAAACCATGAATTTATTCGTTATGCGATTCCTAAAAAGAAAAGCTTAAATTCTTATAATCAGGATGACATCACTAAGCTCATGAATCACATCAATAGCGTGAAACGACCTGGACTTGGAAATAAAAGTCCATATGAGTTGGTTGAGGAAGATGATGAAGATTTTCAAGAATTAATGAGATTTTTAAAAATGCACCTCATCCCGCCAGATGAAGTGCATTTGATGCCAGACTTATTTGTTAAAAAGTAATTAAAAGACTTAAATGCAGGTAGTAATCGATTTGTCAATAGGTGTTATTAGACGGGTCGCGTTTACTTTTGCATAAGAATTAGCCAGCCGTCTGTTTGCTATGCAATTTTTGATATACCCGCTGTCTGGAATATGCTAATTATAGCACTTTTCAGAAAGAAGGCACAACAATATAAGTCGAAATTGGGGGCGAAAATCGATTTTGTGTAATCAGACGATATTTCAGTCAAGTTTTAGTTTTTCATTCAAGGTAGAAAACGAAAACAAAAGCAACAAAAAATAGTTGAAGGAGGGCTTTGTTATGCATGATTGGATGGACTTTAACAGAGATGGAGAAGTAGATTGGTCGGAGAAAGTGCTTGCGGCGGAAATGCTTTGTACCAGCCGGGAAGAACACAATGCATTGTTTGGAGATGACGGCGATTTTGATGATGATGCAGAGACAGACGACGCGGATTTTGAATATGACGCCATCATGTCAGGACTGGATCCGGATGAATTAATGGACATGGATGAGGATGAAAGAGATGAAGCGTTGGAAGACGCCGGCTTAGATCCGGATGATTACGATTTTTGACAAATAATTTAAGCAAGGAGATGGACATTATGAACGTACAGCCTGCAAATGACAGCACAGACATTTTTGAGGAGGACGCTGAGCAGGAAGAAATTCATGTCGTAAAAAATATCAATGAAATGGCAGGTTGAAAGGAGTGGTAAATTATGGAAGAAAGATTAAGGGAAGCAGTTTATGGACTGGCCGTTGGAGATGCGGTAGGCGTACCGTATGAATTTACGCGGAGAGGAAGTTTTCAATGTGCAGGGATGACTGGCCACGGCACACATGATCAGCCCGCCGGCACATGGTCTGACGATACCAGTATGACATTGGCAACCTGTGCCAGCATTAAGAATATGGGCAAAATAGACTGCGAAGATATTCGCCGGCAATTTGAAGCGTGGTTTTATGAGAAAAAGTATACACCGTTTGGTGAAGTTTTTGACTGTGGAATTACTTGCAGCCAAGCAATTAGAAATAAAAAGGGAAAAGAAGATGAAAGGTCAAACGGCAACGGTTCTTTGATGCGCATCCTTCCCCTGGCATTTGTTCCCAATATAACCGACGAACAAATCGCGGAAGTATCGGCCATTACGCACGCACATAAGATTTCAAAAGAATCTTGTATCATTTATGTGCGAATCGCCCAGGAAATGTTTGCCGGTGTGTCTCTTCGGGAAGCCATAGAAAAGCATGTGTCGGAAAAATCAATTCTGCATCGTCTACGATACATCGATCGACTTGAAGAAAAAGAAATCCGTTCGAGTGGTTATGTCGTTGATTCGTTTGAGGCGGCGATGTGGTCGCTCCTAACCACAAATTCTTACAAAGAATGTATCGAAAAAGCAGTTAATCTCGGGGATGATACGGATACCGTCGCAGCTATTGCAGGTGGCTTGGCGGGAATCCTGTACGGGATAGAAAATATTCCAAAAGAGTGGATGGAAAAACTGCAAGGCAAGGAAATCATTGACTGGTGTTTATGGTAGAGGGGAGGGCGTATAAGGAGTGGGAATTTAAAAATGTAGATTATAAAAAAGATTGTCAAAAAAAGTAAAAAATGGTAAAATAGATGTGGAGTTGTTTGTATCCAAATTTGCAAAAGAGCAAAATAAAAAAGCCCCTCCGGGCTTTGTCAAAATGACGATTTGAAAAAATTTTTATTTGAACTCGCAGTGCAAATTCAGAGGGTACTGAATTTACTAGCATTATAATAACACACTATAAGGAGGGTGTCAATATGGAATTGAAAAAAAGTAATAAAATTTATGGAGATTATTATATCGGATTGGATATAGGAACTAATTCAGTGGGTATAGCTGCAACGGATCTTAACTATAATCTGATTAAATACAAAGGCGAACCGGTTTGGTGTTCTCATTTATTTGAAGAAGGACATCAATGCGCAGATAGAAGAGGTTTTCGTACCGCGAGAAGACGCTTGGATCGAAGACAGCAGAGAGTGCAGTTAATTGATGAGTTATTTGCATCAGAGGTTGGAAAAGTAGATAAGAATTTTTATATTCGGAAAAAAGAAAGTGCGTTGTGGCGAGAGGACAAGACTGATAGCAGTACAGGAAATATGTATTTTAATGATGAAGATTATAAAGATGTAGATTATCATAAGGAGTATCCGACGATTCATCATTTAATCGTTGCATTGATGGAGCAGGATAAAGCATTTGATATTCGACTTGTAAATATTGCGATTGATTGGCTTGTTGCACATCGAGGTCATTTTTTGTCAGAAATCAGTGTAAAAAATGTGGATAAAATAACAGATTTTGAGACAGTGTACAACAAATTTATCGACTTTTTTAATATGGAAGGGTTGCAAGATTCTTACAATGCGTGGATTGAAGCGGATTGCAAAGAATTGGAGAAAATCATAAAATCCAAAAGTGGAATTACAACCAAGAAAAGAGAGTTAAAACAAGTGATATATGGGGGAAAAGTTCCCAAAGAGGAAAGTGTACCATATAAGTATGAAAGCATGATAAATTTCCTTGCTGGGGGAAAAATTAAGGCGAAAGATCTTTTTCAACAGAGCGAATATGAAAGTGACTTTTCCTTTAGTATTAGCGATGATATGGAAGAAATATTGCCACAATTGGGCGATGATGCGGAATTTGTTTCCAAAATGACAGCCATTTATGAGTGGAGCGTTTTGACTGATGTATTAAACGGAGAAAAATACATTTCGAAGGCAAAGGTGGAGGTGTATGACCAGCACAAAAAGGATTTGGAACAATTGAAAAAATTTGTTCGCAAGTATGCACCGAAAGAGTATTATAAGATTTTTAAAGAGTCGGGTAAGGAACTAAAAAATTATACAGCATACTCCTATAATTTAAAATCCGTTGATACGACTAAGGATAAGGGTGAATTACCAAAGCAAAAAGCAAATCAGAAAGAGTTTAATGACTTTTTAAAGAAAACGTTAAAACTTGATAAGATTGAAGAACAAATAGAAGAGGAAGATTTAGATTTTTACGAAGATATGGTAAGCAGAATTGAGAATGCTGTTTTCATGCCAAAACAGGTAAATTCTGATAACCGTGTAATTCCACATCAACTGTATCAGATTGAGTTGGAACGCATTTTGGACAAAGCAGAGAATTATTTGCCATTTTTAAAAGAAAAAGATGTGGATGGTTTGACAATAACTGAAAAAATCAAATCTGTATTTACGTTCCGTGTGCCATACTATGTAGGACCGTTGCGCCAGGATAACAGTGAAAATGCATGGATTAAAAGAAAAGCGGAAGGAAAGATTCTGCCTTGGAATTTTGACCAGATGGTGGATAAAGATGCTTCTGAAAAAGAATTTATCCGTCGTATGACAAATACATGTACCTATCTTCCTAGCGAAAGTGTATTGCCAAAATGGTCGTTGTTGTACTCTAGTTTTATGGTGCTAAACGAGATAAATAATATCAAAGTGAATGGTCAATCAATTAGTGTCGAAGCAAAACAGAGGATTTATCATGAACTTTTTGAAAAGAAAGCAAAAGTTACGGTAAAAATGATCCGCGGATTTTTGGAATCCAATAATTATATGCAAAAAGAAGATGTGTTAGAGGGGATTGATGTTACAATAAAATCTTCGTTAAAAGCACATTATGAGTTCAGAAATCTTCTTGCAGCAGGGACTTTAGATAAAAAAGATGTGGAAAGAATTATTGAGCATAATACCTATGTAGAGGATCGTGGCAGATATCGTAATTGGATCAATCGAGAATTTCCAAATTTGTCTGCCGAAGATAAGAAGTACATTGGAAAATTAAAGTATAACGATTTTGGTCGAATCAGTAAAAAAATGTTAAATGACTTGCAGGGGGATGATAAAACAACCGGTGAGATGGGAAGTATTATGCATTTCCTCTGGACGACAAATGACAATTTTATGCAGTTATTGTCAAATGATCGCTATACTTTTGCCGAGAAAATTGAAGAAGAACGAAAAAAATATTATGAATCAAAAGAGTTTAGTGTAGAAGATCAATTGGATGAAATGTATGTTTCAAATGCCGTGAAACGACCAATTTTGCGTACACTTGATGTGGTTGATGATGTTGTATCCACATTAGGACATGCGCCGAAGAAATTTTTTGTGGAGATGGCAAGAGGTGCTGATCCGGACCAAAAAGGAAGAACAACGACAAGAAAACAGCAATTGCTGGAATTGTATAAAAATGTAGAAGAAGATACGAGGATTCTTGAAAAAGAATTGGAAGATATGGGAGATATGGCGAATAACAGACTTCAAAGTGAAGCAATATTTTTATATTATCTCCAATTGGGACGTTGTGCATATTCCGGGCAGGCAATAGATCTTTCACAGATAAAGAGCGGAAAATACAACATAGATCATATTTATCCACAATGTTATGTAAAAGATGATAGCATTGTAAATAATAAGGTCCTTGTTCTTTCAGGTATCAATGGGGATAAAAAGGATATTTATCCAATTAGTGAGGAAATTCGAACATCACAGAAAGCGTTTTGGAGCAAATTGCGTAAGGCTAATCTTATGTCGGACGAAAAATACAAACGATTGACAAGAAATACTCCGTTTTCCGACGAGGAAAAACAGGGATTTATTAACCGGCAATTAGTTGAAACCAGACAGTCCATGAAAGCAGTTACACAAATACTAAAACAGAAATACAAAAATACGGAAATTGTATATGTTAAGGCAAGATTGGCATCGCAATTCAGACAAGAATTTTTGACACCAAAAAGTCGTTTGATCAATGATCTTCATCATGCGAAAGATGCCTATTTGAATGCGGTTGTTGGAAATGTGTATCATGAAAGATTTACCAGAAAATGGTTTAATATTTCGGATAAATATACAGTTAATCCGAAGTCATTATTTAAGAGAACCGTTCAGCATGGCGAGGAAGTGATTTGGGATCCGGATGTGCATATGGATAAAGTTAAGTCAATTTATAAGAAGAATAATATTAAGATGACTAGATATTCATTTTGTCAGAAGGGCGGGTTGTTTGATCAGATGCCGCTGAAAAAGAAAGCCGACTTAGTTCCTCTCAAAAAAGGAATGGATCCGGTAAAATATGGTGGCTATAATAAATCCGGAGCAACGTTCTTTATTGTAGCAGCCTATGACAAAGGGACAAAAAAGGAAGTTTCATTTGTTCCGATTGAGCTGATGTTTTCAGAGCAGTTTTTAAAGGACGAGGATTTTGCAAAACAATATGTACAGGAACAACTTCAGAAATTGAGTGCCAAGACAGTTTCTAATGTTTGGTTTCCATTAGGAATGAGGAAGATAAAGTTCAAAACGGTTCTTTCGCTAGATGGTTATGAAGTTTGGGTGAATGGAAAATCAGGTGGAGGAAAACAGTTGTTGCTAAGTAGTGCTGAATCGCTTATAGTGTCCAAAGAAATAGAGACATATATTAAAAAATTAGAAAATTATAAAAGGAAAAAAGATGAGAGAAAAGATGTGTTATTAGATGAAGCATATGATGGTATTTCTAAAAGTGAAAATATAAAATTGTACGATTGTTTCATTAATAAATTACAAACATCAATTTTTTCTCAAATGCCTGGTTGTCAGAAAGAAGTTATATCAGATGGAAAACAGAAATTTATGGATATTGCCATAGAAGAGCAGGTTGATGCATTGATTTCTATTATTACTTTACTGAAATCTGGACGTGCAGGTGGAATCGACTTGACTGCAATAAATGGAAAAAGTAAGAGTGGGGCAATGTATCTTGGAGCAAATCTATCATCATCTCCGTATGATGACATCCGAATTGTTGACTACTCTCCGGCTGGTTTGCACCGAAAAGAATCTGTCAACCTGAAAGATTTTCTTAAGTGATTACGGGAGGAACCATATGAGTTGGCGAGTTGTAGTTATTTCAAGTCGTTGTAAACTAGATTTGAGCATGAACTATATGGTGGTTCGCGGAGACGGGAACAAAAGAGTTTCGCTGAATGAAATTGCGGTTCTTATTCTTGAAAACAATGCAGTGTCGATGACAGGATGTCTGTTGTCGGCACTGATTGAAAAAAAGATTCGTATTATTCTTTGTGATTCCAAACGTAATCCGCAGGCAGAAGTAGTACCATATTATGGGTGTCATAATGATGCATTGAAGATAAAAATGCAATTACAATGGGATTCATTTATGAAAGAGTGTATATGGACTAAAATTGTAACAAAGAAAATAGAGAATCAGGCAATTTTATTGCAGAAAGAAGAACATGTGGAAGCTGAATTGTTGGAACAATATGTTGAACAAATTCAGCCGGGAGATGTTACAAATCGAGAAGGACATGCGGCAAAAGTTTATTTTAATGCATTATTTGGTAAAAAGTTTAGTCGAGACGATGAAGAAAATGTTATCAATGCAGCATTAAACTATGGGTATTCTTTAATTTTATCTGCAGTTAATCGAGAAGTTACTGCAAATGGTTATTTGACGCAATTAGGATTGTGGCATGATAATCAATTTAATCATTTTAATTTGAGTTGTGACATCATGGAACCACTTCGAATTATAGTAGATGAGTATGTGGTACAGCATCCTTTGTCAGAATTTTCTGTAGATGAAAAACATCAAATAGTAACGATATTAAATCAAACGGTGCGAATCAATAATACAGAGCAAAATTTAATGAATGCCATAAAAATTTATGTGAAAAGTATTTTTGATGCCCTGAATGAGCAAAGTATAGAGATGGTACGTTTTATAGAAATATGAGTTATAGATTTATGAGAATGATTGTATTTTTTGATCTGCCAACAAAGACGACGGCAGATTTGAGGGAATATCGTAAATTCCGAAAACTTTTAATAACCAATGGATTTGTTATGATGCAAGAGTCCGTTTATACAAAAATGCTTTTAAATCAATCGGTTAAAATGAGTGTTTTGGAAGTATTAAAGAAAAATAAGCCACCACAAGGGCTTGTTCAGGCTATAACGGTGACAGAAAAGCAATTTGCAGGAGCGGTAAATATTGTTGGAGAATCCGTATCTAATGTTATTGATACAGATGAGAGGTTGATAATATTATGAAACTGGTAAGTGATAAATTTCAGTCTTGCATTCATTTTGTAGAAGGAAAATTTAATTCGATCATTATTGAGTCACCAGATGTCTTTCGTGAAGTGATTCAAGATTTTGTGTCGGAGATGAATGGAATAGAGACGGGGCTGGTGTTGTCAAAAGATAATATGCCGATAAAAATAGTGAATAATGTGGAATTATTAATGTCATATATTCCATTCGAAGTGAACACTAAGAAATTATTGACAAGTTTACTGAATATTTTAGAAAAAGAGGCTGTCAATGCAGAAAATTATCTTAAAACTCAGGAACTATTGATAGAAATTGAAAAATATATGGACAAACTTTCTTTTCGCCTTCCTATAAATTTGGAATACAAAATAAGCGTTTCAAATTTGTTGAAAATGGCTTCGCCAAAATTAAATTTAGAGCAGGTGGAGGGGATTGAGAAAATATTTGAATATGCAATTTTATCGGGAAGTATTGGGAGATAGGTTGTTCATATTTGTAAATTTGAGATCATATTATAATAGAAAAGATGTGTGTGATTTTGTAAATACCAGTATAGCACATAAATATTCTCTTTTATTAATTGACAATAAAGAATTTCCGATTGAAGAATGTGAAGAGAGATTGGTAATTGATCAAGATTATTGTGAATTTTAACTAGAAAAGGAGGCAGAAATGTGTTATTATAAGACTGATGAATTTATGCAACAATCTGGCAGGATTGATTCTCAAATAGGTAAGAATTTGAAATTTGAGGTTTGAGAGCAGTGTAAATTCAGAGGGTATTGAAACAGATACAGAGGTGTGGAGTTCGGCTCTTGTGTTTGAGAGCAGTGTAAATTCAGAGGGTATTGAAACTGGAATATAAAGGAATACGCCATAAAAACGTTTGAGAGCAGTGTAAATTCAGAGGGTATTGAAACTAACAAGTATGGTAAACAAAAACACAGAGGTTTGAGAGCAGTGTAAATTCAGAGGGTATTGAAACGCAAGAATGCACATTCCATTGACAGAAACAGTTTGAGAGCAGTGTAAATTCAGAGGGTATTGAAACAAGTTATTGATCTCTATCAATTTTTCAAGGTTTGAGAGCAGTGTAAATTCAGAGGGTATTGAAACTACACCAAGACCGAGTTTGTTTGTGGTGTCGTTTGAGAGCAGTGTAAATTCAGAGGGTATTGAAACGGGGTTTCAAAGACGACGATAAAACCGGGGTTTGAGAGCAGTGTAAATTCAGAGGGTATTGAAACCTTGGGAAAGCGTTTAAAACTAAACATCAGTTTGAGAGCAGTGTAAATTCAGAGGGTATTGAAACGATACAGAGGTGTGGAGTTCGGCGCTTGTGTTTGAGAGCAGTGTAAATTCAGAGGGTATTGAAACCAACTATATCTTTCCCAAACTGTTCAATAGTTTGAGAGCAGTGTAAATTCAGAGGGTATTGAAACAAGCCTTCATATAGTGCTAACGAGGTTGGGTTTGAGAGCAGTGTAAATTCAGAGGGTATTGAAACTTGTTCTTGTTATGTCCGAATTTATTACAGTTTGAGAGCAGTGTAAATTCAGAGGGTATTGAAACTGAAATTATAAGTGAATATGATTCAAAACGGTTTGAGAGCAGTGTAAATTCAGAGGGTATTGAAACAGAGCAAAACCTTTAAACGCTCACTTTTTGTTTGAGAGCAGTGTAAATTCAGAGGGTATTGAAACACGCCCATCCACTTTACGCAACCAAAGTATGTTTGAGAGCAGTGTAAATTCAGAGGGTATTGAAACCGATATTGGACGTATAGAAAACAAGATTTGTTTGAGAGCAGTGTAAATTCAGAGGGTATTGAAACTTCGTCTGCTTTGCGTTGTGTTCAGTGTGGTTTGAGAGCAGTGTAAATTTAGAGGGTATTGAAACTTCCGATCTTACAATAATTACCAGCAGTAGTTTGAGAGCAGTGTAAATTCAGAGGGTATTGAAACCCGTGAGTGTCACTTTAACAACTACATCTTGTTTGAGAGCAGTGTAAATTCAGAGGGTATTGAAACATTTGGTGAACAATCCGTTAGAACATTCAAGTTTGAGAGCAGTGTAAATTCAGAGGGTATTGAAACTGGGTCGCTGACGAGTATATGAAAAATAAGTTTGAGAGCAGTGTAAATTCAGAGGGTATTGAAACTTACATTTTTTTGGCATTCCTGCACATGTGTTTGAGAGCAGTGTAAATTCAGAGGGTATTGAAACATATAGAAGACTTTGACATAGACAACTTTAGTTTGAGAGCAGTGTAAATTCAGAGGGTATTGAAACAATCCCGCTATCATTCCACCGATATACTTGTTTGAGAGCAGTGTAAATTCAGAGGGTATTGAAACATATAGAAGACTTTGACATAGACAACTTTAGTTTGAGAGCAGTGTAAATTCAGAGGGTATTGAAACCGAAAGTTGCAAGGCTACAAATACAGAGGTGTTTGAGAGCAGTGTAAATTCAGAGGGTATTGAAACCACTTTTATGCATTGTGCCTTCCATCAAATGTTTGAGAGCAGTGTAAATTCAGAGGGTATTGAAACACTTACATCACAACCCGCAGATTGGGCTTGTTTGAGAGCAGTGTAAATTCAGAGGGTATTGAAACTGTCAATGGCAGCCTTCGCCTTGCTGTCGGTTTGAGAGCAGTGTAAATTCAGAGGGTATTGAAACCAATAAAAAATCTAACCAAAAAGAACCGTGTTTGAGAGCAGTGTAAATTCAGAGGGTATTGAAACAGAACAGCTACTGAGATTAAGCTCGTTAAGGTTTGAGAGCAGTGTAAATTCAGAGGGTATTGAAACCATAGTAGCATACAGTATATGCGTTTGTCAGTTTGAGAGCAGTGTAAATTCAGAGGGTATTGAAACTGAATTACCTCCTTTTACGATTCATAATTAGTTTGAGAGCAGTGTAAATTCAGAGGGTATTGAAACAGAAAGTCCACACTCTAAAAGTGTAAAGCAGTTTGAGAGCAGTGTAAATTCAGAGGGTATTGAAACTGTCAGAACTCTTGTTATGCCCCTATATAGTTTGAGAGCAGTGTAAATTCAGAGGGTATTGAAACTGTGCCTCTTCCAGATTATGTGTCGTGTGGTTTGAGAGCAGTGTAAATTCAGAGGGTATTGAAACTGAAATAGGGTTGGAAACCGTTGGACTTTGGTTTGAGAGCAGTGTAAATTCAGAGGGTATTGAAACTTTTAAAAATGTAATAACACAAAACTCCAGTTTGAGAGCAGTGTAAATTCAGAGGGTATTGAAACTGAAATACTAGTGCCAATAGCGCCGTTTACGTTTGAGAGCAGCGTAAATTCAGAGGGTATTGAAACAAGATAGGAGTGTCTACCCCAACATCATAGTTTGAGAGCAGTGTAAATTCAGAGGGTATTGAAACATACAGTTTGACTGGTCTGATC
>ERZ780149.3073-NODE-3073-length-14458-cov-10.178852_pt1 | contig 14458 bp, 10 predicted proteins | sample MGYA00511367_ERZ780149 | MGnify/ENA primary metagenome ERZ780149 (study PRJEB29588, sample SAMEA2153852) | human gut metagenome | biome: human gut; feature: human-associated habitat; material: faeces | place: Denmark | collected 2008/2010 ... | reverse complement strand
CCGAAAAGGAGCCGCCGCTTCGATATACGGTAATTTACTGCTATTTCTCGATCAGCGAAATACTGCGTTGGATGAACTCCGTCAGGTTTTTGCCCTTGAGTAATCCGTTGGAGAGCAATGCCAGGTCGATGATCTGTTTGACGAGCTTGTTCTCGCCGCCGATTTCGCGCAGGCGCGTATCGCGCTCGTCGCGCAGGGTAACGATCTTCTTCGAAAGCTCCTCGCGCGTCGATTTCTCCTCGGGCGTGAGTTCCTCCTCTTTCTTGCCTTTGACCACTTCGTCGAAACGGCGCTCTTCGGCAACCGCAGCATCGATCTTTTTGGTGATGGTCTTCAGCTTGTCGCCGTAGCTCTTCTCCACATCGGCCAGGATGTCGATCACGATGGGGTTGTTGCCATTGACGGCGATCGTGAAGTTATCGGGCATCTGGCTGTAGAATTGGCTCATACCTCCGCTGCTGATGGCTGCCATCTCCTTCATGCGCCGCATGAATTCGTTCTGCGTAATCACCACGGGCGCAGCATCGGCCGCCATCGCTTCGAACGAAATGTTGTAGTGGATCTTCTCGTCCTTGGGCATCTGGCTTTCGAATACGGGACGCATGATCTCCTGCTGGGCCTCGCTCAGGGACATCTTGAGCGTTTCGTCTTTCTGGATGAGCTTGTCGATCACGTCGCTGTCCACGCGCACGAAGCGGGCGTCCTTGTGTTTCGACTCGTACCAATTGACATAGTGGTTGTCGAGTTGTCCGTCCATAACCAGCACGTCATAGCCTTTGGCCTTGGCCGATTCGAGGAACGAATTTTTCTCTACGGGATCGTCCACATAGAGGAAAACGACCGTACCGTTCTTGTCGGTCTGGTTACCTTTGACGACCTCCTTGTACTCTTCGGCGGTGAAATACTTGCCCTCGGTCGTCTTCCACAGCATGAAACTCTCTGCCTTCTCGGCGAACTTTTCGTCGGTGATAATGCCGTATTCGATGAAGATCTTCAGATCGTCCCATTTCTGTTCGTAGTCCGCACGCATCGTCGTGAAGAGCTCCTGCAAGCGATCGGCCACCTTGCGGGTGATGTAGTTCGAAATCTTCTTGACATTCGAATCGCTCTGCAGGTAGCTGCGCGATACGTTCAGCGGAATATCCGGCGAGTCGATCACGCCGTGCAACAGGGTGAGGTATTCCGGTACGATCCCCTCGACCTGGTCGGTCACATACACCTGATTGGAGTAGAGCTGGATCTTGTTTTTCTGAATTTCGAAGTTGTTCCGAATCTTCGGGAAGTAGAGGATACCCGTCAGGTGGAACGGATAATCGATATTCAGATGAATCGAGAAGAGCGGCTCTTCACCTATGGGATAGAGTTCGTGGTAGAACTCCTTGTATTGCTCGGCGGTGATCTCGGTGGGTTTTACGGTCCACAGCGGGGCGATGTTGTTGATGATGTTGTCCTTGTTGGTATCGACGTATTTGCCGTCTTTCCACTCCTTCACCTTGCCGAAAGCGATGGGAACGGGTAGGAAGCGGCAGTACTTGCGCAGCAGCTCTTCGACCTTCGAATCTTCGCCGTATTCGAGCGTATCGGCCGAAAGGTGCAGTACGATCGTGGTTCCCCGGTCGCGTTGCTCGGTCGTTTCCTCCATTTCGTATTCGGGCGATCCTTCGCAACTCCAGTGTACCGTCTTGGCGCCCTCCTTGTAGGAGCGGGTGAAAATCTCCACTTTGTCGGCGACCATGAAAGCGGAGTAGAAGCCCAGTCCGAAGTGGCCGATAATCGCCTGGTTCTTGTATTTCTCCATGAACTCCTCGGCGCTCGAAAAGGCGATCTGGTTAATATAGCGCTCCACCTCGTCGGCAGTCATGCCGATGCCCCGGTCGGTGACCGTCAGGGTTTTGGCATCCTTATCCGCCGAGACGCGGATCGTCAGGTCGCCCAGGTCGCCTTTTACGTCGCCCATCGAGGCCAGGGCCTTGAGTTTCTGCGTGGCATCCACGGAGTTGGAGATCAGCTCACGCAGGAAGATTTCGTGGTCCGAATAGAGGAACTTTTTGATAACGGGGAAGATATTCTCGGTGGTAACCCCGATTTTTCCGTTTTTCATCGTATCATGGTATTTTTTTAATTGAATTATTTATCGTTTTTTTGATACAGCGGACTTTGGTTGCCGCTGCCGAAGAGAGCCATTCTCTCGCATGGATTCAACAAACGGTGTGCCACCTCCTCCGATATGACATTCTGTCATACGCTTCCTGACAAAATAGAGGCGGCAGGGAATCCTCCCCGCCGCCGTACGTGTTTCGTCGGCTCGTCTGCCGAAAGTATTAGAGCAATTTTTCGAGTTTCTTTACCAGGTCGGCTTTCGTGCAGGCACCCACCTGTTTGTCCACGACCTGTCCGCCCTTGATGAACACGATCGTCGGAATGTTGCGGACCATGAACTTGCCCACGATGTCGTCGTTGTTGTCCACGTCGCATTTGCCGATGACCGCACGGCCTTCGTATTCGCCGGCCAACTCGTCGATGATCGGGCTGATCATGCGGCAGGGACCGCACCATTCCGCCCAAAAGTCGATGACTACCGGAAGCTGGGATGCGGAGATCTCCTCGAAATTGTCTTTTGTGATTGCTAATGCCATAATTTTTTAGATGTTTTGATTATAAGTATTAAACGATAGTATATTTGATTTCATTGTCCTCGAGGAACGAAACGAGGTTCGACGTGAGGCTCACCTTGTGCCGTTTGGAGAACATATTCACGCTTACCTGCGCATCCCGGTCATAGACATTCACCCGCAGCGTGGTCGATCCTTCGGACTCTTTGATGCGGTGCGTCAGCTCCTCGATCATTTCACGCGTGATGTCTTCGATCGCCAATTGGATATACATCTCCTTAATCATCGTGTCGCGCATTTCGGAGAGCTGTACCATCGAAGTAATCTTGAATTCCAGCTCCTTGTCGTTGTAGGGCTTGGGTTGGACCTTGCCCCGGATGAAGAGGAAATAGTCGTTGAACAGGTATTTGCGGAAATTTTCGTAGTCCTTGCTGAAAAGCGCAAATTCGTGCGTGCCGTTGTAGTCTTCAAGCGTGAATTTTCCCCAGGGTTTGCCCGTCTTGGTAACGAGGTTCTGCGTGGCGATCACCATCCCCGCCACGGCAATCTCCTGTCCGCGCAGGGATTCCAGGTTGTCAAGATCCGAAAGCTGCGTCTTACACATATTGCGGATAATCACCGCATAATCGTCCAGCGGGTGAGCCGAGAGGTAGAGTCCGATCATCTCGCGCTCCTTGCCCAGCGTTTCGAGCGTGCTCCAGTCCTGACAGGCCGGAATCACGGGATGCTGAATATCCACGACCCCTTCGCCGCCTCCGAAAAGGCTTTGCTGGGCATTGTCTTTCTCGCTTTGGAACCGCTGCCCGTAGCGTACCAGTTGCTCGATGAAGGTCGTCGAACTGGAGTCGCGCAGATCGGTGCCGAAGAATTTGCAGCGGTGGAACCCGGAGATCGAGTCGAAGCCGCCCGCATAGGCGATGTTTTCGAGGCATTTGCGGTTTACGGCCGTATAATTCACCCGTTCGAAGAAATCGTATATGTCCTTGAATTTGCCGTTCTTGTTCCGCTCCGCGACGATGCTCTCCACAGCCGCCTCGCCGACGCCTTTCACCGCAGCCAGGCCGAACCGCACGTCGCCCGCCTTGTTCGAGGAGAAGTTGTTGAGCGATTCGTTGATGTCGGGCCCAAGCACCCGGATACCCATGCGCTTGCACTCGTTCATGTAGAGCGTAATCTGCTTGATGTCCGAAAGGTTGCGGCTGAGCAGCGCGGCCATGAATTCGGAAGGGTAGTGCGCCTTCAGATAGCCCGTCTGATAGGCGATGTAAGCGTAGCAGGTCGAGTGCGACTTGTTGAAAGCATACGATGCGAACGCTTCCCAGTCGCCCCAGATCTTTTCGCAAATTTTGGCGTCGTGCCCCCGCTTGCTGCATCCTTCGATGAACTTGGGCTTCATCTTGTCCAGCACCGCACGTTGTTTCTTACCCATCGCTTTGCGGAGCGTATCGGCTTCGCCGCCGGTAAACCCGGCAAGCTTCTGCGAGAGCAGCATGACCTGTTCCTGATAAACCGTAATGCCGTAGGTGTCGCTCAGATATTCCTCCATATCGGCGATGTCGTACGTCACCGGCTCCAGTCCGTGCTTACGGGCGATGAAGTTGGGAATGTACTCCATCGGTCCCGGGCGGTAGAGGGCGTTCATGGCGATCAGGTCCTCGAAACGGTTGGGTTTCAGATTGCGCAGATGTTTTTTCATACCGGGGGACTCGAACTGGAACAGGCCGGTCGTATCGCCACGGCTGAAAACCTCGTAGGTCGGGGCGTCGTCCAGCGGAATGTTGTCGATATCTACATCGATGCCGTGCACGTTTTTGACGTTGGTTACGGCATCCTTGATGATCGAGAGGGTGCGCAGTCCCAGGAAGTCCATTTTGATCAGGCCGACGCTCTCGACCTCTTTGCCCTCGAACTCCACGACGTTCAGATCGGCGTCCTTGGCGATAGCCATCGGAGCGAAATTCTCCAGGTCGTCCTGCCCGATGATTACGCCGCAGGCATGCACACCGGTCTGCCGAATCGAGCCTTCGAGCTTTTCGGCGTATTTGAGCGTATTGCGGATCAACTGGTTCGGGGATTCCCGTTCGGCGGCCAGTTCCGGCGACTCCTTGTAGCAGAAGTCGAAAGGCGTTTCTCCGGCCTTCTTGTCGGGCGTAACCTTGTCGGGTACCAGTTTAGCCAGCCGGTCGCTCTCCGAGAGGGCCAGCTTCTGCACGCGGGCCACGTCGCGGATCGCCAGCTTGGGCGCCATCGTACCGAACGTCACGATCTGGGCCACGCGTTTCTGCCCGTACTTGTGCACGCAGTAATGCAGCACGTCGTCGCGGCCGTCCTCGTCGAAATCGACATCGACATCCGGCAGGGAGATACGCTCGGGATTCAGGAAACGCTCGAACAGCAGGTCGTATTTCAGCGGATCTATGTTGGTAATTTTCAGACAGTAGGCCACGACCGATCCGGCTGCCGAACCACGGCCCGGTCCGACCGACACGCCCATTTCGCGAGCCGCGCGGATATAGTCCCATACGATGAGGAAGTAACCCGGGAATCCCATCCATTCGATCGTACTCAATTCGTACCGGATGCGTTTCTCGACCTCTTCGCTCAATTCGGCGCCATAGCGCAGGTGGGCTCCTTTGTAGGTCAGGTCTTTCAGGTAGCAGAACTGTTTGGCCGTCATCAACTTTTCGCTGCGCTCCTTGCTCTCCTCCGCCCAGGCATCGAGTTCTTCGACGCTGTGGCAGGCATCGATTCGCGCCAGCTCTTCCTGATCTTCGATCTTCTTGACGAGCGATTCGCGCAACTCCTCGAAAGGCATGTGGAACTCCGGCGGCGGAGGGAAGTTGGGCATCAGAGGCGCATGGGTGAGTTTGTACTCCTCGACCTTGTCGGCGATCTCGAGCGTGGTGGCGAGTGCTTCGGGATGGTCGGGGAAGAGCTGCGCCATCTCTTCGGGCGATTTCAGATACTCCTGGAACGTATAGCGCATCCGATTGGGATCGTCCAGGTCGCGGCCGGTATTGAGGCAGATCAGATGATCGTGCGCCACGGCGTCTTCGGCCAGAATGAAATGCACGTCGTTCGAGCAGATGTATTTGACTCCGCATTTGGCCGACAGCTCCAGCAGGGCCTTATTGACCAGCAACTGATTCTCGTACACGTCGGCGTCCTTGCGCGGATCGCCCGACGGATGGAGCTGCAACTCCAGGTAATAGTCGTCCCCGAAGATGCTTTTGAACCAGCGCACGACCTGTTCAGCCTCCTCCATGTCGTTGCGCATGATGGCCTGGGGAACTTCGCCGCCCAGACATGCCGAGCAGCAGATCAATCCCTCGTGGTATTGTTCCAGCAGTTTCTTGTCGATACGGGGCTTGTAATAGAATCCTTCGGTAAAGGAGTAGGATACGATCTTGCAGAGATTGTGGTAACCCGTGAGGTTCTTGGCCAGCAGAATCAGGTGATCGCCCGCCTTCTCGTCCTTGTCCTTTTCGAAGCGGTTGCGCACGACGTAGGTTTCGCACCCCAAAATAGGCTTGATGCCCGCATCGGTGGCGACGTCGTGGAAGTTCTTGACGCCGTACATATTGCCGTGGTCGGTAATGGCCAGAGCCTTCATACCGAGGGCTTTGGCTCGTTTGATGAGCGGCGATATGGCCGCTGCGCCGTCCAAGATGGAATATTGCGTATGTACGTGTAAATGGACGAAATCCGGCATAATTCGAAAATTTATGGTTTTGGGCCGTCCTTTGCGAAGGTACGGAAAAGTCGCGGGCAGAAGCAAATTTATCTGCGTCTTGCCGATGCTTAAGGCGAAGTCAAAGGTAATGAAAAAATATGAAAGAATTTCCGTATTTCCAAGTAAAAATTGCCCGAACGATTCTACGTTGTTGAAAATGACGGGATAGGAAATATGTGGCAAAAATCTTGCAGCATTCCGAAAAAAAACGTATCTTGTTGATAGCCGGATTTATCCGGTCCTGCATCGCCCGTTTTCGCCGGGTACGAACGGAGTTCGGAACCGGGAGCACGGAAGTTCGAAGAACCGAAAAACGACGGGATGCAAAGATTTAATAAAAAATGTGGACCTCGTTGGAAATACGGTACTCCGAGTACCCGCATTTTAGGAAAGGTCTGAATTTTAATGCGGCCAGAGGATGCGAATAAATGTCCTTCGGATTCGATGCTGCGATTGTCAAACTGTTACATCGAAAGATATAATGGCCGAATAAATATATCACCTAAACAGCGATGATTATGAAAGATGAAAAATTAGTCGTGTTGAGAGAGTGGAACTCTGTCACCGAAGCCGAAATGGCCAAATCGATTCTGGACGGAGCCGGAATTTTTTCGACGATCCGCAACGAATATATGTCGGCGATCTATCCCATCGGCACGATGCCGGCACAGCTCGTGGTCAAGGAGGAAGATGCGAAGCGGGCTGCCGAATTGCTCGACAAAATGCCGTAATTTATTATTTTGCAGCTATTCAAGGAGTTCGGGAAGCTCTTAAAGAAGCCCCCGAATTCCTTATGAACGGCTCGGAACAACCTCTGTTGCTTGCGACTTTCGAACGGTTCGGAGAAGGGGCGAAACTGCGTACCGAAAACGTCGATTCATAGCTTCAGGTCCGGAGAACGAAGTCGTCGGAAATGAAACCGGCTTCGATAAGATCGGTCGAGCCGTGTCGGAGGATCCCTTATCGGTTCCATATGGCCCAGGCAGCTTCCGCCTGCCCTACGAGCATGTCGAGTCCGTTGCACGTGTGTGCTCCCCGTTGCGCTCCGTATTGCAGAAACAGCGTTTCGGCCGGGTTGTAGATCAGGTCGAAAAGATAGTGGGAGGGCGTGACGAAAGCGTACGGAATGCGGGGCGCCTCTTCGACATTCGGATGCATCCCGACTGGGGAGGCATTGATAATGAGCCGATGCGAACCGATTACTTCATCCGATACTTCGTCGTACGTATAATTTCCCGTTGCCGGATTCCGCGATACTAGATCGAACGGAATTTCCATCTGTGCCAATACATATTGCACGGCTTGCGACGCCCCGCCCGTGCCCAGTACCAATGCCCGTTCGGGACGCTCCCCGCCGAGAAATGTTTCGAGGGAGACGCGAAGTCCCGTCACATCCGTATTATAACCCGTCAGACGTCTGCCTTCACAGCGCACGCAATTGACGGCCCCGATCATCCGGGTTTCCGGCGAAAGATCGTCCAGATAGGGTATGATCTGTTGTTTATAGGGAATCGTGACATTGAATCCCCGCAGTTCGGGCTGCGCTTCCAGCAAAGCGGGCAACTCCTCGATCGTTTTCAATTCGTAAAGGTCGTACCGGCAATCCGCAATGCCTTCGCGTGCGAATTTATCGGCGAAATACCGGGCTGAAAACGAGTGTCCCAGCGGGTAGCCTATCAGACCGTAGCGTTTCATAAGGTTTTAGTTTTGGGGAGCGGAGATTTTTTGAGCGACCCGCTTGCCGATGAATTCGATGACATAGATCAGAAGAAATCCTGCCAGCGCCAGTGCTACGGCCTGCCACAAGTGGGCATCGGTCTGACCGATCGCCTCGAAATGTCCCGGTGTAATGTTTTGTTCCACCAACGGGTGAACGGCACCCTGGGCATCCGTATAAGTTTCCACGACCTCTTTCCAGGGCCAGACTTTATTGAGCGATCCGACCATGAAACCCATGAGCAGGGAGATCGTCAGGTCGTGATGCTTGCGCAGCAGCCACGAAAGCAGGTGCGAAAAACTGATGATACCGGCGACGGCTCCGACTGCGAAAAGCAGCAGGACACCCAGCCGGAATTCGCTGACAGCCTGTAAAATGTATTGGTATTTTCCCAGCAGCAGCAGGATGAAGGCGCCTGAAATTCCCGGAAGAATCATCGCGCAGATGGCAACAGCTCCCGAAAGCATGATAAACCACCAGTCGTTGGGCGTTTGCGTCGGGGAGGCGATCGTGATCCAGAATGCCAGCGCGGTGCCGACAAGCAGTCCCAGTAGCGAAGTGAGGTTCCACTTCCGAATATCCCGGGCGACGAAAGCCGCCGAAGCGACGATCAGTCCGAAAAAGAAGGACCAGATTTCGATCGGGTGATGCGCCAGCAGGTAAGTCATCAACCGTGCCAGCGAAAAGATGGCGATACCGATACCCTGCAGTACGGAGAAGAGGAAACTGCCGTTGATGTGGCGCCAGAATTTCCTGAATTCGAACCGGCCGAGCAATTTCAACGCAGTCGGATTAAAACTTTTGATCGACTCGATCAGTTCGCTGTAAATTCCCGAAATAAAGGCGATCGTCCCGCCCGATACTCCCGGGACAACATCCGCCATTCCCATTGCGCAGCCTTTCAGCGCCAACAGCACGTATCTGAACATAATCCGCTCTAATAAAAAGTTAGGCAATTCATCTTTCAATGTACCTTTTGACAATTCCGAGAGGTGTCTGTTCGCTGTTCCCGGTTGTATTAGTAATGCTCCTGCCCATAAATCTCTTCCCGGAAGGGACTTAAGGCGCTTTACTCCCAAAGAGGTACACTAAAGTATATAATCACGAAAAGTTATCTCGTTCGTCGAAAACACGACGTTTCGCAAAAACGGCATTATAATAACACCGCATGGGTATTGCCGTTTCCGGCGATGTTTTGCTTGTGCAAAGATAGTATATGCGGGAAACATCGCAAGATTTTTTCGGGATAAAACCCTGAAAAAATCCATCCCGAACGAAGATTTAATAATTCGTTAATAATACCGTTCGAGGATTCCGCCTCCGACGACCCGTTCCCCTCGGTACAAAACGACGGGCTGCCCGGCGGCCGGGGCCCACGCGGGATCCTCCAGTTCGATCCGAATCCCCGAAGCGGCAGGGAAGACCGCTGCGTATCCCTCGGGGTTGCGGCCGATGCCCCGGATCACCGCACGGATATCGCGGGCACCGAATACCTCGTCGCTCTCTATCAGGCGACATTCCCCGACTTCCAGCGTACGATGCAACAACAGCTTCTCTTCTCCGGCTACGATCCGGTTTGCCGCCGTGTCGATAGCGACCACCGCCCAGCCCGGCGGCAGGTCGAGGCCCTTTTTCTGGCCGATGGTGTAGAGGGCCGCCCCGTCGTGCGTGCCGAGCCGATGTCCGGCAGAGTCGATGATGGGGCCGGGCCGGAGCGCTTCCGTTTTATCCCGGCTTCGCAGGAAGTCGCGGCACGGGCGTCCCTCGAGAAAACAGACGCCCATACTCTCCCGACGGTCGGCGAGTTCTTCGACGATATTTCGTTTGATGACCGTTCCCATCGGAGTCAGCACCCGATCGAGGATCTCCTGCGGCAAGTCCCACAGGTAGTAGGACTGGTCCTTGCGGTTGTCGGCCGCACGGGTGACGTATCGTTTGCCGCCTGCGGAGGTAATGCGGAAATAGTGTCCCGTAGCGATGTGGCGAATCCCCAGTGCGTCGGCCTCTGCCGCAAGGCAGGGCCATTTGATCCGACTGTTGCAGCGCGTGCACGGAGCCGGGGTACACCCCCGGAAGTAACTGTCGGTAAAATAGTCCACCACCTCCCGTTCGAACCGCTCCCGCACCGACCGCATTCGCCAAGGAATACCGAGTGCTCCGGCACGCAGACGCGCCTTTTCCAACAATGCGGAATCGCCTCTCATGTCGAGCGTCAGAGCCGTTACATGATATCCGGCCGCCTGCAACAATCCGACGGCGGCGAAGCTGTCTATTCCGCCGCTGAAACCCAACAATACCCGATTATCCTTCATAAACTCCTGTCTTCATGAGAACCGGCTGCCGAAATTTCGGCAGCCGGTTCTGTCAAGCATATTCTTCCGGCTTCGGGTGTTCTTCTTCGAAGAATTCCGGTTTTTCCCGTTTAATGAACCCGATCACCTCTTCCAAGCCTTCGAGGAATTTGGAAAAATCCTCTTTGTAAAGGAATATTTTATGCCGGTCGTAACTGACCGTTCCATCCGGCGCCGTTTTCTTCCGGCTCTCCGTAATGGTAAGAAAATAATCGTTCGCACGCGTAGCGCGCACGTCCAGAAAATAGGTCCGCCGGCCGGCTTTTACGACTTTCGACAGGATCTGTTCGCCGAAATCTTCTCCGTCCGTGCGGAAGGTATTCAGAGCAGCCATACAAGGTAATATTTTGAGGGTTATTCGTTTGTTCCATACGTAAATATAAAACAAATTTCGTTTTCCTGCAAATTCTTGTCCGTGATTATATACTCTTTGGGCGTGCAGCGATTCAAACCCCTTCCGGGAAGGGAATTTCGGGGCAGGCCGAATTATAAACTCAATTACGAGTCGTGAATACGCGACTCTCGGAAATAACGTGATGCAACCGCTTATTGCCGCTCATGCTGCGCTTCCAGGAGCGGCAGCCCCTCTGCCTCCCAGTTTTTCAGCAAATTGAGCGCCCGGATGAAGTCGGCATCATCCCTTGCGTGCAATATCCGCAGCAGAGCTTCCCGGTCGAAAAGCCGCTCTGCCAGCAATGCTTTGAGCAGGCGCCTGGTCCCCGCTTCGACATCGGAATCTTCCGCCGGAGGTGTTACGCCCTGTTCCAGTCCCAGTCCGATCAACTCCTCATACATTTCATCGGGAACTTCGAACCGCTCCTCGAACGATGCGAACTCCGGATAATCCCGTTCCAGGGCTGTCCGGTTGCGGTCCAGGTAGCGCTGCATAAATTCAGGAAAGATATTTTTCCGCAGCAGGGCGTTCAGATAAGATGCCTGCACCGTATCCTGTATTACGCACACGTCGGGCGCTATGCCTCCGCCGCCGTAAACTGTCCGGCCCGTGCGGAGTGTCCGGTAGGCCGGCGACGGAATCGTGTCGGGCAGCGGATGAGTTCGGTAAGCCGTGCGATCCCCGCCTTTGACGTAAGGACGTTGAATTTCCCGGCCCGAAGGCGTATGATAGCGGGCGATGACCAGACGCAAAGCCGACCCGTCCGGAAGCAGATATTGCCGCTGCACCAATCCTTTTCCGAAACTGCGGCGCCCGACGATTATCGCGCGGTCCCAGTCCTGCAGCGCTCCGCTCACGATTTCACTGGCCGACGCCGACCGTTCGTCGATCAGGACGATGAGCCGCCCTTCGGCCGGAAATACCGGATTCCGGCGGGCGGAATGGACTACGGACGGTACGCTGCGGCCTTCGGTCGAAACGATCCGCGAGCCTTTGGGCAGGAAAAAGCCGGACAAAGCGATCGCCTGATCCAACAGTCCTCCGCCATTGCCCCGAAGATCGAGAATCAGCTCCTTCGGACGATCCAGTTCTTCGTAGGCCCGCTGCACCTCTCGCAGGGCCGTCTGACCGAAACGGATCAGTTTGATGTATCCCACCGCAGAATCGACGCGGTAGGCCAGCTCGACGGAGGGGAGAGGTATTTCCCGTCGGACGATTTCGTACAGAATCGGTTGGCAGACTCCTCGTCGAATCACTAGGATTTTTACTTTCGATCCGGCATCTCCCCGCATGACGGAGATGAGCTCGGAGGCCGGGATCTCCTTCACGGTGCGTCCGTCCACCCGGACGATCCGGTCATCGGGACGGATGCCCGCTTCTTCGGCGGCACCTTCCGGCAGGAGGGAGGTTACGACCAGCGAATCACGGATCCATTGGGTCTGAATGCCTATTCCCCCGAACTTACCCCGATAGAGGCTCCAGAATTCGGACATCTCCGCTGCCGAGGCATATTCGGTATGGGGATCGAGTTGCTGTACCATGCTGCGGATCGCCTCTTCGACCAACGGCGCCATATCGACCGAATCGACATACATCTTACGGATATATTCGTAAGACCGCTCCAGCTTGGCGAGCGACCGTCGCTGTGCCCGGTCGGGCCGGGGTACAGCGATATCGGCCGTCCGGAACGACGATAATCCCGCCACGGCCAGCAACAGCCCGAAAAACCACATGCTCCGCTTCATATCGAATTACATGATTGCATATTTTTCCGTCCGGCGTCCTCCCAAGCAGGTACCGCGAAACACCGGGAAATGATTTCCGACTGCGAGCAGGAAGGAAAGGCGTGAACCCCGTCTTCTTTCCGGCGATTCGGTAGAGCCATAGATACCGCCTCGGATACCCCCACATTCGGAACGGGGCGTATCCGCCGATAACTCTGTTTTCTCAACTACCGCCGGGCGCAGCGATTCCGCGTCCGCTCGGACAAGCGCTTCGGATTATCTATAACTAATTATCTAACGAAGTGCTTCGGCCAGTCGGATGAACGGCACCTGGGTCTGTTCGCCGGAGGTCATATCCTTGATCGTCGCCACCCGTTCTTCCAGTTCCCGGCTGCCGACGATTACCACGCAGGGGATTCCCCGGCGATTGGCATATTCCATCTGTTTTTTCATCTTTCCGTTTTCGGGATATATCTCCGCCGGAATACCTGCGGCACGCACCTCCTGCAACAGTTTCAGCGAGGCATGCTCTTCCGCTTCGCCCAGATTGGCGAACATCACCCGGGCCGCACAGCCCAAATCGGCCGGGAAGAGTCCGAGGCCGGTCATCACGTCGTAGATGCGGTCCGCACCGAACGAAATGCCGACACCCGACATGTTCGGCATTCCGAAGATGCCCGTCAGGTCGTCGTAGCGTCCGCCGCCGCAGATCGACCCGATGGCGAAATCGAGCGCCTTGACTTCGAAAATCGCTCCCGTATAATAATTGAGTCCCCGGGCCAGCGAGAAGTCGAGCTCGATCGGCAGCTCCACCCCCAGCCGGTTCACGTACCCGAAGATCGTTTCCATCTCGGAAATGCCTTCCAGTCCGACAACCGAGGAGCCGATGACATCTCGCAACACAGACAGTTTCCGTTCGTTATCGCCTGTCAATTCGAGTATCGGTTGCAGCTTTTCGATCGCATCGGAGCCGATGCCGCGTTCCGTCAATTCAGCCTTGACAGCCTCCAATCCGATCTTTTCCAGCTTGTCGATGGCGACCGTAATGTCGATCATCTTGTCCGCATGTCCGATCGTTTCAGCAATGCCGTACAGAATCTTGCGGTTGTTTACCTTCAGCAATACGTTAATTCCGAGCGTCCGGAAAACCCGCTCCACGATCTGTATGAGTTCCACTTCGCACAGCAGCGATCGGGTGCCGATGACATCCACGTCGCACTGGTAAAACTCCCGGTAGCGGCCTTTCTGCGGACGGTCGGCCCGCCAGACCGGTTGTATCTGGTAGCGTTTGAACGGAAAGGCGATTTCGCTCTGGTGCTGCACCACATAACGGGCAAAAGGCACCGTCAGGTCGTAACGCAATCCCTTTTCGCAAATTCGGGAGGCCGTGCGCAACTCTTCGTCATTCAGGCCGGCGGCGTAATCCCCCGAATTGAGGATTTTGAAAAGCAGTTTGTCGCCTTCGTCGCCGTATTTGCCCAGCAGGGTGGAGAGGTTCTCCATCGCAGGCGTTTCGAGCGGACCGAAGCCGAAGGTGCGGAAAACGTCCCGGATTTTATCGAAAATATATTGGCGGCGCATCATCTCCAGCGGGGAGAAGTCGCGTGTGCCCTTGGGTATGGAGGGTTTTTGTGCCATTTTATTCCACCAGTTTTCTGTATTTTACACGATGGGGCTGCGTATCGCCGCCCTGCGCTTTCTTCCACTCCTCGTATTCGCTGTACGAACCTTCGTAGAAGACCACTTTCGAATCGCCTTCGAAGGAGAGGATGTGCGTGGCGATACGGTCGAGGAACCAGCGGTCGTGGGAGATCACGACGGCGCAGCCGGCGAAATTCTCCAGACCCTCCTCCAGCGCACGCAACGTATTGACGTCGATGTCGTTGGTCGGCTCGTCCAGAAGCAGCACATTACCTTCCTCCTTGAG
>ERZ780149.3067-NODE-3067-length-14491-cov-2.972638_pt1 | contig 14491 bp, 13 predicted proteins | sample MGYA00511367_ERZ780149 | MGnify/ENA primary metagenome ERZ780149 (study PRJEB29588, sample SAMEA2153852) | human gut metagenome | biome: human gut; feature: human-associated habitat; material: faeces | place: Denmark | collected 2008/2010 ... | reverse complement strand
ACCGACAAAAGAAGATACTTTATTCTTTGGAAAATACTCCGGGCTTGAAAACCATGTCGTCCGTTTATAGTATGGATATTCCGGCAGGCGTTACCTCTTATCATTAATCAAAGTATAGATCATAAGAAAAAAACATTGAAATTTGCACTATGAAGTATCATCGAATAAAATGTAATTTGTATAAAGCGGAGGGAGACAGTTGGGAACAGATGGCGGAAGAATTACTTTCATCCGCCGTCCGGGAAGAGAGAGTGGTCCGTCTTGTACTCTTTACACGCTGTACGGATAATCAGGAATACAAGTTTCAACGTTCCTTTCTGGAACAATGGGTGGAGTGGCATTTCGTTTCTCCCCGTCCGGTCGTTTCGCTTGTGGCTCAAAAACCGTTGGTGGCGAACTTGGTGCTGGAGGCACATTCATTGGTGGAGGCTACGGATGAGGCACTCACAATAGAAGAACAGTTCACTTCTTCCTCTGTCCGCTACCTGCGGATCTTGACTCCTGACTATCGGGAAATAATAGCGGGAGGACTTTGTGCGGATGATTTGAATCTTCCTGTTCGCGAACAATCGGAACAGGCGTTCAGAAAGGCTGAAGAGATATTGAAAGCGGAACAGATGAATTTCGGTGACATTGTTCGTCAATGGAATTATCTGGAACGTATCACCGATATTGCGCATGGCAATCAGTGTTATCAGGATTTTAATGATGTACGCACTCTGTTTTATGCTTCTTCGGCATGGGAATCAGGTTATCCGGCAGCAACAGGGATTGGCACACAATATGGAGGCATACTGATTGATTTCAATGCTGTCAGCGGAGAAGTGGATATCGTTCCTTTGGATAATGATTGGCAACGGGCTGCTCATGTTTATTCGGATGAGGTACTGATTAGTCATCGGACGGATACGGAGAAAGGAACTCCAAAGTTCGAAAGAGGAAAGTCTTTGTCCGACCGTAGGCAGGAAGTGATTTATATTTCCGGCACGGCTGCTATCCGTGGCGAGGAAAGTGTAACGACCGGAGATGTACTTTTGCAAACGGAAATCACTCTTGAGAATATCCAGCATTTGATCGGACTGGAGGAGGGAAGAGAAAATCTGCCAGAACATTCTGGTAAGTTGGGACTCCTTCGTGTCTATCTGAAGAATGAAGAAGATGTGCCGGCTGTGAAAGCCGACTTGGATAAACTTTGTCCGGATCTTCCTATTGCTTATCTTTATGCGGATGTATGCAGAGAAGAATTGTTGGTAGAAATTGAAGGGATTGCTTATTTATAATAAAAGAAAGACAGATGAAACAGATTCGACTGATAGCTTCACCGGTATTGATGTACATATTAGCGGGACTTTATGCCTTGATATTGGCAGTAGCCACTTTTGTGGAAAACTCTTATGGCCCCGCCATTGCCCGCGAGTATTTTTATTATGCTCCTTGGTTTATACTGTTACAGTTATTGCAGGCGGTTAATCTATCGGCTATGTTCCTTCAGGGGAGCTATTTCAAGAGAATCAGTAAAGGCAGTCTGATTTTTCATGGAGCTTTTCTTTTTATTTGGTTGGGGGCTGCTGTCACTCACTATGTCGGAGTGACGGGTATCATGCATATCCGTGAGGGGGAAACGGCAAACAGCATGATGAAAGATGAGGGAGCAGGGATGGAAAAGACTTCCCTGCCTTTCTCTGTCACGCTGAATGATTTCAGGTTGGAACGTTATCCGGGTTCTCATAGTCCGATGTCTTATGAAAGTGATTTGGTAATTAAGAGAGGGCATGAATCTCCTTTGCAGACAACGATTCGAATGAATAAAGTGATTGATGTGGATGGTTACCGTCTGTTTCAGTCTTCGTTCGATCCCGATGAACAAGGCACAGTGTTGTCTGTGAGCTACGATCGTCCCGGTATGCAACTTACATATACCGGATATTTCCTGTTGCTTGTTGGTTTTGTATGGACGTTGTTCAGTAAGAAATCCCGTTTCGGACGGTTGCGTAAAGAGTTGGGGGAAATGAAAAAGAATGCTCCTTTCTGTCTCTTGTTCTTCCTGATTTTATCCGGAATATCAAGTATGCAGGTATTGAGTGCACAACAAAAATCTGTTTCTTTGCAGCAATCACCCATAGCAGCGCAACGCCCTCTTGTGGTTTCTCAACTACCTTGTGTTTCTTCTTTACATGCCGAAAAGTTCGGTAGCCTGGTAGTGCTTAATCCAAATGGACGTCTCGAACCCGTCAACAGTTATACATCTGCCATTTTACGCAAATTGTATGGAGCCGATCAACTGAACGGCATTGATTCGGATCAATTCTTTCTGAATCTGCTTTCTTTTCCCGATGAGTGGGGAGCCTTTCCTTTTATCAAAGTCGATAATAAAGAACTCCTTCAACGCTTCGGCAGGGATGGCAAATACATTGCCTGGCAAGATGTGTTTGATGCAGACGGCAACTATATCCTGGCAAATGAAATGAACACGATTTACGCCAAATCGGCTTCGGAACGAAAACGGTTGGACTCGGATTTATTGAAACTGGATGAATCGGTAAATATCGTATATCGTATCATGCAACACCAGTTGCTGCCGCTCTTTCCGGATGAAAATGATTCGCAGGGAAAATGGTATTCACCGGGTGATGATTTAAGTGCTTTTCAAGGGAAAGACTCTTTATTTGTAACCAAAATCATGGATTGGTATATCTATGAATTAGGTAACGGAATTCGTTCCAATAACTGGAAGGAAGCCGATAAAATCGTCGAAATGATGAATATCTTCCAACAGGCAAAGGCTAAAGTTCCCACTATTGACAATCAGAAAGTGAAAGCTGAACTTCTCTATAATCAGCTGAATCTATTTTTCTGGTGTCGTCTGGCTTACCTGATTTTGGGCGGCATCCTACTTTTCATTGCTTGCGGAGAGATTATTGCGGACTTTAAATGGGGGAGAAAACTAAGTGGTATTCTAATCGCTCTCTTGGCAATCGCTTTCCTTACGCATACGGCAGGTGTCTTACTACGTTGGTATATTTGCGGGCACGCGCCTTGGGCGAATGCTTACGAGTCGATGGTATGTACTTCCTGGATGCTGGTAGGTAGCGGACTTCTGTTTGCCCGCCGATTCCGTATTCTTCCAGCATTAGCGGGACTATTGGGTGGAATCATGCTTTTTGTGGCAGGACTGAACCACCTGAACCCGGAAATCACTCCTTTGGTTCCGGTACTCCAGTCTTATTGGCTAATGTCTCATGTCGCTATTATCATGATCGGTTACGTATTCTTTGCGCTTTGCGCACTGACAGGACTATTTAACCTTGTATTGATGAATTTGCTTTCCGCCACCAACCGGGTGAAACTCCAGTTCCGCATCCGTGAACTGACATTACTGAATGAAATGGCAATGATCCTCGGCTTGTTCTTTATGACCGCAGGCACATTTCTAGGAGCCATCTGGGCAAACGTCTCCTGGGGAAGATATTGGGGCTGGGATCCCAAAGAAACCTGGGCATTGATTTCAATCGTTGTTTATGCATTGGTACTTCATATCCGTTTCATTCCTCTTCTGAAAGGAAAGACCGACTGGTGTTTTAATCTGCTTTCGGTCGTAGCCATTCTTTCCGTTATAATGACTTGGTTCGGAGTGAATTACTATTTAAGCGGTCTACATTCTTATGGAAAAACCGAAGGAGGAGATTTCTTATTGTGGATATGGGGACTGGGAGTCTGTCTTGTGTTTGTGTTGGCATTGTTTGCGCGTAAACGGTTGAAGAAAATCTCTGCCACATTTTTAATATTTTGATTGTCCTATTGTCGTGTTTCCAACCCTTTTCCACCTCGGCATATTGTTCCAGCTCCTTTGTTGTGATGCCTCGTCCTGTGTTCAGTCCCATTTTCTTTATATACTTGTTTTAGCATACTTTTCGCTTCTTGAACGGAAAGTTCGGAGCCTATGAGAAAAGTACGCTGGATAGATGTTTTCATCTGTCCCGACTGTTTTGTCAAACAAGATGAAACACTCTGTGTACATATCTATGTCTACGGCCTGCATGGCTTCTTTTATTTTGGTAAAGCCCTCGGGAGTAGTCAGCAATTTGTAATGTTTGTCCTGATTCTTCTCCAGAAAGTCGGTGACTTGCCGGATGTTAACCCCTTTGTAGATAGCCAATAAATTTTTGTATTCTTATCTCCTGTGAAGGTATCTGCAAAACGAGTTGTCTTATAAAGTATACTCATACTATAATTTTTTTTAGATGATTATTATATGTTGCAGTTGAGTAACTTCAGGAATGGACTTGTGTAACCGGATAGTTGCACAAGTGTAGCTGGGGAGTTGCTCAAGTGCAACATATTAATTCATGCGGATGAATTTGCTAAAAGATAATGAGCCTTTTGATATTTGTTTTTGAATATCTTCAGAAAAGTAGCGTGAAAAATTTGGTTGTATTCAAACTTATTTGTTCCTTTGCAAGATATAAACATAAAAAAACAAACATGAAAAGTTTACTGTTCTTAATGATTACTGCACTAATGTTTGCTGGATGTAGCAAAGATGAAGATAAAGATGAGTTTTATGAAAAACAAATTACTGCGAATGAATTAGAGTCCGGTACGGGGACTTATGTAATGAACAAAGGTTCGTATACATATTACTTAGTTTTTAAAAATGGGGGATTAGGATACTATACATATAAAGGAGGCAAATTTACAAGCATTCACTTTGTTGATTATTCCATAAATAAGAATGATCTCAACCTTGTTAAACATCCATACATGGAAGAAATTTTGGGAGGTGAAAAAGAATACTATACTCTTTATATCAGTTTTGTTCATTGGGGACATGAGAAAACCACAGATAATGGAACTGGAGGTGAGCAATTATTGATTAGAGGTGATAACTATCCTTATGAATTTGCGACAGGATATTATGATAAGAGTTCTATTTCTTTGAAATAATAAATCTAAAAACTTAAAGCTATAAGTGAAAAGATAATTCTCATTATAATTCTGTTTTGTGGATTTGTTCTCACTTCTTGCGAATCGGAGCAAGTAAAAATGGGAAGAAAAGCAGTATATGATAAGATAAACTCAAATTTATCATCAGGAGAGATTGAGGGTGAGTCGCATTACGTCATTGAAAATGGAAACGTTTATTGGGAGGTAGAGTATCATCATTGGTCTGGTCACCCAGATACCCAAATTGCTTTTATGCATTTTATGTCTAATGGAAATTATGCTGTTGATATCACTAAGCAAGAGTTTGAAAAGCAGACAGGCAAAAAGGCAAAGAAAGGGAAGTGAGTCTCCTTTTATTTTTGTTTTGATGTTACTATTCCATTCTTAAAGTATAAATAGCTGTTGCCATATACCCATTGCTCATGAGTTCCATAACTACCTGTAGTCGTATTTATATGGTCTGGCAACCCCCACGCATCTTTAACCATCTTTTTATTCATGCCAATTGTTACATCTCCTTCAGCTACTAGGCTACCAAATTTAGTTCCGTATTTCTTTATATATGCATTGTATACTGGGATACTTACGAACATGTGTAATCTTTGTCCTTTGATAATTTGTCCTTTGATTTTTCCATATTGAGCATTCTCAAGAACAGCAAATGGGGGTTCACTTTCACCTATATTAACGGCAATATCTATACATTTGAATTTGGTTTTGTGTGGAGGTTGAATCGTTTCTTTACTATCAACTTTGGGTCGTCCCGTTGATCCTAATGAGTAGAATTCTTTACCGACAAATAATTGTTTCATCTTTTCGTAGTAACCTAAGGTTATAAAACCTGCAGTTTCACTTTCCATGCGAAAATAAAATGGAGTTTCATCATCGCCAACTAATTGGAGCCAATAAGTGTCATGATATGGGTTTGTTTTATCAACTTGAATGGATAATACTTTATAGTATTTTCCTACTAATGCGGAATAGCTGCTAACTATTCTTTTGCCTTTTCCAGCCATTGGTTTGTATACATAACGATCATTGTCCCAACTGCCTTCAGGTATTATCTTTGTGAAGAAAATATAGTAATAATTATTTTCTTTTGCATATTTAGTACCTTTGAGGAATAATGTTTGTCCTTCATGGAGTAATACATTTTTGCTGTTTAAACTTTCAAGGCCATCGTACTTCTGTATTTCTATAGATTCTTCATTTTCTTTTGCAGTAATAGTCGTTATTTGTGAATAACAGTTTGTTGCAAATAGAAGGGATGCTATTATTGTTATGAATGGCTTCATTGTTGTTTCTATTGTATTATTTTTTGCAAAGATATATAGATTTACTTGATTTAAAAATATTTTCAAGGTATTTCTGTCCTCGTTTATAGTTAAAACTCCAAGTGATACAATGAAATAGAGATTGAAAAAGAATAGAAATATGTATGGAATAAAGTTCTTAAAATGAAAGTTATGACTATTTATTGGAAGTCATAAATGGGAGATAGCAAAATATGATATTGATTGAAATGAGAAGTAGTTTTGTAACATAGAATATAAAAGAAAATATGTTATGGAATTAAATTTTGAATTAAAAGTGAACAGTTCTGAATTTATAGAGAAAACAGAACAGATACGTTCCGCTATGAGAACTACAGCTCTTGAAATCGAAGAGCAAGGACAGAAAGTGAGTTCGTCATTTCAGCAAATGGCTGATAAGGTAAGTTTTACTACTGATATTGTGGGTAAGGCAATAAAAGGTATGCAGGAACAGATTATTGCAGCTATTGCTTCTTTGTATGAATTGGATTCTGAAAATCCTGATTACATAATTGAGCAATATTAGTAAAACTATTTCGTAATTAGTTTCAACCCTATTTGAAACACTTCGTTTCAACGGTTGAAACAAAGTGTTTCCAGTAGTGAAACGAAGTGTTTCACGCCGAGAAACTAATAGTTTCATACGGTGAAACTATTTTTGAAACTAATCGCTGTAGGTGAAGAGGCGGTGAGCTTGTTGCCCTTCACCCGCAAACTCTTTATTCATCGAAGATACAGAGAAAAGGTGAAAGAGGAAGTGGAAAGATTGAAAATAAATATCCAGTGGCAAATTTTATTCGATTCTGTAATGATTCGGTACTGTATTAGAAATGTATATACTCACTGTATCGGATATGGAATGGAAAATGGCAATATATCTTACAAGGAAGTCTTGTTCCGGTGCTACACCGGCAAATAAAGCAATACGGCATCACTGACTTTTGATACCGTTTGTAGGATATATAGATCCAATGTATTGGGTATATAGCTCCAATAGTTCAAGGATTAGTGCTTGACAACTAGGATATTAACTCCTTGATAGTAGATATTGTATAAGTATATCCGGATTAGCTATAATGATATTGGTTTTAGTTCAAGGGATGTTTTACAAAGACAAGGTGAAACCGATAATGTTCTGTTTCACCTGCATTTCCCCCTTGCTTTCACCCGCTATTGCCTTATTCATCGGTATTTCGAGAATTAGGTGGAATTGATGAACCGCATTATATTATAGTTACATTTTTGATGCCTAATTTATAAGGAAGGTAAGTTGCACAGTATTTCGTTACCGAATGATTCCATGATTCTTCTATTTTATCAAATTCGTGACTCTAACGTAAGTGTCACGGATTCAAAGAAAGCTTTTCTTTTGAGTATTGCCTTTGATTCTATCCGGTTGGCTGTGGATTTGAAGAACGATTATGCCGAGATAAAAGGGTTCACAGTGCGTAATATGCAATACATGGTGCAGTTCTTCAACGAATATAATCAAGAACTTACAATGGTGAAAGGGGCTGTTGCTCCAATTACGAAATCACTGATTTCGCAATTAGACGAATATAATTTTACCCTCCCTATCAAACATTTGGATTGGACGCACAATCTTGTTTTGATAAAACAGGTCAAGGACATCCGTGTCCGTTATTGGTATATGGTACAAAGCATTTCTAACCATTGGACGACACGCTATCTGCAAGAAGCCATCAGACTGAATGACTACGGCAAGCATGGTGCGTTGGCAAACAATTTCACCGAAACCCTGCCCGCACCGGAAGCAAACGATGTGAAATCCATGCTCAAAGACCCATACATATTTGATATGCTGACTTTCACCAACCAGTACAATGAGCGTGATGTGGAAATCGGTTTGGTGAAGCATGTGGAGAAATTTCTTGTGGAAATGGGAGCCGGATTTGCCTTTATGGGGCGGCAATATCACATTGAGGTGTCGGGCGATGATTACTATATCGACATATTGATGTACAATGCTTTCCTGCACCGCTATTTGGTGATTGAACTGAAAGATACAGAGTTCATGCCGGAATATATCGGCAAACTCAATTTCTATTGTTCTGCCGTGGATGATATTCTTTGCCGTGAGGGTGATAACCGGACTATCGGACTGCTACTTTGTAAGAGTAAAGACCGCATCAAGGCTGAATATGCCTTGCGCGACATTCAGAAGCCTATCGGCATCTCTGACTATGAGTTAGGGCAAGCCTTGCCGAAAGACTTCCGGGGTAGCTTGCCCACGATTGAAGAAATTGAAAAAGAGTTGGAGGCAAAATGAAAAAAATACTTATCCTAATTTTATGTTGTGTATTGTAAGATGTAGACTCTGAAAATCGACCATTTTTAGAAAACGACACTAATGGAATTGCAAGAACCATTAAAGTTGACAAGAGAATTTAATACCAAATAATCATATGCAAATATCAGCCCCTAAATCAACAGAAAAAGCCTTAGAAAAATTGCTTGATAAAATGTATATCAGCAATGTAAGTAAATGCTTGAGAGAACTCAATCAACCCAATGATATTGATAGGAAAAGATGGATTTGGGAGTTGCTGTAAAATGCAAAAGATACAATAACAAACAACCCGAATAGAGATAACATTAAAGCTCGAATCCTTATTGATGGCGGCCTGGTTAAGTTTCAGCATGATGGCGCCCCATACCACCAGACCACATATATCTATCATGTCAATTCAGAATCGGGGCGTCGTGCTGTATAATTAGGCAAGGAGAATTTCAAAGAAAACATTGCGCAAACTCTATTATTCTGCAAAGAATTGTCTTCTGTAGAGTTAATAGACAATGGCGAAAGAACATCAATTGAACGTATAACAGATACTCCAATTACAGACGAACTTCATCAAACTTAGTTTAGAATTATTGCTGGTGATACATTATAAAAATAGGTTGCGGTGCTTTTCATAAGTCAGGTATTGAACATATAGTCCTCCCAGATAAGCCTGGTATAATAATAGATGGTGGAGCATTTGACCAATGTCCAAATTTAAAAAAAATCTTCATTCCGGAAGGTTATGATATAAGTATAACATCTGGGTTATTCAGTTCTTGTGAAGCTTTGATAGAAGTGACAATTGGAGAGGGAGTTACTACAATACCGTCAAGTTGTTTTGATAGGTGTATTGCTTTGAAAAAGGTTATATTACCATCTACCATATCTATGATCCAAACGAATATATTATTTAATGATTATTCAATGGAAACCCTTGCTGTTAAAGCTGTAGTACCTCCAACAGTAGAAGGTAGTGATTTTGGATATAACTTTAGTAAAATATGTAAGATATATGTGCCTGATACTTCCGTGAATATTTATAAAGAAAATAGTTGGTGGTCTCAATATGCAAGTAGAATACATCCTTTGTCAATGTTGCCAAAAGAATAGAAATGTAGATACAAGAAAATCGCCCTGCTTTTATTAAGTGGGGCGATTATTTATTGGGCGTGGATGCACGCATTTTGATTTCCGCATCCAACACGATTGAATGATTGGGAGATGCCGGATTCTTTATTTTTTCTAAAATAAGTTCGGCAGCTTTTTTCCCCATCTGGTACAAAGGCGGTTCTACTGTAGTTAATTTGGGATAGACTATGTTGGAAAGTTCAGTTCCTGAAAAACTGGCTACGGCGATTTCTTCGGGTATTTTTTTTCCAAGTTCCCTCAATCTGTTCATAGCTCCAATCGCCAATGTTTCTGTAAAAGCGAAAATTGCATTAAAAGGAATATTTCTTTCCACTAATATATCCGCTGCTTTTTTCCCTTCCTCAAAAGTCATACCCGTTTTTATCAACATATTATTCTTATCAAAAGGAATCCCGAATTTAGCCAAAGCGTCTTTGTATCCTCTGACACGTTCTATGGAGTTGTAAATATCGTCCGGTCCCTGTATATGAACAATCTGTTTGCGTCCGCTTCGGATCAGACTTTCTACGAGAAAGAATGACTTCATATAATCGTCCACTATTACTTGCGGGACTTCAAGTCCATAGGGAATGCGATCGTAAAACACCATGGGCATTCCCGCTTGCTGTAAACGAGCATATTCCTCCTTATTCCTTTTATAACTGCAAAGACAGATGATGATGCCATCCACCATGAATCCTTCCATCAGTTGCAGGTTCTCTTTTTCTTTTTCCGGATCTCCTCCCGACTCTGCAATAATCACCTTTATATTCTTGGTGTGAAGCACTTCTTGTATTCCGTTTATTACTCGTGAAGCAAATGGCGTAACCATTTCAGGAACTATCACTCCCACGGTATTAGTATGTCCGTATTTAAGATTGATTGCTACAGGGTTTGGTCTATATCCCAATCTTTTAGCCGCTTCTATTACCTTTTCTTTTGTTTCTTTACGGATATTCTTGTCATCCCCCAATGCACGAGATACAGTGGAGACGGATATTGACAAATGTCGAGCGATGTCTTTTATGGTTATATACTTCATGCTGAATGATTGTTTAAATCAAAGCAAAGATATTGATTTCAAACAATAAATCCTAATATTGGAGTAAAATACGAATCCCATTTGCCTTTGTGTAATGCTTTTGTAACGTTTGCAGATTTTGGGAACGTTCCCGCAATCGTTTGCAGGCAAAAGAGTTAGGAAAAAACTTTTTTTCAAGCTCTTGTTCTTTATCTTTGCTACATCAACATGATGTCGAACTAAAGAAAAAGAACTATGAAAACACACCTCTTTTCTTATAAGTGCGGTCGAAAGCACATCAAAGTTTACCATCTATTTGAATTGGTAATAATTAAAGGATAAAAAACGGTCATGGACAAGAAAGTACGAAGTATAGAAATTTCGAAACGGGTTCCAATTGTGGGCAACTATGATGTAGTTGTCTGCGGTGGCGGACCAGCTGGTTTCATTGCGGCCATTGCGGCTGCTCGCAGTGGTGCGAAAACTGCTGTTGTGGAACAATATGGGTTTTTAGGTGGAATGGCTACAATGGGGCTTGTTACTCCTTTGAGTGTTTTCACCTATAATAATGAAAAGGTGATAGGCGGTATTCCATGGGAGTTTATCGAACGGCTGGAGAAGATGGGAGGCTGTATCATTGAGAAACCTCTTGGCAATGTAGCTTTTGATCCGGAGCTTTACAAGCTTTTATGCCAGCAAATGATGCTGGAAGCCGGCGTGGATATGTATATGCATTCTTACTTAAGCGGTTGTCAGGCAAAAGACGGCAAAATATCCTGTATCCTCTTTGAGAATAAGAATGGGACAGAAGCCATCAGTGCCGATATGTATATCGACTGCACTGGGGATGGTGACCTTGCCGCTATGGCGGGTGTTCCGATGCAAACAGATGAGTGTAAACCTCTGCAACCTCTTTCTACCTATTTTATATTAGGAGGCGTGGATACAGATTCGCCCATGATAATTGATGCCATGCACCATAATAAACAAGGGCAGAATTGTCATTGCATTGCAGTTCGTGAGAAACTTTTGGCAATGAAAGAGGAGCTTGGCATCCCCGAGTTCGGAGGTCCTTGGTTTTGCACCACTCTTCGTCCGGGCGAAGTAACGGTTAATATGACCCGTACTGCAGGAAATGCCATCGATAATAGAAATTTTATTGCAGCGGAATGTCGCTTACGGGAAGACGTATTTAAAATAGCACGAATCTTTAAAGAGAACTTTGAAGAGTTTAAAAACAGCTATGTGACGACAGTCGCCGTACATGCCGGTATTCGTGAGACACGCCGTATCAAAGGTGTACATACCATTACAGCAGAAGAATATGTGAATGCTTATAAGTATCCTGATAGCATATCACGCGGCGCACATCCTATAGATATCCATGTCGCTGCAGGTGCGGAACAGAGCGTAACTTTCCTTAAAAAAGCGGCGTATGTACCTTATCGCGCTCTTATAGCTGAAGATTTTCCGAATCTGCTCGTAGCAGGACGCTGTATTAGTGCCGATAAGACTTCCTTTGCGTCACTTCGCGTTCAGGCAAGTTGTATGGGGGTAGGACAAGCCGCAGGAGTAGCAGCCGCACAATGTATAAAGGCAGGTGTGACCGTACAAAAGGCTGATATTCACAATCTCATAGAGGAATTGAAGAAACTTGGAGCAATTATATAAAGAAGAACCAGAATATGGAACAGTTAGATTATATTATTATTTTACTCTACTTTCTCGGACTGATTGCCGTGAGTGTTGTGATGTCCCGGAAAATCAAAAACTCCGAAGATATGTTTATTGCCGGGCGAAATTCTTCGTGGTGGCTGTCGGGAGTCTCTTCCTACATGACCATCTTTTCGGCAAGTACTTTTGTCGTTTGGGGAGGTGTCGCTTATAAATCGGGACTTGTTGCAGTAGTTGTTGCACTTTGTCTTGGTTTAGCATCGTTTATTGTCGGTAAATGGATCTCGGGCAAATGGCGGGAGCTACGTATTAAATCGCCGGGAGAGTTTCTCACCATCCGGTTCGGACACCGTACAGTGAGTTTTTACACGATTTCAGGAATTGTAGCCCGTGCGGTGCATACGGCAGTGTCTCTGTATGCGGTAGCGGTTGTGATGTGTGCATTAATCAAAGTCGATGGTGGCAGTATTTTTGCAAGTACAGGTATGATGGGCGATTCACCGATGGGTTACCTAAGTATTTGGTGGGCGCTTCTTATTCTTGGTGCCATCGCTCTTGGATACACCATTGCCGGAGGATTTCTTGCGGTACTAATGACTGATGTAATTCAGTTCGGAGTACTTCTGGCCGTGGTTGTATTTATGATACCTCTTTCATTTAACGCGGTAGGAGGCGTAAGTGCATTTATCGATAAGGCCAGTGAGATACCGGGATTCTTCTCGGGCACATCTCCGACCTATACATGGGGGTGGCTTTTACTGTGGATATTTCTTAATGTGTCCATGATTGGCGGCGACTGGCCGTTTGTACAGCGATACATAAGCGTGCCTACTACAAGAGACGCAAAAAAGAGTACTTATTTAATAGGAATTCTTTATCTCGTCACTCCTCTTATCTGGTATCTTCCTACCATGATTTATCGTGTGATGGAACCCGGACTTGCGCTTGATTTGGATGCAACCACAATGACTTTCAACGGCGAACACGCTTATGTGAATATGAGCAAACTCGTGCTCATGAAAGGAATGGTCGGCATGATGTTGGCAGCGATGCTATCGGCTACATTGAGTAATGTTTCGGGCATTTTGAATGTATATGCCAATGTATATACTTATGATATTTGGGGACACAAAGAGAAAAACCGTCAGGCAGATGAGAAAAAGCGTATCAAGGTAGGACGTCTCTTCACATTTGTCTTTGGACTTGTGATTATCGCTTTGTCAATGCTCATCCCGTTTGCCGGAGGTGCCGAAAAGGTGGTAGTAACTCTTCTTACTATGGTGATGTGTCCTTTATACATTCCGTCAATATGGGGTCTGTTCTCGAAGCGGCTGACAGGCAACCAACTTATTTCTGCAATGATCCTTACCTGGCTCGTTGGTATTATGGCTCGCGTCATAATTCCCGCCTCCGTTATTAGTCCAAGCCTTATAGAGTCAGTTGCCGGTTGTGTACTTCCTGTACTTATCCTTGCAATCATGGAAGTTTGGTCGGCACGTAAAAAGTATGAAGACAATGGTTATCAAGCCATTTGTGAATATACTGATCCTGAAGCCGATCGCGAACCGACATTAAAAGAGAAGAAAGCGGTATTAATCTATTCACATTTGGCTGTTAACTGCTTCTGTATTACCATTGGTGTCGTTGCACTCTTACTGATAGGTCTGCTTATTGCCGGAGATCCGAAGACCCTTGCGGTCAAAGGAATTGTGATAGGAAGTATCATACTGATGATTGCCATGATACTTGCTTATGTGATATACAGAATTATATATGCAAGACGTCTGAAAAATGTCTAGCTAGTCAATTATTAATAACCCTAAATACTAATCAAATGAATCTAAAGATGTTATTGTTTGCAAGTGTGTCGCTTGTGCTTTTTGCATCTTGTCATAACTCGGATGATCCGTATATGACACTCGCGACAAAGACACTTGATGTAGAAGCAGAAGGTGGGCTTTTCACCGTTGATCTTTCATCAAATGTCTATTACAGAGTCAATAACGATTGCCAGATCGATGGAAGTGATAGCCATTGGGCAGTTGTTGATTCGTATGAGACACAAGGTGAGATTACTAAATTTACAATCAAAGTCTCTGAAAATTC
>ERZ780149.3066-NODE-3066-length-14500-cov-3.464174_pt1 | contig 14500 bp, 10 predicted proteins | sample MGYA00511367_ERZ780149 | MGnify/ENA primary metagenome ERZ780149 (study PRJEB29588, sample SAMEA2153852) | human gut metagenome | biome: human gut; feature: human-associated habitat; material: faeces | place: Denmark | collected 2008/2010 ... | reverse complement strand
GATATTGTTGAAGACATTGCGCGCGAGCGCGCTAAAAAGCTTTTCGGTGCCGAACACGCAAATGTTCAGCCGCACAGCGGTGCCAATGCAAATCTTGCCGTGTTTTTTGCATTGCTCGAACCGGGCGATACCGTTATGGGTATGAACCTACAGCAGGGCGGTCATCTGTCACACGGCTCACCCGTTAATATTTCGGGTAAGTATTTTAAAATAGTGCCTTACGGCGTTGATGATGTAACCGAACAGATCGATTATGAAAATGTTCGAAAGATTGCTTTGGAATGTAAACCCAAAATGATTATCGCAGGCGCCAGCGCATATTCGAGAACCATTGATTTTAAAAAGTTCCGCGAGATTGCCGACGAGGTGGGTGCTTACCTTATGGTAGATATGGCGCACATTGCAGGTCTTGTTGCGGCAGGGCTTCACCCGTCGCCCGTTCCATACGCCGATGTTGTAACAACCACCACACACAAAACCCTGCGCGGTCCGCGCGGCGGTATGATATTGTGCCGTGAGGAACTTGCAAAGCAGATTGACAAGGCTGTATTCCCCGGTACACAGGGCGGCCCGCTTATGCACATTATTGCCGCAAAGGCAGTAGCACTCGGCGAGGCGCTTACCGACGAATTCAAGGCATATCAGACTCAGATTGTTAAAAATGCCGCAACCCTTGCCGACGCACTTATGAAAAACGGCGTTGAGCTTGTGTCGGGCGGAACCGATAATCACCTGATGCTTCTAAAGCTTACAAACTTCGGCATTTCGGGCAAAGAGCTTGAAAAACGCCTTGACGAAGTTCACATTACCGCCAATAAAAATACAATACCCAATGACCCCAACAGTCCTTTTGTTACAAGCGGCTTGCGTATTGGCACACCCGCCGTCACCACACGCGGCTTTAAAGAAAAAGAGATGCTGCTTATTGCCGACTGGATTAAAGACATAATAACCGATTTTGAAGGCAATAAAGAACGCATCACCAAAGAGGTGCAAGACCTTTGCGCGCAATTCCCGATTTATAATGACTGATAAAATGCCCCTTTTAATATTCACAAACGGAGTGATAAAATGATTTGGCACAGTTCTGATACGGCAAGCGTTTTAAAGCAACTTAAAACCGACGCCGATCAAGGCCTTACAAGCACCGAGGCAGCCGACCGCCTTGAAATATACGGCAAAAATACCACAGCCTTAAAAGGTAAAAGCTTTTTTTCGACCTTCCTCGGTCAGCTTAACAACAAGCTTGTATATTTTTTATTTGCGGTTTCGCTGATTTCGATGGTGGTAAATTTAATATACAACCCGAGTGATTTTTACTTTTCAATACTGATAATCGTCATTGTAATTATTAACGCCCTGATAAGTGCCTTTCATTTGCACAAATGCGATGAAGCGCTTAACAGCATTCAAAATGCCTCTACGCCTAAAGTTACGGTAATTCGCGACGGTACCCAAAAAAGCATACCGTCTGACGAATTGGTACCGGGGGATATTATTGTTTTGCATGAGGGTGACTATATTACGGCAGACGCGCGTCTTGTAAAGTCAGACGCCCTTCGCTGTAATGAATCGGTTCTTTCGGGCGATATTATTCCCGTAGAGAAAAATGACGATATCATTACCGATGACATATCCTCTGTAAAAGACCGTAAAAATATGGTTTTTTCGGGTTGCAGTGTAGTTCACGGCGGTGCGCACGCTGTTGTTGTCGAAACCGGCATCAGAACCGAAGTAGGCAAAGCAGCCGATATAAGCCGTCAAACAAATTCCGAAACCCTGCCTATAAACGAGACGCTTAATAAATGCAACAAGGTTTTAAATATTGCAATTTTTGCGGTGTGCGTTGTCACATTTTTTATAGGCTTAATTCAAAATTTCAACTCGAATGCGCCGTTTGCGTCTATAACCGTAAATGCGCTTATGAACGCGGTTGCCTTGGGAATATGCGCTATTCCCGAGAGCCTGCCTGCCGTTTCTACAATAGTAATAGCACTCGGTATTCAACGAATGATAACCGATAATGTGGTTATTAAAAACACCAAAGCTCTCGAGCTTATGGGAAAAACCGAGGTTTTTTGTGTTGACAAAACCGGCATCATTACCAAAAACAACATGGTGTTAAGCCGCATATATGACGGTGACGGTTTAACCGAATTAGATGACGGCATTCTGCCCGAAAAGGCGGCAAGTGTTTTACAGCTTGCGGTTTCCTGTTCAATGCTTGAAAATGATTCAACCGAATCTGCCATTGAAGACGCCTGCAAAAAATACCTTTCAATGACCAAAGCCGATATAGGAAATATTTTTCCCCGTCTTTCGGCTATACCCTTTGACAGTGCAAGAAAAACCATGACCAGCATAAATATGATAGGCGGCAATCCGGTTGCCATTGTCAAGGGTGCTCCCGAAATTTTGCTTGAAAAGTGCATTTTGAACAATAAAGACGCCGTGCTTGACGCCTGTAACAAATTAGCCGCCGATTCATACCGCGTTCTTTGCATTGCGATAAAAAAGCTTAACGAAATTCCGTCAAGCCCCAACCCCGATGAAATCGAGCAAGAGCTTACCTTTGTGGGCTTGTTGGGTATTTTCGATCCGCCGCAGTCTGACACGGTTGAAGCCATAAATATTTGCAAAATTGCCGGTATTCGCACCGTAATGATAACAGGCGACAACATTATCACAGCTAAAACCATTGCCCGACGAATAGGCATTTTAACCGATGACTCTCAGGCAGTTACGGGTGCCGTGCTTAACAGTATGTCTGATGAAGAATTTTCAGACTGCATCGAAAAATACTCGGTTTACGCGCGTATTTCACCCGAAGATAAGCTACGAATAATAAATGCCTGGCAGAAAAAAGGTATGGTTGTTGCGGTTACGGGCGACGGTTACGAGGACGCCGACGCGCTGTTGCAGGCAGATATCGGCTGTGCCGTAGGCAGTTTAGGAACCGATGTCGCAAAGGGCAACGCCGATGTAATAATTGAAAACAAAAAATTTATGTCGGCAGTAAATGCAATCCGTGAAAGCCGCGGACTTTTTGACAATGTTAAAAAGGCGGTAACCTATTTGCTTTCCTGCAATTTTGGTGAAATTTTGGCATTTGTATCGGGTATGATTATTTTCGGTATGCCTCCCCTTGCCGCAGTACAGCTGCTTTGGATAAATCTTCTTACCGACTGTGCGTCTGTAATTTCGCTTACGGTCGAAAAATCAGAGCTTGATGTTATGCGGCGGAAGCCCCTTACCCTTTCGGGTCATCTTTTCGATCGCAGCTCGATAATAAATATAATTTGCGATACCGTTGTAATTGCGGTATTTACGCTGTTTTCATTTAATATCGGGGGTTGCACGGCGGCATTCGCCACGCTTTCGACGGTTCAAATCTTCCATTCATTTAACTTTAAATCGCGCCAATCGCTGTTTAAAACCGATTTTAAATCAAATAAATTTATGAACTTTTCGACCGTAATTACGCTGTTTATATGCGTATTCCTGGTGCTTACCCCTGCAGGTTATATTTTCGGACTTTCAATTCTTACAACAAAACAGTTTATTTACAGCATTTTGCTCGCCCTTGCAATACTTCCCTATTCCGAAATAAAAAAGCTTATAATGAAACAAATTGAAGTTCGATAAACCGCAAGCCTTTATAAATGCGTTTTTTCAAAACACATCAACCGTTTAGCAGATTAAAGCTACGCAGTTGATGTGTTTTTATTGCTTAAAATAAATTTGTTTTGACAAAAGAGCGGTAAGTATGTTAAAATTACAAAAAAATATACGAGGTGGTTTTTATGTTAAAAGGTATCCCTAAAATATTATCTCCCGAGCTTCTTAAGGTTTTATGCGAAATGGGTCACAGCGACAGGCTTTGTATTGCCGACGGCAATTTCCCCAGCGAATCGATGGGTAAAAACTCAATAGTTATCCGAATGGACGGCCACGGTGTTCCCGAAATACTTGATGCCATACTGGAAGTATTTCCTCTTGATACCTACACCGAAAAGCCCGCAGTTTTAATGCAGCTTATGAAGTGCGATGAAGGTAAAATAGAAACACCGATTTGGAACGAATATTCAAACATAATAGCAAAGCATGACGCCCGTGGAAATGACGCCATAACTAATATTGACCGCTTTAAATTCTATGATGAAGCAAAGGAATGTTACTGCATCATAGCTACGGGAGAAAGTGCCGTTTATGCAAATATAATTTTGCAAAAGGGCGTTGTTTAATTAAATATTGTGAGTTGAAACGATTATGAATCCTGTTATTCCTCAAGTTCTGGGTATGCTCGGTCTTGTGATTATAGTACTTTCCTTTCAATGTAAGCAAAACAAAAATTTTTTTCTTATGCAGGGATTCGGAAGCTTTTTCTTCTTTTTGAATTTTTTGCTGATCGGAGCATACGGCGGAGCCTTCTTTAATTTGGCAAATCTTATCAGAGGTCTTCTGTACTCAAAAAATACAAAAAAATTCTGGAAACTGCTTACGGTTGAAGCAGTATATATTTTTTGCATCGGTTTCTCGATTTATTTGGATAGCACGCCGAGGCAAATCCTGCTGACTCTTCTTCCTTTTTCGGCACTTATCGCAATGAGCGTATTTATGTGGAAAGGAAACACAAAGCATATCAGGTATTTCCAAATCGGATTTATGTCACCCTCTTGGATAGTTTACAATTGCTTTAATCTCTCGGTCGGTGGCATTATATGTGAATCTTTCAATATGATTTCATCGGCAATTTACCTTATCAGAGAAAAAAATAACAAATAAAGCAAAGAAGATGCTTTTCGGTTCAATCTGAAAAGCATCTTCTTTTGTATATCAACAAACCGTTTTATGAGTATTATTTCACCATTCTAAGCCCGGGGCTTGAGGTTTCCTTTCTGAACTCAATAGGTGTTATTCCCTCCGTACGCTTAAATGCCTTAAAAAACATGGCATGATCGGGATATCCGCATTTTTCACCGATTTCGGTTGCAGATAGATCGGTTTCCTGCAAAAGCTTTTTGGCATAATCTATTTTTTTGGCGGTTATATATTGCATAGGGGGCATACCCATATATTTTTTAAAAACATGGGATATATAATATTTCGTAACGCGAAGCTCTTCACAAATTTCATCAAGAGAACTGATTGACGCAAAATTTTTATTTATATATTTATGTATATCGTTAAAAATCGCATTGGTAACAAATTTTGCTTCCGAAATATTTGCCAGTCTTAAAATATCTATAAGTACAAGCCTTGCCAGATATTTAACAATTAAATCATTATATTTTTCATCCCATTGAGTTTCCTCAATCAACTGCCTAAAATAAAACGCAAGCTTATATTCGTCTTTTCCGGCGTGTATGACAGGCACTGCTTCGGGGGATATCAAATAATTATAAGGAAAATCACTTATCTTAAAATTAGTTATTCCGAAAAATCCCATTTCAAGTCCAACCTCTGCCGAGGTTGATTCCTCATGCTTTGTGTTAGGATTATAAATAATGATATCGCCCTTCTTAATCGGATAAACCTTGCCATCTATAACTGTTTTTCCACTGCCCTCAAAAACAAATAAGATTTCACAAAATGGATGCTCGTGCGATTTCTCGTTCCATTTTTTAATTCGTTCAAGCTTACCTGCATATAAACACTTAGTATCAAGCTTAATGGCGTCTAATGCGTTATAGGTTACCTTTCTTTTTTCCGTGTATAAATTGTCTAAATGTTCTCGCATAAATCCTCCAAATCACAGCTTCAAATACACTCTGATATAGTGTTGATTTTTGTTCTTAACAAAATCACTTATTTTTATTATCAATAGTGAAATTTCAATATTTTTAATTAAGAAAAATCATGAAAATTATCGTTTTTCATATATATTAACATATAAATGAATATTATTCAACATTTTTTGTGTCGATTTTTGCGAATTTTATTATTGTTTATGATATTGCAAAATTTAAAAAGCCGTATTACAATTTAACTATACAAAGCAATAAAGGAGGTTACTACGCAATGCAAAATACAATCCTTGAAATGAATAACATACATAAACGATTTCACGGTGTTTATGCTTTAAAGGGTGTTCATTTTGATTTGCGTGCCGGAGAGGTTCATGCACTGATGGGCGAAAACGGTGCAGGAAAGTCAACCCTGATGAAGGTTCTTTGCGGTATCTATGAGCGCAACGAGGGTGATGTAGTTTTATTCGGTAAGCCGGTAAACTTCTCAACCATCAAGGAATCGCAGGATGCCGGAATCAGTATGATTCACCAAGAGCTTAATATGATGAACCACCTGACGGTAGCGCAAAACATTTATATCGGCCGTGAGCCCATGATAAACGGTATGTATATAGATGACAAAAAAATGGAACGGGATGCAGCTGAGCTTTTTAGAAAAATCCGCGTAAATATTGACCCGTCGGCCACCCTCGGTTCGCTTACTGTCGGAAAACAGCAGATGGTTGAAATTGCAAAAGCTGTTTCGCGAAATGCCAAAATCCTTGTTTTGGATGAACCGACTGCCGCACTCACCCAGCCTGAGGTTGAGGAACTCTTTAAAATAATGAACGATCTTAAGAGTAACGGCATCGGCATGATTTATATTTCCCACAGAATGGATGAAATCAACCGTATTTCCGACCGTGTAACCGTTATGAGAGACGGTGAATATGTCGGAACGCTTATCACCAAAGACACTACCAAGGACGAAATTGTTAAGATGATGGTAGGTCGCGTTATATACGGTGATAAAAAAGAGCAAAGCGCCGTATCGGATGATGCCGAGGTTATTTTAGAGGTTAAAAATCTAAACCGCGGAAAAGAAATTAAAAATGTTAATTTTAATCTTCGCAAGGGCGAAATTCTCGGTTTTTCAGGACTTATGGGCGCAGGAAGAACCGAGGTTGCAAGAGCAATCTACGGCGCCGACCCGATTGACAGCGGCGAAATATATGTAAACGGTAAAAAGGTTGATATAAAAACACCTAAGGCTGCGGTAGATAACGGTATTTGTTATCTATCGGAGGACCGCAAGAGATACGGCTTACTGCTCGATAAATCAATTGCCGAAAATTCCGTTTTGAGTTGCTTAGATAACTATATCAAATTAGGTTGGATTGACGAAAGCGCCATCGAAGAAGATGCCAAAAAAGAAAACTTTAAACTCAAAACAAAAACACCTTCAATAAGGCAAATCGCCAAAAATCTATCAGGTGGTAATCAACAGAAGGTTATCGTTGCACGCTGGCTTTTGAAGAACTCCGACATTTTTATCTTTGACGAACCGACAAGAGGAATCGACATCGGTGCAAAAAGCGAAATGTATAACCTAATGGAAGACCTTGCCCGTCAAGGAAAATCGATCATTATGATTTCTTCGGAGCTTTCCGAAATACAGCGATTAAGCGATAGAGTCATAGTTATGTGCGAGGGAAGAATCACAGCTGAGCTTGACATTAAGGACGCAACCCAAGAAACCATTATGAAATATGCCACTATGAGAGAGGAACAGTAATATGAAGTACAATAACAGTTTTGCAAGAAGTACCAGAAGAACAAAAACAAAGTTTATTGATTTCATCGCCAACAAGGGCAAGCAAAATCTTATTGTTATCGCAGCTTTGGTTGTGCTTGTTCTGGTGTTCGCATTGTTAAATCCAAACTTTATCAACAAAAACAACATAGTCAGCATGGCCCAATCTTTAGCGCCGTATGCCATGTTAGCGCTCGGTGTTACTTTTGTAATTGCAACCGGCGGAATCGACCTTTCGATTGGTACGGTTTGTATCGCATCCGCAGTTATTGCAGGTAAATTTTATATGCTTGGTATGCCGCTTTGGCTCACTATCCCCGTTATGATTGCCGTCGGAACGTTATTCGGCTTTATAAACGGCCTGTTAGTTGCAAAGCTTAAGCTACCCGCATTTATTGCAACCCTCGGAACTATGATGTTCTCAAGAGGTATCAGCGCCATCATAGCCGCCATTCCGAACATATTCTTCCCAAGCGGTACTTGGTTTAATAAAGTATTTTCAAATGCCAACGGATTTCCGACCGGTCTGCTTTGGATAATCCTTTTTGCGGCGATATGTATGTATCTTATGTATAAATGCAAAATCGGCCGTTACATTCTTTCAATCGGAAGTAATGAGGAAGCAACCCGTCTTTCGGGTATAAACACCGAAAAGTTTAAGGTTATTGCCTATACCTTCAGCGGTGTTGCGGCAGGTATTGCAGCAATCTTTTGGGCAGCCTCCTTCCCCACCGTTGCAGCTGCAACCGGTAACGGAATGGAACTTGACGCCATAGCCGGTGTTTACATTGGAGGAACAAGCTCTGCCGGCGGTACTGCGTCTGTGGTAGGCTCAATAATCGGTAATGTTATGTTGGTTATTATACGAAGCGGTCTTAATTTCGTACTTGCAAAATACAATTTGAATCTCAACTCAACCTATGTGACTTATGCGCTGACCGGTGTTATCGTTGTTGCGGCTGTCCTTATGGATGTTATAAAGAACAGAAACGCTTCTAAGGTTAAAATCGAAACCGATAAAGATATCGCCAAGCGTAATAAGAAACAGACGCTTGCAGACCTTGAACGCGAAATCGATGTAACCATATCATCTGATTTAAGCTTTGAGGAAAAGAACAAAAAGATTGATGAGCTTGAGAAACAAATTGCGGCTCTGTAAAAGTCTGACCCCTTTAGCGATTGTTTAACGGTCAAAAGACCGTTTGCAATAAATAAATAACAAAGGAGCAATATCTATGAAAAAACTATTAGCAATCTTTTTAAGCGCAATGATGTTATTTACACTCTTGGCCGGCTGCGGAGCAAGCGACTCAAAAACAATTGCCGTTATAGCTAAGGGCGAATCGCATGCTTTCTGGCAATCGGTTAAGGCCGGTGCTGAGGCCGCCGCCGAAAAATACGGTTATGAAGTTACCTTCCGCGGACCCGCAAGCGAATCGGCAAAAGACCTTCCCTCTCAGATGGAAATGGTTCAAACCGCTATCTCAAACAATGCGGACGCTATAGTTCTTGCAACAATCGGAACGGGCTTTGTTGACAAATTATCAACAGTTTTCGATAACGGCACTCCCGTTGTTCAGTTTGACAGCGGTATCTGGGCAGAAGATATTGAGGCTCTTGACAAAGCAAATAAAAACCCGATTAAAGCTTCGGTTGCAACAAGTAATGTTAAGGCTGCAGGTGTTGCCGCAGAAAACTTCTTCAAAGCTATTAAGGGCGACATCGCCGCTGCTGACGGAAAATATGTTGTCGGTGTTATTCAGCACGACGAAACCCAAACAGGTATCGACAGAGCCAATGGCTTCATAGATACATTCAAATCTTTAGCAGATGCAGATGAATCTACAAAGGGCAAATATGAAATCGCTCATGAGGTTAAGCCCGGCGATGCTGACAATGCATATAAAACAGCTCTTGAGGCTTTATATGAAAAGGGCGCTTCTGCAATCTTTATGTCTAACGAAGGCGTTGTTAAGCAGGTTTATGACGCTATAGGCGCCGCCGGCACTAAGTATGACAACATTAAGTTCTGCGGATTTGACGCAGGAACAAAGCAGATTGAATGGATGAAGGCTACTTCAGGTGCAAAGCTTATCGGCTCTGTTGCGCAAGATTCCTTCCAAATCGGCTACAATGCCGTAGAGCAGGCTATTTTTGCTCTCGAAGGCAAAGAGGTTACCGAAGATGTGGCTATTGCAGGCGCATGGTGGGATGCAACAAATGTTGACAAAATGATTGAAGATAACCTCGTTTACGAAGGCTGATTTAAAGATTAGTAATATTAGCAAGGTATTATTGATCAGAGCTAAAACTTAAATATAATTTTCAAGTACAGACTGCTTTATTAACCCTCGCGGCCTCTCCCTAAAAGTAGGGAGAGGCCGTTTTTTGCTTTACGTGTATTTAAATTAAACAGAAAAATGCAGAATTCTATAACAGAATAGCAGAGGCAATGCCGAAGTATATTAAAAGCGATACCGCATCTACTATAGTTGTAATAAGCGGACTTGCCATAACCGCAGGGTCAAAGCCGATTTTTTTTGCAAGTATAGGCAAAATACAGCCTATAAGCTTAGCAACTATAACGGTGCAAAACAGCGTTGCGCAAACAACAAAAATTTCAACTACCGCCTTGCCCGCGTCAAGGTTATTGAAAAGCAGATTGTCAATCAAAAACAGTTTTAACGCACTTACCGAGGCAAGCGTTAACGCGCACAAAAACGCAACCCTTATCTCTTTCCAAATAACCTTAAAAATATCTTTAAACTCAATATCACCCATTGAAATACTGCGGATTATTGTTACCGATGCCTGACCGCCCGAATTTCCGCCTGTGTCCATAAGCATGGGAATAAATGCTACCAACGCAGGAAAAATTGCAATTTTACCTTCGAAGCCCGAAATTATACTGCCCGTGAATGTGGCAGAAATCATAAGCAACAACAGCCACGGTATTCTCGCTTTAAAAGTATTAAATACGCTCGTTTTAAAATAACTGTGTTCACTCGGAAGAATAGCCGCCATTTTTTCAATATCTTCGGTAGCCTCTTCCTGAATAACATCGATGACGTCGTCAACCGTTATGATTCCGACAAGTCTGCCTTCTTTATCAACAACCGGCAAAGCCAAAATATCGTATTTATCAAATGTTTGGGCAACTTCTTCTTTATCGTCAACCGTGTTTGCCGAGATTACATTCTCGTCCATCAAATCTCCGATAACGCAATCTTTATCGTTCAAAAGCAAATCTTTGAGCGATACGGTGCCTATCAGCCTGCGACGGTTACTTATAACATAACACGAATATATTGTTTCGGTATCAATGCCGATTTTTCGTATGCGGTCAAACGCCTCATCCACCGTCATATCTTTTTTAAGGTCGATATACTCGGTGGTCATAATGCTGCCTGCGCTGTCCTCGGGGTAAGCAAGCAACTGATTTATCATTCGTCGGGTTTCGGCATCGGTATGCTTTAAAATACGCTTTGCCACAGTTGCCGGCATCTCTTCGATAATATCAACGGTATCATCCATAAAAAGCTCGTCTATTACTTCACGAAGCTCTTTATCACTGAACGCGTCAATAAGCAGTTGCTGCATATCACTGTCTAAATTAACAAATACCTCAGCGGCAAGCTCTTTTGGCAAAATTCTGAAAATTACCGGAATGTCCTTTGGGTTTGCATCTTCAAAAATTTCCGCAATGTCGGCAGGCTGCATTTCGGAAAGTATTTGTTTAAGCTCTAAAAATCTTTTATTTTCGATTAAATCAAATACATTTTCGTATAACTCAACAACTTTCTCATCCATAAAACAGCCCCCTTAAATTTTTTTCTATCTAAATATTATAGCATTTTAAGGTTTAAATGTCAATTTTAATATTTACAAGATGAGCAATTCCCGGTATGCTCTCCCCCTGCATAGAGGACGTAGGCGACATTAACGCACCCGTAGACAAAAACAGTATATTTTTAAAGTCACCCACTTCAAAACGGTGCATCACAAACGAGTTAAGCACCGCCGCGCTGCAACCGCAACCCGAACCGCCCGCATGAACATCCTGCTTTTCACGGTCGAATATGATAAGTCCGCAATCGCTGTGCCTACATCTAATATCAATACCGTCTGACTCAAGCAGTTCATAAAGCAAGTCTGTACCGACAGCACCTAAATCACCCGTCATAATCAAATCATAATCTTCGGCTTTTGTATTTGTATCCTCAAGAAAATGATTTATGGTAGACGCTGCGGCAGGTGCCATTGCCGCACCCATATTGTTTGTGTCAGTAACTCCCAAATCCTCTATTTCGCCGAATGTAACGGCATTTATATAAGACCTGTCTTTACTGCCTTCGGTTGACAATATAGTAGCTCCCGAGCCTGTAACCGTCCATTGTGCTGTTTGCGGACGCACGGCTCCATATTCAAGCGGAAAACGGTATTGCCGCTCGGCAGAACAAAAATGCGATGAAGTTACCGCTGCGGCGCAGTCTGCGGCGCCGCTGTCAACTATGACCGACGCAAGCGACAAACCCAATGTCATAGTAGAACACGCTCCGTATAGACCCGCAAGCGGTATGCCCTTTGCTCGAAGCCCGAAATATGACCCTATACACTGATTAAGCAGATCGCCTGCAAAAATTATTTTTATATCGTTTTCGTTAACGCCCGCCCTTCGCATTGCCGTTTCAAGCGCTATTTTTTGAAGCAGACTTTCCGCTTTTTCATAGCTTTCTTCTCCGAAACGGCTGTCATTATCATGCGCGTCAAACTCCCGACCCAAAGGGCCTTCAAATTCTTTTTTACCCACAACAGAACCGTAGCCTGCTATATACGGTTTGTTTTCTAAAATGACGGTTCTTTTACCAATTCTTTTTGCCATAACACTAACCTCTTTGTTTTTTATTTAGTGTTTGCAAAATTCACGCTAATATTTTTTACACAGCATTTTTTACATAAAATTATTTTATTTACAATCAACATCCAATGTGTTATATTTTATATATTAAAGTTATTGGTGTAGCATCAAGATTCGGCGGTATGAAATTGTGAAAAATTAAAAAACAAAAAACGAACATCTGGCTGTGTTGGGTAGGCATAAGAAAAAATAAAAGTATTCCCCTTGCGTACCGTTATTTTCGTTGATTTTTGCAATTTTGGTATGCATATCAACCCTTACAACAAGCCAGCATGTAATTGCAGATTCTATTTCAGGCATTCTGATAGCAGAATTTGCCTATTTTGTTTGCGCTTATCCTAAAATGCGAAAAGCTTACTCGGCTGTGATATCAAAGCTCACAGGCATTTTTAAAAAATAAAATACTTAAAATATAGGGTGTTTATATGAATTTTAAAGACAGCAATAAACTAAAAGCGGTCACATTCAGCTATGATGACGGTGTGACTCAAGATATACGGCTTGTCGAACTGCTTAATAAATACAATTTAAAAAGCACCTTTAATTTGAATTCAGAGTTGTTAAATAACAAAGGTGTACTTATTCGAGAAGGCAAGCGTATTTCGCACTATAAAATTCACCCCGACGATGTTAAAAGCATTTATGAAGGTCACGAGATTGCCGTTCACACTCTGACACACACCAATCTTACAACCGTGAATGACGCAGAGGTTATAAGACAAACCGAGCAGGACCGTCTTAATCTTTCGGAGCTTGCAGGCTATGAAGTTGTGGGTATGGCATATCCTTGCGGCGGCGTTAATAACGATGACCGTGTTGCCGAAATACTAAAAACGAGCACCGGTGTTAAATACAGCCGTACAATCACATGCAACAGCAGTTTTGACTTGCAAAACAATTTATACCGCTTTAACCCTACAGCGTTTCATCTTGATTTTGACAATTTAATGAAACTCAGCGAAGATTTTATAAACCTTAATTCCGATAAACCGCAAATATTCTATATATGGGGACATTCTTACGAAATGGATTATTACCCTGATTATTGGATAAAGTTAGAGGAATTTTTTAAGCTCATAGCTAATAAAAACGATATTTTTTACGGCACGAACAAAGAGGTTTTATTGTAAAACCGAATATTAACGGTTTTCTTTTAATAAAACATAAAAGGGCTTGACCTAATCAGTCAAGCCCTTTTTCACTAAAATAATGTGGTTATACAATAAATAAGCCCATATATTACGCTCGCGACTGTGCCGTACATTATTACAGGCCCCGCTATTGTAAAGATTTTAGCACCTACTCCGAGTATAAAACCTCTGCTGCTGTCAATATAGGACACAGTAGTTTGCAAAATATTTACATTAAATCAGCGGTGTGGTATAATGAAATAAAGCGAGGTATAAAAATATGAAATCTATAAAAAGTTTATATAAAATCGGCTTGGGACCTTCAAGCTCACACACTATGGGGCCTTCCTTTGCTGCGACCGAGTTTTTAAAAATATCTCCGCAAGCAGATTTTATTAAAGTAACGTTGTTTGGTTCTCTTGCAAAAACGGGTAAGGGACACGGTACCGACAGAGCAATTTCTGAAACCTTGGCAAACATCCCTCACGAAATTGTTTTCGATTATGAAAGCAAAACACCCATTCACCCAAATACTTTAGAGTTTATAGCTTTTAAAGAGGGGAAAGAAATAGATAAAAAAGAGTTTTACAGTATTGGAGGCGGTGAAATTCAGTTTGATGGTGCTGACTCAGTTTCCCCTAAAGAAGTTTACAGTGAAAATAACTTTACTGAAATTGCTAATATGTGTAAATCAAGAAACATCCGCCTTTCCGATTACGTTTTCGAAAAAGAAGATAGCGACATTAAGCAATATCTAATGACAGTTTGGAAAACCATGCAAAATGCCATTAACGAAGGTTTGAGCAAAAGCGGAACATTACCGGGAGGATTATCAGTTGAAAGAAAAGCACAATTTTTATATAACCAAAAGCATATAGACGAAAGCCCCCAAACCCGTGAGAACAGGCTT
>ERZ780149.3060-NODE-3060-length-14521-cov-2.506291_pt1 | contig 14521 bp, 10 predicted proteins | sample MGYA00511367_ERZ780149 | MGnify/ENA primary metagenome ERZ780149 (study PRJEB29588, sample SAMEA2153852) | human gut metagenome | biome: human gut; feature: human-associated habitat; material: faeces | place: Denmark | collected 2008/2010 ... | reverse complement strand
GTCCTTACCAGACCGAATGCATCCAGGCGATCCTGGATGCAGGCCCGGGGCGCCATCTTATCGCCCTGGCTACCGGTCTTGGGAAGACCGTAGTTTTTACGCATCTTACCGGCGTTGGGCGGGTCCTTATCTTATCCCACCGGGATGAACTGGTCCGCCAGCCGGAAAAATATTATGGAGGGAAGGTCCGCTTTGGTGTCGAAAAAGCGGAGGAACATGCCACGGATGAGGAAGTGGTATCCGCCAGCGTCCAGTCTCTTTCCCAGGATTCCAGGCTTACCCGGTTCTCCCCGGACGCATTCGAAACGATCATTGTGGACGAGGCCCATCATGCCGCAGCGCCGACGTACCGGAAGATCCTGGATTATTTTACCGGCGCAAAACGTATCCTCGGATTTACCGCTACCCCGAAGCGTGGGGATCATGTCGGATTGTCCTGCGTGTTTGATGATATCATCTTTTCCCGTGACATCCGGTGGGGCATTGCCCATCAGTATCTTTCACGCATCCGCTGTGAGGAGATCCGGGCTGCCTATTCCCTGGATCATATTGAAAAGACAAACGGAGATTACAGCGCATCCCAGATTGAAAAGCTGTTTCTTGGTGAGGATGTGACCGTCATCCCGACTGCTGCCCGCGCTTATCTGGAAAAATGCCATAGCACCGGGAGGTATACCCTGATCTACTGTGTGACGAAACGGATCAGCCGCGTTCTTTTAGAGACAATCCGGAAAATGCTCCCGGAAAATGAAAAAGAGCAGGTACAGGCCGTATTCGGAGATACCCCGGATGAGGAGCGTGCAAAAATCCTGTCTGATTTTCAGGACGGAACCGTTCGCTGCATTATCAACTGCATGGTCTTAACCGAGGGCACGGATCTTCCGGTCTGCGATGCTGTTATGAACCTGCGGCCGACCTGCAGAAATACGTTGTACCAGCAGATGGTTGGACGCGGAACCAGATTATATCCTACCAAGGAATATTGCCTGGTCCTCGACATCATCCCGGATACCGGAAGCAGTTCCGGTCGCTCGTTATGCACAGCTCCAACTCTGTTTGGGATTGATCCGTTTGTCCTCCCTCCATCCAAACGTGCGGAGCTGACGGACGATGTGGATCTTTTGGATTTCTGTGATGCGCTTAGCAGCATGTACGCGGAGCGTTCCGCCAGAGTAGAGCTTTTAAGCCGAGATGTCGATTTGTTCCTTTCTGACTGTGAGACGGTCTTTGGTACGGAACATGGTCGTACAATTGAAGCCTGCGCGGCAGCCTGCCATGAACTCTCTGAGAAAAGGAGTGCCGCTTGTGGCGTTGATTTTGGGGATCTTGTGGCGGAGGGATTTGCGGACGAATCCAAACGCTATCGGTTCCGACCGGACTGGGAGCAGGAAATCTGGATGTCGGAGCCGGATGTATTGGATCAGGTCCGCGTCTGGTTCCCGGCCGTTCCTGGTGCCGGACGCGTATCTGCCCAGACCGTTTCCGGGTATCTACCCCTTTCGGATGCGCTGGAGCTGATTCAGATGTACTGCTTTATCCAGCCGGACTTTTATCACTATTGCTGGAGCCGGAGTGCACAGCAATCATGGGAACGAATGGATGCCACATTTGCACAACGTGGCAAATTGCAGTTTACCTTAAAACAACAGGGAATTCTGGTGACTGACCAGTCCGACTTAAATAAACTGGATGCATCCACTCTGATTGACTTGGCCATGCGGTATAAGGAAGCACGGAAAATGTCAGAAGCGTTTGTGCAGGCCTCCAGCGGGAAGCGAACCAAAAAAGCAGCCGCTGCGATCAATACCGTGGAAGGATTATTGAAAGAGCAGGAAGCATTTTGCGGCCCTGTTGATGAATCTGTATTCCGGCTGTTTACGAATACCGTCCGAGCACGGTATGCAGCCGTATGCGAGAGCATCCGGGAAATGGAAGAGGCAAAGCGGGCTGCTTTCAAAAAAGCCATGGAAACGTCTGAACTCCGTGTCCCGTTTTCCGTACAGGTCGGCAAAGGACAGTCTTTCACGGATGCGCAGTTATCTATGCTTACCAGCCTGGAACGTCAGACAGGGATTCCCCTGGATTTTAATATCGAATCCCTGACCAGGCGTCAGGCAAGCCTCGCCATTTCGTTTTTGAGTGCAGTAAGAAACATGCCGTCTGAGATCCGGAATGCCGTAGAATTTCCAGACGCAAAACAGGTCTGCCTGTCCGCAGAAAAAGCGGAGGCTACGGTTTTTGTATTCCGACAGGTTCCGAAGAAGAAAGAAACAGTATGAGAAAATTTGGGTGTTCCCAGGGAACACCCCTAAAAATGAGAAAGGCGGATACGCAGAATCATTTGGTTGTGTGAGCTGTTGCAAGCAGCAGCCCTACAAGAGAACGAAGGAGAATTAGACATGGGATTATGGAAAAGGAAAACAGAACAAGACAAACAAACGAAGGATCAACGTCCTAAGAACAAAATCATCATCATCGGTGAGTATGGGTCTGGCAAATCATATAAGGCTCTCAACCTTATGTCAGACAAAAAGGGAACATGCATTATATGCAACGGATCTGTTTCTATATCAACGTATAAAGCGAATTTTCCAACACTGGGAGACTATGCGGAAAAAAGTAACGGGCAATGCTTTCCCGTGGAACAAGGCGGGAAATATTATTTGAGAACAACAAGCGGCAATCCGTCTTTGAAATTTGTAGATGCCTTAATCCGTGGTTGCGATTACGGATACATTGGCGATGATGAAAATGCAACCGTCCTTTATGATGACGGGGCGTGGAGCAGCAGCGATAACAATGTCGTTACATTCTGGCAACTATCGCATGCAAAATGTGGAATCATCATCACAGCCAATACGTTGTGCGATGTATTAAAACTGAAGGAAACGGAGCTGACAGAAGAAATGATTGAGGATGTTAAAAAATATTGGTGCATTAAAGACTTAGCTGTTACCGGAAAAGATGAAGGGACCGGCGAGAGCCGTGATTGATTAGCCGGCGCAGCTCCGCCACCGGCGGGGCCATGTTAGACGTTGTGTTGTTGAGATGTGTGGTTAAGGAGGCGTATGCTATGACATTGCGAGAATTATTATCACAGGGTGTTGGGGTCTTAGGACGAATCAGTATTGTGCGTATCATTGAGGGCAAAAAAATCCATGTATATGGTGGTGATATTTATGGTCTTGATGGGGGAATCGAAGATGAGGTCATGGATAGGGAGATCCAGAATATTTACGGCCGTATATGTGGACAAGGAGAAAATATAGGGCCATGTCTTGTGATTGAGATTATATGATTTTTTACAAAAAATGGACCCCGCTCCATCATGTGGAGTGAAGGGTCCATTGTTTTGTTATTTTCGTCTGGGGCTAATGCGCGGTTTCCAGTTCGTATATTCGATTATTTTCCGAATTTTTCTACGAATGCGTCTTCCGTCAGTACTTCAATCCCGAGTTCATGGGCTTTCTTGCTCTTGGTACTCATTTTTGCTGTGTTTCCATCTTCCGGTGTGTTTTCTACCAGGTAAGAAGTCTTTGCGGATACCGAGCCTGCCACTTTTCCTCCTCGTGCCTCGACGGACGCCTTGAATTCGTCGCGGTTTTTGTAGATGTGGACGCTTCCGGTGATCACGAAGGTCAAGCCCTTTAAGGACTGGTCTGTGTTCTGTTCCGGTTTTTCTATTTCCAGCTCTTCCGCCAGGATGTGGAACATCAGGTTCTTCACGGCATCCGTTTTCGTAAACCGGCACCAGTCATAGACGGAACGTGCTTTGACATCCCCGATACCGTCCAGGCTTACCAGTTCCTCGTACGACGGATTCTCGTAATACGCCAGGAACTGTTCTAAGTCTCCGCTCCAATGCGCGGAAAGCTTCTTTGACAAGTCATTTCCAAGGAGCGGGATTCCGAGAGCGAAGAGGAGTCTCTGGAGCGTGGTCTTTCTGGATGCATCAATGGCGTCCAGAAGGTTCTTCCAGGATTTTTCTCCCCAGCCGTCTCTTGCGGCTAATGTTTCCGGAAGTTTTCCCTGTGTGCGTGCTTTTAAGGTATAAGCTTCTGCCGGGTAGCGTTCCAGTAATTTCACCTGCTGTAGGTCTTCGATCTGGGACGGTCCGAGCCCTTTGACGTTTAAGCCGGAACGGCTGAACGCATTGACAAGCATGCCCCTGGTCCTTGCCGGGCAGTTCGCGTTATCGCAGTGCAGGACGCGTATTCCGTTACGGTTCTCGATTCTGGTCGGCTGTCCACATACCGGGCATCGTTCCGGCACTTCGATCGGACGCATCTGATCCGGATTGCCCGCTGTCTGCAAATAAATCTGCGGGATGATCATGTTTGCCAGTCCGACCTGGATCTTGGAGCCGATCTGCAGAGTGGAGACAGCGCCTTCGTCTTCGGATGGAATATGCTCCATGACGGATAAATTGTGCATGGAAGCGCGGGTTACGGTAGAACCGGCACCAAGACGCACCGGATCGAAGATGGCGACTGGAGTGATGATACCCGTCTTTCCAACGGACCACTCCACGTCCCTTAATACCGTTTCCTTCGTTTCGTCTGTCCATTTCATGGCGATGCTTCCGCGTGGGTGGTGCCCGGTGCTGCCCAGTCCTTCGGCATATTCCTGGTCATTGTAGGCAAGAACCAGTCCGTCTGTCGGGTAAGGGTTTGATGGAAGTGCATTCTGCCAGTTATCGATGTCAGAAAGGATCTGGTCTGCGTCCGTTAAGCAGAAAGCGACGGTCTGGATACCCTGGGCCTGTAAAAATCCGAAACGTATATCCTCATAGCGGAGTGATTCCTCTTGCGCATCCGGCTCTACAAGCTGGAAGGCATAGAAACCAATTTCCCTTTTCCTGGATTCCCGGCTGTCAAGCATCTGAATCGTTGCAGATGCGAGGTTTCTTGCATTTTCGTAGATCCCGCCATTTTCCTCATTGACGCGGTCAAATTCTGCATAGGTCATGACTGCTTCTCCGCGGATCACGATATGGCGTTTGTCCGGGATGGTCTCCGGAAGTCCTTTGAAAAATCTCGCATTGTGCGTGATGTCGCTTCCTTCGACTCCGTTTCCTCGGGTCACGGCCTGTACCATCTTTCCCTGGTCATAGGTCACAACAACGGTCAGACCGTCCATTTTCCAGGAGAGGATTCCCTGTTTGTTGCCAAGCCAGTCTGTGAGGGTCTCGCGTTCTGCGTATTTTACTTTATCGAGGGATAAGGCTTCCTGTTTATGCCTTACCTTTTTTAATTCCGAAACCACGACCGGAGCTCCGACTGCGATGGTCGGGCTTCCTTCATACGCAAAGCCGTGTTCTGCTTCCAGGTCTTTTAAGCGCGCGAGCTGCCGGTCAAATTCATAATCCGTCATTGCGGAAGTCCCGGTATTGTAATACTGCGCCGCCGCAATCTTCAATGTTCTGGTTAAAAATGCCTGTACATCCTTATTTTCTTCTGCTAATTTTCTGATCTCCATTTTTTCTCCTTTGTCTTCGCATAAATATGATGATTGTGTTTTGAGTAAGAGTGGTGAGGCTGAAGCTTGTCCTATCACATGTACGGACTATTTTTCCACCTCAACGATTACGATATACTCCGTTCCCTTAAAATGAAACGTCCATTTCCCATCGTATGCGCATCCGGGCTCAGTCCCCGCTTGCTCGCATCCGTTCTGGAATAACACGCCCTCCGTATATGGAGTGTCGTCTTCACAGATCACCAGCTTGATATCTATTTCGATCCCGTCCGGAAACTTTGCGGTATGAGTGATCGTTTCGTCCCGCTTATACCCATATTTCTGGTAGATTTCACTTCCTGTGAGATCCAGCATGTTATTGATCAGATCCATTTCTTTTTTTGATAATGTGATTGTCTGTGTCATATTCTTTCTCCTTTTCGTTCCTCATCGGAATTTTAAATAAACGTCCTGTCTGGCTTTCAAGATTTCTTCTCTGGGCACTTTCAGCAAGAATCCGGCCGCGTCTTTTGCAAAATCCTCTGTTCGAAAGTCCGGGCGCAACAGCAAGATCCGGGAGTTGACCGTCGGTGTCGTAGCTGTCGCGTGATGCTTTTTACAGAAGTTGCCGTAATGGCATGACATGATCTGTACCCAGCGTTCCTGTTCTTTTGTGTCCCTTTCTTGAAAAGTGGTCGAAATGACGTCTGCTTCCCGTTTCTTCTTTGCTTGCGCCTTTGGTAATGCGACGCTGCATGACGGGATCCTTGTTACTGGCATCCCGCGCTTGGTCCAGAAGGCGACTGTCGCGTCATAGCCTCGGTCATCCGAAATGATCTTAAAATCATTCTTTTCCGGGTCACATGCGGATAATAAGCATCCGAGTGCGCTGATTAGCTGAAAATCCATGGCATTTGCCGTTCCGGTGATGCAGCTTTCCAGCCGGATCTGGTTCGGCCTTTGTAACAGTTTTTCTGTAACACGGTACGAAAGTGCAGGGGAATGATCCGTATAAAACAGATGGATCATTTCTGTATCCTTTAACCCCGTGACCAGCCGTTCGATGATCGGAGTCCCGAAGTTTTCCGTATCCACCAGGTAATGCGTCCGGTAGCGGATCACGTCCTTTAACAGACGGACCATATACTGATCCGGGCCGGTGTGCCCCGTTTCCTTTTCTGTTTCTGTTTCTGCCGCCCTGACCCACGCATCATTCGGTTCGTCATCTGAGATGCCGGTATCTGGTTTCTTTTCAGCTTCCACGACCGACTCCATCACCAGACTTTTCTCCTGCGCCGGTTTTAATTCCGGTTCCAGCTCTGGATCCGCCTTAAATGATCTACAAGCCAAAATGAGGTCTGCTAAATTCGTTTTGGCTGCCGTACTTATTTCGTGCGAAAACCGGGCCATTAACTGGCGCGGTCTGACCGCCTCCATATAGAATTGCTCCAGTTCCCCACGCTTTGCAAGGTCGATCGCCTGTGCGATCACCGGGATCATGGTATCATTTCGCGGATAGAACCTGCGGTTTTCTTTCATGAATGTCAGAATGTCCTCCATGGCCTGGATGCTTTGATCCAGGGTACCGTTTTGGCTGGCTTCCAGGAGGACATCTCCCGGTGTTCTGCCTTTCCATGTGGTAAACCAGAAGGGCATTCGGAATACGTCCGGAAGCCGTGTTCCTTTTGTCACGGCTGTTTCCTGGCTGTTCTCGCAGCTTTCCTGCGTCACGGCCTGTCCGTCCGACGGTTCTTTTTCCTGATCATCCGGTGTTTCCGGCATGACGCTTTCTGTCACCGCATGTACTTCCTGGATTTCCGGTTCGCGCGGATCCGCCGTCACCGGGATTTCCGGTGCGTCTGTTTCCTCTGGTTTTTCGCCCTCCGGCGTTTCCTGGACATTTTCTTCCAGTCCTTCTTCCAGCAGATGTTTCCTGCGGTACCAGTTGGACTGTGCGGATGCAGCAGTCATGCCGGTTGCTTCCGCAATCTGGTTCCACGTCATGTGCTGTTTGCGGCATTCCGCGATTCTTTTGACGATCCCAAGCCACACTGCCGTCTTATCCGGTTTCTTGTCTGTGTCTTTTTCTTTTGTCATTTCTGTTCTCCTTTCATTCCTTTTTATGATGATCGTTCGGTATCAGTATGTGGATGGTCCGGATCGGATCCTGCCGTTTTTTCTTACTGGCTTTTGGCGGGTGTTCCCAGGGAACACCTCTTAGCCGTCACTATTTTGGTGCTTCGTGTATTACATCAAAAACCCGGGTACGCTTTTCGCGTCCCGGGCTGATGCATTCCGGATATCGGATGGCTCCACCGTTTTTTCTTCTTTTGTGAGTCCTGTTGTAGCAGGAATGTTCCCGCTATTGTCAGAGCATCTCCGCCTGGGAGCGTCCCTGCCTATAGGAATGGTTGTCATGCTGGTTGGAGACGGGTATATTTCTTACCGCAGGTATTCTCCGTACCGGTCTGTATCGTACCAGTTCCTGACATCCCGGTAAGTCACGTGGCGGTAGTAACAGAGCCCGAATTTCGGAATACCAAGCTCTTTTGCGTAAAAGTACAGCCGGATCCGGATTTCCTTGGGACAGTCATCTGAGCCATATGCATTTTCCGTCATGATGAATGCGTCACGGCTTTCCTCCGGCAGTGCTTCGCATGGTTCCATATATAAAAATTCACGGTCCTTCATGTAAGGTTCGTTTTTTAATTCTTCCGTCATAATGGTCGCGATTACCGCGCCAGTCCCGGTCCCGCCGCCGTGATCCGTGAAGGTATCAAAGACCTGGTCCGGATCCTCGCCGTCGGCCACGGCGCGTTTCCACAACTGGATACGCTCCGGGTCCGTGCAGAAGGTACTGCGATGGTTTGATAAAAAATCTATGAAACCCGGCGGCGTCTCCTTATATGGAAGCCCTGGCCCAATGCTGACGGTTTCATACGCCTCCCCGCCAAGCAGGTACTGTAACAGGCGGTGTGCTGTATCGGCCGTTTTCTTTTTGACGGTTTCCCTTGGTGGGATCTGCGTCTCCGTCCCGTCTAACGCCCGTTTTACGTCCATCCCCATGATTAAGAGTTTGCCTGCGGTGGTCTTCGCGTAATAGACGATAAAGGTATTGCGGCACACGTAGTCTGCATCTCCCCATGTTAAGCCTATCTGCATGAAATGTTCCGCCTGCCGGTAAACCGTGCTGTCGCACGGCATTTCCGGTCCGAAATAGAAAGATAACGCGTCTGTATGTTCCGGACGATAGAGCATGTCGAAGGCTTCACATAACCGTTCAACGGTTTCGCACACCAGATGGTATTCCTGGCCATCTTTTAAGAAGAATTCCTTAAAGTCCCGGACCAGTTTGGCAGCCGTCGTATGGATGTCCTCCGTTTCGTATCCGCAGGATACCAAGAGATCCTTTAAGGCTACCGTCGGCATGTGCTCCGCCATGGTCTTTAATGTGTTCTTCGACGGTCTTGCGATCACTTCCTGGTTTAATAAGCGGTTTAAATGCGTGTAGCTGATTCCGGATACCCGGGCAAATTCGCGCTGCGTGCGGATCCCGATGCCCTCCCGCAGCAGCCTGCGGAATTCCTTAAATTCCTGCCCGCCGTGCGGATCTGTTCCCTCGCGGGCCTCTTTCTTTAAATCTTCCATAGGTTCCTCCTTATGACCAGATGTACTGTTTGTTGAAATAGATACGGAGAATTTCGTAAACCGGTCTCGCGATCGCAAGCAGGAACTCGCGGTCATCCGGATCATCTTTGTTTTCTTTCTGCTTACTCTTTTTTTCCTCGTCTGCTTCTCTATTCTCCATAAAACAGGAGACGGAGCCTAAGATGGCCTGGTCGGTTAACCAGCGGAGTTTATCCCGATCTGCCTGGTAGGACGAGAACACGTTCTGAAGCAGCCAGGTGACAACCGGCTCCATCAGTTCCAGGACGTGGTCAGACGTTTCTTTTATTTTAGCTTCTGCTTCTGCCTCGGCTTCCGTATCCGGTCCATTTTCCTGGTCTTCATCTGGTTCTTCCCAGTCCAGGCTTTTTTCATAGGCACGCCACCGTTCGGTTAATTTTTCCCTTTCTACTGGAAGTGTCAGAAGCCCGGATAAGTCGGCAGCTTTTTCCGGCGCCGGGTTCATGATCATGTTGGAAAGTTCATCCAGGGAACTGATCGGATACGCGCGGTATGTCTTCGGAAAGGCACGCAGCCCGTTGCTCACCAGGCAGTCAACTGTTTCCTGGAGCAGACGATGCTCATTGATGCGGATGATCTGCGGGAATGGGATATTTAAGGCTAAAAGCCTGCGGATCCGTCCGGACTGGGAAACGACCCTCTCGTATAAGCGATTTATCGCAAGTGGGATGAATGCTGGTTTCCCGCCTTCCCCTGGGCATCCCATGTAACGCATGCACGCCGGCATGACCGGGATGCAGTGCAGGATGTACGGTGCCTCGCTTAATCCCTGTTCAGCAAGGAGTGTTGCGACCGCTTCGGTTTCCGTCTGAAAGATCTGGTCTGTGTCCGGATGCTCCTCTTTCCATGCAGCAGCCTCTTTATCCGTATATGTCCTGGTTCCGCCTGTCCGGTCTTCCCCGGTCAGGATAAAGCAGCTTCCGTAGATCACGGATTCCAGGTCACGTAAGCTCATGTGGAGCTTTGCCGGAAGGGTCGCTTTACGCCCTCTGGTATACTGGATGTTTACGACCGGCTCTGCCAGTTCGATGTGTCCCATGCGGTCCGGATGGTCCCCGGGGATTATACCGAAGATTCTTTCATCCTGTAAGGTAGCAGTGAAATCTCCGGTGTCTTCCCCTTCTGCGGTCATTTTGCTTACTTCTCCGCGGGATGCCTCGCGGATCTCTTCATCTGTCACATCCGTCATGGATGCAAATTCTGCGGCAGTTGTACTGTACCATTGTTTGATCATATGGTTCCTCCCTTTTGTATTCGATTACTTTTTACGTTACTTTTTGTCTCTACTGTTATTTTAGTGTATATTATTACTTCTGTCAAGTGTTTGATTACTTTTTTATTTTATATAGTTATTTTATTACTTTTTAATAAAAAACAGACAGCCGTGATGACTGTCTGTCTGGGTGTATCTGTTGTTTTCTTATTTGTCCATCAGGTGCAGTGTATCGATCCGGCTGCAGGCAAGAGCACGCATGAATCCGTAATATGCATCCTTTAATGCCAGTTCTTCTTCTTTTGTGAGCGGATCCTGCGGGGCTGCGTCATCGAAATGCATGATCTTCGGGTCTTTTAAGAGATCTGCCACGCTTTCCGCGATCACATAGGTGCGGTCTGATAATGGTACCAGATAGGTCGCAAACGGAAGAAAACGGTCGGCCAGGCATTTAAGCCATGCGGCCATCTGTCCGGCGTCTTTCGTCCTCGCGATCTCCCTGAGATACAGATCGTCGGTCTGTTCCGGTCTTTCATGGTCCATGACGGTTTTTAATTCGTCCTTGCTAAATTCGCTCTGGTCTACCGGGATCGCGGTTGCGGAGTCTAAGTACTGGCAGAGTACGGCATCACCGTGTTCCATGGATACGGCATAACCGCAGTTTTTCCAGTCCGCCGGGACAAGGACCGGAATGCTTTTCTCTTTTAATTCGATTTCGTCGCACTGCATGTATGGAGCCGTCATATCGTACAGGCTGGCGTACATCCGCAGGGATTCCTGGTCATATTCCCCGTTTACCGGTTCACCTAAGATTATGTTTTTCAGATCTTCCGGAAGATCTGCGTCTTCCAGGTGCATGCACGGGAGGTCTTCGGTCTCTTCGTCCAGTTTGACCTCCGGGCAGGGTGCCCATGCGTCGGTATCCAGATCATAAAACCACCGGTTGTTATCCTTATCGATCTTGATGCATTCTTTTGTCAGGGTGATCATCTCACTGAGCGGATCTACCTCCCCATCCTCCGGTACGTAAAACATGATCTGTTCCGGAGTCCATTTATCGGAATCCAGCTGGATGGAAGTCACGCAGACCGTTAAGGCGTATGTAGCCGATTTTGCCTTTTTGATAAACTGGAGGTATGGACCGTCCCACAAGTATACCTGTTCATCGTCTGCATCGAATGATTCCCATGCATCATCGTTTAAAAAGTCATCCAGACTATCCTCTGCCAGTTTCCAGTTACTTAAATCCATATGCATAGCTTTTGCCGTGGTTTCCGCAGTGGTAAAGATCTGCTGCGCGATCCGGTTTCTTAATACGGCACTGAATTCTTGGTATGCGAGTGCATCCATAGCCCGCTCAAGCGGCAGCAGTCTGGGTGAGTTTAAGTATGCTTCAGGCTTGGCGATCAGTGAGAACAGATTGTCCGCCGCTGTTTTTTTGTCTTCTGCTTTTGCGGCCGCGTTTTTTGCGAACCGGTCCCCTGCGTGAATGATGGTGTTGCTTTTCATAGTTGATTTGTACCGGTAATCCGGCACGTCCTCCTTTCGGTATGATGTCTTCAGTATGTATCATGTGCGGAGTTCCGGTTTTTGCGGATAACACTTTTTGGTCAAAAAAAGAAGGACGCATCATCACGTCCTTCTGATTGTTTTTTTGCGGATGGGGGAGGAGCGTTCCGAAGTAATTCGTCCGTGTTTTGCTACTCCTCTTTGTCCCGATGCCTGTTATGGGTATAAACCTTACTGTGCTGCGTTTCTCATTGCAGCCCGCACGACACTTACGATCGTTTCTGAAAGTTCCTCCACGGATGCAACCGTCCAGCAGTATTGTTCTTCTACCAGTTCCTCGTCTCGCGACAAGGCGACATGGAAATACCAGTCCTGGTTTATGTTCTGTCCCAGCCTTACGAGTAGTGTATGGTCCTTATCCAGTCTGTGCGTCCACCCGGTTTTCTCGAAAGAGAGGTTATTGCCTCTTCCGTTCCAGCGCATGGGGTTTAGAATTGCCATGCAGGATGCGGCCAGAAGATCAGCCGTGTTTTTGCTGATGCCACCGGACGCCTTAAGCGAGACCTGTGCCAAGGCCATCTGAAGTCCGATCTGCCACATGTAGACTCTGGCAGATAACCGTTTGCCAAACCTCAGGTATACGGCATGGCGCCAGTTCGGCTCCATTTCCTCTAAGATGTCGCATATCTCTTTCGGATAATCCGTGCCTGCGACTTCATTTTCGGAAAACCATATACGGAGTCTTTTCACGGAATCCGTAATCGTATCACTCCAGTTTTCGTGATGCTTCTTTCTCCAGCGTTCCTCTGCGAATTGGAGATCCTCTTCGATATCCTCCGGCTCATAGGTAAACATGCCTTCTCCGCACCGGATCTTCTCCGCAAAGTAACCGATGCTTGAAACCAGTCCGCTTAACTGTTCCACCTTTAATGGGTTTGAGAAGCAGGCAATGGCGTTTCCGCAGTCCCCGGTAATGATGATGTTCCCCTTCTCCAAGTCGATGATATATCGGCTCCGATAGGTGCCGCTTCCATCCCGGTTCTTCCACTCCAGTCCCAGGATCCCGTTTTCCGCGCATGATGTCGTACCATCCGGTCCCTGTCCATCTTTGCTCCATGGCAGGATCACCGCCTCAAAATTCTGGTACCGCCTCCTGCACATGTCCTCGATCTGTCTTTCTGTCATTTTGTCTTTCTCCTTTCCTTTTCTTGAATTGTTTCGTATTCAGTATGCGGATGGAGAAGCGGCAACAGCTTGACAAATTTTTGGATCCCATGCGCCAGGTCAGCAATTACCGGCAACCGGTCCTTCCTGTCTTTCCTGTTCATTGATGACTATCTGGCTGCAGTCCGCGTCTTGGCTTGGTTCCAGATCCGCATCTTGCCCAGGTTCGGTGTCCTGTCCGGGTCCGGATGTCGGCACGGATGCTTCTGATGCGGTCGCTGTTTCCGGCATTGATTCCGTCTCTGCTGCGGGAGTTTCTTCCGCCTGCAGTGCCAGCCATTCCGTGCTGGTACCTTCCGCTGCCACGGTTGAAATAACGCCGTTTGCAAAGATGTTGCCGCACCAGGAGACTCCGCCACCGTATGTCTTTTTGCTGTCGATCGTGACATATCCGTGCAGCAGGTCCAGTGCCATCTGTGGTTCGTACTGACGGTATCTGGCAGTCGTTCCTTTTTTGTGACGCCCGACATTCTGTTCCGCAAGGACGGTATTCCGGAGTGTATAGAGCCTGCAGATCATTTCCGCGTCTGTCAGGTCCGGACGGATTTCGGAAAGGTACAGATCTGTCTGCGTCCCGCAGTTTACATTGACCGAAAAGAATGCCGCCTGCACTGCAATATGGCGCGTGGACAGCTGATAGCCGGCTTCGTCCATGCGTTTTTGGAACACGTCCCAGTATCTCGCACGCATATATTCCAACTGGTCGGTGATGGCGGCTTCGTAAGAGCGGGCCATGGCAGCGGAGAATGCATCCTTAAGGGCCGTGTTTCCGACAAGCGTTTCGTCGCCGTCCGCAGCATTTAAGTACGCGGACAATTCTGCCCAGAGTCCCGGGTGCTTTCCATAAGCGTACCGGATGAAATCCGTCAGATCGTACCGGTAGTCGAACTGGCAGATCCCGTATGCGCGTCCACGGTCCCCCATGATGATCTGTCCACCGGACGTTTCCCCGGCGATGGAGAGCATATAGAACTCGGCCGGCATTCCGGCGATCGTGAGGCCGGAGAGCGTCCCTACGGACGGATCCCCGGATGCGTCCCAGAAAAAAGACGGCAGGGTTCCGTCCGGCGGCATGAGGTATCCGTCCGAATCAGCGGCCCGTCCGTCTGGCGTCGCCGCATTCACGGCAAGCCGTCCATCTTCGTAAAAGTAAAAGCTGTCCGAATCCTCTCCACCCGGGATGTCCAGTTATCATGCCGGCATCCGTCATGTAGTACCATTCGTCATGGTATAATAACCATCCATCATGCAGGGCGCCGGACGGATCAAAATAATACCAGGTTCCGTTTACCTGCTGCCAGCAGTCTGACACCATACGGCCGGACGCGTCCAGGTAATACCAGATTCCGTCTTCCTGTTCCCAGGTATTTTTTGCGATCATACCGTTTTTGTAGTAGTTCCATTTCCCGGCGCGGTTTTTATGGAATCCGT
>ERZ780149.3057-NODE-3057-length-14534-cov-3.950204_pt1 | contig 14534 bp, 14 predicted proteins | sample MGYA00511367_ERZ780149 | MGnify/ENA primary metagenome ERZ780149 (study PRJEB29588, sample SAMEA2153852) | human gut metagenome | biome: human gut; feature: human-associated habitat; material: faeces | place: Denmark | collected 2008/2010 ... | reverse complement strand
CAACCAGCTCCGGGTTGAGTCAATAGGAGATGCACTTGCGCCACGGGTATGCCTCCGGCATTACCCGCGGTTAACCCTATGAATCCCCTTGCGGGGATTTATGGCTCCGGCACCAAAGTTAGTGACATTGAATGGTAGCTGCGGGAAAGCGGATGCCCCATGGTACCGTCCTGCCATTGGGCACTCCCGAAACAACTCTATTCTTTTTATCTTCTGTCCCTCTGTATCTCTGAAAACTGATGGCTGAAAACTGCCGACTCACTTTTTTTAGTTAATTATTATTTAGAATCGGTCTAAAAAATCATCAATTTTGAGTATTTCCCGATTTTCCGGGCAGCGGTAATTTTGCAATCGAAAAAATGAACCAAAATGAAAGGAAAAAGTAAGATTACAGGATTGTTGCTCTCACTGCTTGCAGTTGCTTCGGCGACAGCCCAGGAAGCCGCCGATACTGCGGGATATTCAAAGTTCCGGTTTGGCGGTTATGGAGAAATGGTCGCTTCGTTCAAGGACTACGGCATCAACCGCTTCCAGAAAGAGGGTGCCACGAAGGAACGCCGCAACACAGTGGCGATACCGCGATTTGTGCTTGCACTTGATTATAAGTTTACCCCGAAGTGGATACTCGGTGCCGAGATCGAGTTTGAATCAGGAGGCACAGGCATCGCCTACGAAATAGAAAACAGCGAGAACGGCGAGTATGAGACCGAGGTCGAGAAGGGTGGCGAGGTCGCTCTCGAGCAGTTTCAGATCACACGCCTTATCATCCCGCAGTTTAATGTGCGCGCCGGACACATGATAGTGCCGTTCGGACTCACCAACACGCATCACGAGCCGATTAATTTCTTCGGGACCGTCCGCCCCGAAAGCGAGACAGTGATGATACCGAGCACGTGGCATGAGACCGGTATCGCACTGTTCGGTACATTTGGCAGCGGTCATGCCCTGTTTGACTATCAGGCGATGGTGGTCGCCGGACTTAACGCCAACGGTTTTGACCGCGACACATGGATTGCCGGCGGCAAGCAGGGATTTTTCGAGACCGACAACTTTACTTCGCCCGGATATGTGGCGCGTATCGACTATCGCGGCGTGAAAGGGCTGCGCACGGGAGTGTCATTCTACTATTGTCATGACGCGGGCGCCAACTCCGACAAGTCACAGACCTACGCCGCCGACGGCAGGATACCTGTCACGATGGCGAGCTGGGACGGACAGTACCGCAACAGCTACCTGACAGTGCGCGCCAACGTGATTTACGGACATGTGGGTAACACTGCTGCGGTAAACGGCAAAAACAACAAACTCCCCGGCGCATCGCCCTACAGCCGCCTTCTGCCTGTGGCAAAAAATTCTCTCAGCTATGGCGCGGAGATTGGTTTCAATCTCCGCAACGTGACAGGGGTCAAAAAGATGCCGGTGATATACCCGTTTGCCCGTTACGAATATTTCAATCCGCAGAAATCGGTGGCAAGTCCCGCTACTGCCGACCGCCGTCTGGAGGTGAGCAAGTGGAGCGCGGGTGTCAACTGGTATGCGCTGCCCAACCTTGTGGTAAAAGCCGACTATTCCAACCGTCAGATAGGCACCTCCAACCCCTTCGGAAGCGGTCGCTACAACAGCGAGAATGAAGTGTCGATAGGTATCGCCTACATCGGCTGGTTTATCTGATTCCGCTTTCCGCCTTCGCGGAAAGCGGAGGGTTAAGGGGTTATTGTTCAAGCCTGCGGCTTGAAGATTATACGGTTAGGGCGCATGCGCTATAACCTGTTAACCCCATAACCTCATAACCTTCAACTTTCGCTTGTGAAAGTTGAATTTATAAGAATCATAAAAATAAAATTAGATATATGGAAAGAAAAATTTACTCAGCAATCATGGCGCTTGCATTAGGCTGCTCGATGGCAGCTTGCAGCGACGACAAGAAAAGTGACGAACCCGCCGGCGTGGAGTCGAAAGACCTCGAATACACTGCCTCCAATGCTAACGCATGGCACAATTACACCATTCAGGTGGCAAACCTTCTGAAGGATGATGCCAACAGCCTTTACGAGGCATGGGCTACATCCTACGATGGCGGCGACGCGTATGCCGCCACATTTAAAAACCACAGCAACTCGACTTATGCAAGTGCGCTCAACTGTATCGAGGAGATAATCGACGGTTGCAGCAGCATCGCCGATGAGGTAGGCAACGCCAAGATTGGCGACCCCTACAATCTTTATGTCGGCGGTCAGCACCAGGAGGCGCTTTACGCCGTGGAGTCGTGGTACAGCTGGCACTCCCGCGAGGACTACGCCAACAATATCCGCTCCATCCGCAACGCATACACCTGCACCTACGGCAATGAGCAGAGCTATAACTCCATCTCCAATCTCGTGAAGAGTATCGACCGGAAGCTTGACGACAAGGTGCTGGAAGCAATCAACAACGCCACTATGGCAATCTTCGCCATACCCGCGCCGTTCCGCAACAATATCAACTCGCAGCTTTCGCGTGAGGCGATGGATGCATGCGCCACTCTTAACGAGGTGCTCGACCGCGACCTCAAGGCATTTTTCAACAGTCTTGAAGGACATGACGCCGAGCTCGACGCCATCGTGAAGGATTATGTAGATATAGTTATCCTTCCTACATATAAGGATCTCCGTGACAAGAACGCCGCCCTCTACACCGCAGTGCGCAATCTTAGCGACACTCGCAGCAACGCCGCTTTCGAGGCGGCATGTGAGGCATGGCTTGAGGCACGTGCTCCCTGGGAGATGAGCGAGGCATTTCTTTTTGGTCCGGTCGACGCTCTCGGTCTTGACCCCAACATGGACAGCTGGCCTCTTGACCAGGATGCGATAGTAAACCATCTCTCTTCCGGAAATGTGTCTGACCTCATCTGGGGCGACGGTGACGACGACGGCAAGGTCGAGGCGGCACAGAACATACGCGGATTCCACACTCTTGAGTTCCTTCTATTCAAGGATGGTAAGGCAAGAACAGTAAAATGAAACTTAGACACATATATATTACAGCATTCATTACAGTAGTCGTCAGCCCTCTCGTGTCATGTGACCGGGAGGGTCTCGACGTGCTCGATATCGAGACTCCGCCGGGCTATGACCTCTCGGCAGGCACCTCGACCATATTTCTCAACTCGTCGAAGGCTTTTGACACTCAGGCTGACTGGGTGAGCGGCTCCAACACCACCCGCTTCTACCGTGGCGACAAGCTGTATGATGACATGCGTACATCGTCCAACGGATACGGCGGCGGTCTCGGACCGGTATATGCCGGATATTCCTGCGGAAGCTGCCACAGCAATGCGGGGCGCACAAAGCCTGCGCTATGGGCCGACGGCGGTTCCGGCGCATACGGATTTTCGGCGATGCTTGTGTATGTGACCCGCAAAAATGGAGCGTTTTTCAAAGATTATGGCAGGGTGCTTCACGACCAGTCAATCTATGGTGTAAAAGCCGAGGGCAAACTGAAGGTCGACTGGCACTTCGAGTCGTTCACATTCCCCGACGGCGAGCCTTACGAGCTTGCATATCCTACATATACCATCACCGACTGGTATGCCGACGAGATAGATCCCGACGACCTTTTCTGTACGGTGCGCATACCGCTCCGGCATGTCGGCATGGGGCAGATGATGGCGCTTGACCAAAACGAAATCGAGGCGCTTGCCGCTAAGAGCAATTATCCCGAGCTTGGCATATCGGGCCGCTGCAACTATATCAACGAGCGCGGCGTAAGAAGTCTCGGCGTGTCGGGCAACAAGGCTCAGCATGCCGACCTTACCGTGGAGCTCGGCTTCTCGAGCGACATGGGTGTCACCAACAGCCGTTATCCCGAGGAGATATGCGAGGGTCAGATACAGATGTCGCAAGGCTCCATGATGGGGCTTCTTTACGACAAACTCGATGTGTCGACCGAGGAGATGGAAAATGTCGACTTCTACATGCAGTCGCTCGGTGTGCCGGCGCGCCGTAATGTCGACGACCCGCAGGTGAAGCGTGGCGAACAGATGTTTTACGAGGCTAAATGCCACCTTTGTCACGTGACTACCCTTCATACGCGCCCACGCGGTTCAACCTTGCTCAACGGTACACAGCTCCCCTGGCTCGGTAACCAGACCATTCATCCCTATTCCGACTATCTCCTGCACGACATGGGCTCCGAGATTATGGGCGTAGGGCTGAACGACAATTATGTGTCGGGACTTGCCGCTGGCAACGAATGGCGCACCACCCCTCTATGGGGCATAGGTCTTCAGGAGAAGGTAAACGGTCACACCTATTTCCTCCACGACGGTCGTGCGCGTAACTTCACCGAGGCTATAATGTGGCACGGCGGCGAAGGAGAGGCGTCAAAAAATCTCTTCCGCAAAATGTCGAAGAGCGACCGCGATGCCCTCATCGAATTTCTCAAGTCGTTGTAAATTCAACTTTCGCTTGCGAAAGTTGAGGGTTAAGAGCTTGCCTTGCAAGCGGGTTAAAAGGTTATGGGGTTAAAGGCTAATAGGAAGTTAGCTATCGTAAAGTGGGCTTAGCGTAGCAGTAGGGGCGAGTGGAAGCTCGCCCGGTACACGGAAGGCAAAGGATGCATCGGTATCCCATAAACCCTCAACCATAAACCCTAAACTTTATACCTCTAAACTTAAAATATGAATATAAATTATTAACTTTGTTATGTCAAGAATAAAATCAATCATATCAGCAATATTGATGGTTTCGCTACTTCCTGTCGCAGCGTCGGCGCAGTATGATGCCGATACCGAAAATGGAGTCGTGTCGCTTGCAGGGCGCGACGGCTTCTCATGGGGTACGCGTAACGGTGATTTCCTCTTCAAGCCATATCTGCTTGTACAGACATCGGCAAATTTCAACTATTACGACAGCGAGGGTCTTGACCCGGCTTACAACCAGGATAATGTGGCAAACTCCGGATTCGCCATCCCTTACGCGGTGCTCGGATTTACCGGCAAGGCATTCGGCAAAGTCACTTATAATCTTTCAATCAACGCCGCCGCTTCCGGAGGCAACCTCTTGCAGCAGGCATGGGCCGACGTGAAGATACGCGACCAGTTTGCCGTGCGCATAGGTAAATTCAAGACTCCCTTCTCTCACGCTTATCTTACCACGCTCGGCGAGACATTGTTCCCCTCCCTCCCCGTGTCGCTGACCGCATCGGTGATAATGCCTCATTCGCTTAATGCTGTCACGCCTCATATCGGCATCGGTTTTGACCTCGGTGTCGAAGTACATGGTCTTATCCGTCAGAAATGGGGCTATCAGGTAGGTGTATTCAACGGCACCGGTGCCTCGGTAAACAGTGCTACCAAGACATTCAGCGACGACTGGCACATACCTTCGCTGCTCTATGCCGGACGTTTCACCTTCCAGCCTAAAGGCGTGATGCCCGCCACGCAGGGCTCTCCCCGTCAGTTTAATCTTGACAGGATGCTCATAGGCGTGTCGGCTTCAATCAACGTGGAGAGCGAGAACGAGAGCACCAACGATTTCCGCGCCGGAGTGGAGTTTGCATGGATTAAAAACCGCCTATATCTCGCAGCCGAGGCTTATTATATGAGAGTGGGATTCACGAAACGTCAGAAAATCGATGAGTCTTACAATTATCTCGGCGGATATGTGCAGGCTGGTTATTTCATCACCGACCGTCTGCAGGGCGCGCTCCGTTACGACCTTCTCGACCGTAACGGTCTTGACCGGGGCGGCCTGCTCAACATGCCGGCTGTGGGTGTGAATTACTTCTTCAAGGGTACGGGTCTGAAACTGCAGGCGATGTATCAGTACATGGGCAGGACCGGTCACGCCACACAGCTTGACCGTGACAACGATGATCTCGGGCTTGCCATGCACTCCGCCACCGTGCAGTTACAATATACATTCTGACAATATGCGACTTGACAATATCATATTATCCTTGACACTGGCGACATCTGCCGCTTCATGCGACGACGGTAAGATATATGATGACGCCTCCATGGGAATGGATGATAACGGTATTACATCGACCGTAAAATTTACCGGCGATGTCGAAGGAATCGATTCCTGGACAAGCGGATATTCGGTTGTCGTGGCGGGATTCAGCGACAGTGAATACGCCGAGGTGTCGCGTCCTGTGACAGGAGGGGATTTTGAAATTGACGGTATCACCGACGACATTTCAAGCATCGAGCTTTGTGTCGTCAACCGCCTGCGCAAGCGTGTCGCCACATTCGCTTCCGTCGAGCCGGTAAAGGGAAGTGACGGATACATCCATTTCGATGTAGGGAATGTGGATGCCGGGATGTTTGTCGCCGTTCAGAACGCCGTGTTCAACGCCGCCTGTGTGCAGTGTCACGGCGGCAGCAATCATTCGGCTGCATCGCTCAACCTTACCGAGGCTGACAGTTACGATGCTTTGGTCAATGTGACCTCGGTGAAGTCGCCCGACATGATGCGCGTGACTCCCGGCGATGCGTCGGCAAGTGTGCTTTGGCGCGCTATCGCCACAGATATATCGGATGACTGGGCTTACCGTCACCATACGATTATTTCTAATAATACCTCAGCCGATCTTGTGAAAAACTGGATTGACGCCGGTGCTAAAAAATGATGACATCTTATGTTACTGGAAGAAGAAATAAAAAGGGAAATGACTACATATTATAATAACGGTGCCTCCACCACAGTGTCGGCATTTATGCGCGGGAGCGGAGCGGCGGAGTACCATGCGATAATCAAGTCAACCGCAGCCGGGGAGACTTTCTCCGCCCAGCTGTCGACCGTCATCGCCGCTTACAATAATCTGCGCGAACGTCTCGGTGCCGGTGTGGTGCCTGTGTTCAAGCGCTATTTCTTGAGCGATGCGTCTAACCAGCAGTCGCTGCTGCCCCGTGAGGAAGAGTGCGCTGTCTCTATCGTGGAGCAGTCGCCGCTCGATGGCACGAAGCTGGCTCTCTGGGTGTACCTGCAGGAAGGTGTTGCTGTCAATAACCTGTACAACGGGTTGTATTCGGTGACTCACGGAGATTATACCCATTTCTGGCAGGGGAGTGCCTGCACACCCGACGTGCAGTCGGAGGTTGCCACCCGTGCGTTGCTTTGCGACTACGCCCTGCGCCTTGAAGACGAGGGTTGCTCGATTGCCGACAACTGTGTGCGCACATGGTTTTTCGTGCATGATGTCGACGTGAACTATGCCGGGATGGTGAAGGGTCGAAACGAGATGTTCATGACCAACAATCTTACGTCCGACACTCATTTCATAGCAAGTACCGGTATCGGGGGGCGCCATGCCGATCCGCGTGTGACCGTGGAGATGGACACTTATGCTGTCAAAGGCATCGTGCCTGGTCAGATGAGGTATCTTTATGCGCCGGAATATCTGAATCCGACCTATGAATATGGTGTGGCGTTTGAGCGCGGCGCATACGTTGACTACGGCGACCGTCGCCATGTGTTTATCTCCGGTACGGCGAGCATCAACAATCGTGGTGAGGTGGTGCATAAGGGCGATGTGAAGGCACAGACCCGCAGGATGTGGGAAAATGTAGGCGCGCTTCTTGCCGAGGCTGAATGTGGCTGGCATGATGTGTGTCACATGATTGTGTATCTGCGCGACATAGCCGATTATGCGGCGGTCAACGCAATGTACGAGGAGCGTTTTCCCGGAGTGCCGCGTGTGATTGTGCTTGCGCCGGTGTGTCGCCCCGAATGGTTGATTGAAATGGAATGTATGGCGGTTCGCCCCGTCGCCGGTAATGGTTATGCGGCTTTCTAAACCGGCGTGGCTGCTGCACATATCGCTGCTTGTGATTGTCGTCGGAGGGGTCATGACATGGCTCACCGGCGACCGCGGGCAGGTACGACTCGGGAAGGGTGAGGAGGTTTCGGTTTATCAGCTTGCCGACGGTTCAGTGAGGCAATTCCCGTTCCGGCTGTTGCTTGACAGTTTCACCGTGGCATATTATCCGGGAGGAGAGGTGCCGCGTGATTTTGTAAGCTATCTTCGGGTCGATGGAGAGCCGACCGAAGTGTCGGTCAATAACATCGCCTCGGTAAACGGCTATCGTCTTTGCCAGATGTCGTATGACACCGAGGGGCATACCGTGCTCAGTGTCAATCATGACCCGCTTGGAATAGGGATGGTTTATACAGGATTTTTGCTCTTTGCCGTTGCGGGATTGTGGCTCATGCTGTCGCGCGTGTCGGGATTTCGTAAGGCGGTTAAACGTCTGTCGGCGGTGACAGTATTGATGCTTGCCGTCACAGGCGCGGCTTCGGCAGAGACTATCGCCGGTGTACCGCGGCAGCAAGCCGATTCGCTTTCCCGCAAACAGGTGATGTACAATGGCAGGGTGATGACGTTTAACTCGCTCGCGCGTGATTTCACGCTGAAAATCACCGGCGATACGCGATATCGCGGTCTGTCGCCGGAGCAGTTTATGGCGTCATGGCTGCTGTATCCCGATCAATGGCAGGGGGAGCGCGCGATTCTTGTGAAAGACAAGGCGTTGCGCGACTGTCTTGGACTTGAGGGGCGGTATGCGTCGCTTGATGACCTGTTTTCGGCTTCCGATTATTACCGTCTGCGCGATTTGTACGGCAACGGCAATGCAGAGCTTGACCGCGCCATCGAGGAGCTTGACGAGAAAGTCGGTCTGATTATGGATTTGTTGGCGGGTAATCTGATTATGCGTCTTCCCGATAATGCCGATTCTATGTCCGCTGTCCGCGTGGAGGCGGAGATTGTCTACAATCAAGTGCCTTTTTCCACGCTGATTTTCATATTGCTTTTCTGCGGCGCGGCAGTGGCTTTTGCCGGCTTGTTCCGTTTGCCGAAGTTTTCCTCTGTTGCGGTAGCATTGCTTTGCATAGCGTTACTGCTGCAGCTGACCGCATATATACTTGAATGGTACATGTCGGGGCATATTCCGCTTGCAAATACGGGCGAAACCATGGAATTTCTGTTGCTTGTGCTGTTGCCGCTTCTGCTGGTGTTTCACCGCACATCGCCGTTGCTTCTGCCTGTCGGGATGCTTTTTGCCGGTGCCGTGGCTCTTGTGGCTCATCTCATCGGTTCCAATCCTGTGTTGACACCGCTTATGCCTGTGCTTGCATCTCCATGGCTGAGCATACATGTGACGCTTGTCATGACGGCTTACGCGCTTTTCGGTTTCACCGTCACCTGCAGCGTGATTTCGTTTTTCTCGCCATCGCGGCGTGAACGCCTGATGTGGCTTGACCGCGTGATGCTCTATCCGGCGCTATACCTTCTCGGACTTGGCATAATTACTGGCGCCGTATGGGCAAATGTATCATGGGGACGCTATTGGGCATGGGACCCGAAGGAGACATGGGCGCTAATCACCTTTATTATATACGCCGTGGCGATGCACCGCTCTATCAAGCCACTTAACCGCCCCGTCACGTTTCACGCCTACATGCTCTTTGCTTTCTTTGCCGTGCTGGTGACCTATTTCGGAGTCAATGCACTCTCCTCCCTCCATGCATATTCGTAGGAGTTGTCGATGTGGATTTGACCTTTTCCCCCGCAAAAGCGTTATAGTAGAAAAAGCAAACATTTACGACTATGACAGCAAACCGCATACATCCGATTGATGATGTACTTGTAGAACTTTATTTCGACGGAAAGAAAGTCGACACCTATGAAGGGTCAGGATTTCACACAGTAGAGCAGGCTATCCAAAATGCCTACGACGGCTCGGAGCGCGCAAACGTGAATATCGAAGACTACGTATTCCGCGTGACAAACCTTGCCGACCACACCTCGGCGCGCTACCGCATAAACGCCGGCGGCAACGTCAAAATCCTCCCTGAGGAGCAATAACGCGCTTCCTCATCGGTAAGCGCGTATCATTATGATAATCAACGCATAGTATTAGGGCGGATGGAAGTCCGCCCGCTGCTTTTATATACGTATTCCCGTTTTAAGTATATCCGCGTAAAGCGGATTATTTATATCCTCAGTAAGCAAAACCGGCTCTATGAGATTGCTGATTTTGCGTTTCAGTTTCCACAACAAAGGAGTGTCTTCGAAATAGTCATCACTCAGATGCTCCACTACAACGGCGATGTCAATGTCGCTCTCCTCGGTATAGTTGCCTTTGCTGTATGAGCCATAAAGGTAAAGAGCCTTTAAGGGCAACCGTTCAGCAACAGCAACCTTATATCGTTGTGCTAATCTTATAGCTTGCTCTTTATCCATATCCTCAATCTATCAGTTTGTTCAATTAACTCATTGCAACGCTCGGCAGTCAGACTTTTCATCAACCGCTCCTTATATGACGGGTAACGTGCCTCTATGTTCAATGGTTCAAGCGCGTCTATGAAATCCATCTGTTCTTCTGACATCTCTCTATTCAAACTGCTTTTTTCAGCAAGTCTTGATAAGCTATGGATTTTCAACGGTGGCTCTTCCAACACATTGCTCCAATATGCTTTCAGGATTTTCTCGATTGTCTGGTGACACATAAACGCGACATAAAGGTATCGCTGTGTTTCAAGCATTGCCTTAGCCGTGTCAAAATCATAATCTGACATCTCAATCCAATATGTCACCTTGTCATTCATTGTTTTTTATGTTGGACAAGTGCAAATATAACTAATTCTTTAAGAAAACCGTTCGAATAACATAGGAAAACTGAACGAATACGCCCGGGAACTGAACGAATAACATTGATAAACTCAATAGTTTTAATACTAAGTTTATTAAGAAATGCAATAAACGATTACTATGTTCGGTTTGCTGACCCTCATATGCGCGCTACCGCATAAACGCCGGCGGCAACGTAAAAATCCTCCCGGAGGAGCCATAACGCTTCCCGCCTAGGTAAACGCGTATTGCTACGATAATCAGCGCATAGCTGTAGGGGCGGATGGAAGTCTGCCCGCGGTACTCGCTGGGGTTGCCCGCAGGGCATCATCTGTATGTAGCCGTGGGTTGAGCGCAGCGATACCCACGGAAAGCAAGCCCCAAAAGATGTTTCTGGAAGAATCATCTTATTAATACCCCGGCAGATTCAAAGGTAAATGCTGTTTAGAAAATTTTGCGCGATTTTTATTTTGCGGTTGATTTTCCGCATTATATAATCTTGATAAATTCAAGAATTTGGGGCGGCGGGGCATGAATTGCGATAAAAATGATTATCTTTGTATTTAAGAAATGATTCTGAAATATGACCGATATACAGCAATCCATGCGCGAAATCCTTGACTGTGAGAGCCGCGCGATATCCAATATCCCGGTGACTCCGGCTTATGACGCTGCCGTGGAACTGATTCTTGAACATGTCCATCGGAAAGGTGGTAAGGTCGTGACTTCCGGAATGGGGAAGGCAGGACAGATTGCAATGAACATAGCAACGACATTCTGCTCGACCGGCACACCTGCCGTCAACCTGCACCCTGCAGAGGCACAGCACGGCGATTTAGGTGTGATTCAGCCCAACGATGTGATGCTTCTGATATCCAATTCGGGCAAGACACGCGAGATAATAGACCTTGTAACGCTCGCCCATAACCTTTATCCCGGGTTGCCGCTGATTGTCATCACCGGAAATCCCGACAGCGAACTTGCGTCGATCGCCGATGTCACGCTTTCGACAGGAGGTTCGCCGGAGGTGTGTCCTCTCGGACTTACACCGACCACTTCGACCACAATGATGACCGTGATAGGTGATGTGTTGGTGGTTAACGTCATGCGTCTCTCCGGATTTACCCGCGAACAATACGCATTGCGCCATCACGGAGGCTATCTCGGTGTGAAATCACGTAATGCCGAATCTTAATCCCCAGAATTATTATGAGAAAGATTATAGCAATAGGCGAATGTGTGCTTGACATCCTGTTTGACGGCGATATGCCCCGCGTGGCATCCCCCGGAGGATTGATACTTAATGTGGCGTCAAATCTTGGCAGGATCGGCAGGGAAGTGAGCTTCGTCGGCGAGGCGGCGCGCGACCGTGTCGGCGACATGATTGTCGATTCATTGAAGTCCGACAATGTTTCGGTCGACCATATCGACCGTTATACAGAGGGTGTGACCCCTTCGTCGTTTATATTCCGCGACAGCGACGGCGAGCCGCAGATAGTGCGTTACGGGCGTAACAACAATGACAGTTTTGATGTCGTGTGGCCGCGCATCGACAAGGATGACATATTGATATTCGGCGGCTTCTATGCCATTGACCCGCGTGTGCGCCCCCATCTTTTCGAGATAGTGAAACACGCGTCGGAGCGCAAGGCTATCATTATCTATGTACCCGGTTTTGCTCCCGAAAAGGAGCCGCGCATAACGCGTGTGATGCCGGCGATACTTGAAAATTTTGAGATTGCCGATGTCGTCATCACCCGTAACCGCGACCTGAATACGATATTCCGCACCACCGATGATGCCGCCGCGTATAAGAACAACATAAGTTTTTATGCCCGCGACTTTATCAACCTTGACCGTAATAACGCGCGTCTGCGTTACTATCACGATAAGGAGACGGTAGAGGTGACGGCAGAGACCGGCGGTAATAACTTCGCATGGAGTGTGGGGGCGATTACCGGGGTGATTGATGCCATGATTAAAAATGATATAACCCGTTTCACACTCAGTGGCGAGGGAGAGGCTGTCATGCACACCCTTACCCAGCTCGCCCAGGAGACAGGACAGCCTGTCGCCAGCCTGCTTTCGCAGCTTGAGGGCAAAAATGACCTGCTGAGTGAGCGTATCGGCAAAGATGTCATGATGTCGGTGCTTGAAGAGGCGGCGCAGACGGCAAAAGTAGCGTCGCAGTCATTTGACGGGCTCCTTCCGGTGAAATAATTCTTTATGGCATGAAATCGACTTCGCTTGAAACAGGATTTATCAACCGCGTCGCTGATTCCGCACTGTTGCCATTTGAAAACAGCGCTGATGCCGGGATAATCGTTGAGGCATTGCCGTTTGACGGGGCATACGACCTTGTAAGTACTTATATGCGTCAATCCATTGACAGCGGACATGTCGATGAGGCGATAACGCTGATTTCCGGTATCACGACGCATAATGCGCCTTACAGTGAGACAATCAAGGATGCGGCACGACAGCAGATTCTGGCGGCGGCAATGATAGAGGAGGGTGATGTCGATGGCGCTTTAGTCAGGATAGCCGATGCGTTGCATATCCTTTCTGAATATCCGAAGCGGAGAGACACAGCCTTCAGGAGCGTACTTGCATTGTTGCTCTACGACCTCGCGCTCATTCACGCCGAGCGCAAAGAGTTTCATGCTGCAGAGCGTACGATAAATAAGGCGATAAAACTTTTTGAAGTCCTTGCCAAAACTAACCCCGACCGTTATGCGTCGGCTCATGTATATGCCTTGAATGTCGCTACATCGGCTTACCGTTCAAGGATAAAGCAGGTCAATCTCCTGGCACATTATCAGGTCGCCACCTCCACTTATATCTCCATGGCTGCAAACGGTACACCGGAGGCGATAGGGAAACTTGTCGATTCACTTGTCAGGGAGGCGGAGACTCTTCTGAATCTCGGCAAACCGCGCGATGCCGTGCGCTATCTGAGCCGTGCCTTGAAATATCTCGACAAGATTGACCCTTCATTCTCCTTGCGTAAACTGAAGGTGTCGGTCATGCTTGGCGAAGCTCTGCTGCACACTTTCACCACAAGGCAGAAAGGAGTGCATCTGCTCAACACCCTGTTGCAGAAAGCGAAAAAGATGGATGCCGCAGTTGAAGTGGAACATATAGGGCGTCTTCTTGATGAAAAGACCACTTCGTTGATTGATATTCTTTCACGGTGGCATAAAATCTTTTCCCGCGACTGATTGTATTTATATTAAGTAACAAAATGAAATAAAATATATGTCTACAGCATTATCTTCGGGCGCTCCCCATGGCGGACTGCCTGTACTTGACCCCAAAACCAAAGTGGCTATCGTCACCGCTGAGTGGAATTCCCACGTTACCGAAGCTTTGACCGACGGGGCTGTTACTTTGCTTAAAGAGCAGGGCGTGGCTTACGACTGTTATCATGTGCCCGGTGCAGTGGAATTGACCTATGGGGCTGCTGCGCTGGTGAAAGAGTATGACGCGGTTATTGTGTTTGGTTGCGTTATACGCGGAGGCACACCGCATTTCGACTACGTGTGTGACAGTGTCACTCAGGGTGTCACCCGCTTGAATGCAAAAGGTAAGACACCGGTCATATTCGGAGTGCTTACCGTTGATACCGAGCAGGATGCCATTGACCGTGCGGGCGGTAAATACGGCAACAAAGGCACCGAAGCAGCCGAGGCTGCAATAAAAATGATAGATTTTGCTTGCAAAGTAAGAAAGTTATAACTAAATTTGCAGTCCCGTTACGGGAATGGGCGAATACCAGAGTGGCCAAATGGGGCAGACTGTAAATCTGCTGGTTTATACCTTCGGTGGTTCGAATCCATCTTCGCCCACGCTACTACTATTATAATTGCGGAAGTAGCTCAGTTGATAGAGCATCAGCCTTCCAAGCTGAGGGTCGCGAG
>ERZ780149.3049-NODE-3049-length-14574-cov-3.393829_pt1 | contig 14574 bp, 15 predicted proteins | sample MGYA00511367_ERZ780149 | MGnify/ENA primary metagenome ERZ780149 (study PRJEB29588, sample SAMEA2153852) | human gut metagenome | biome: human gut; feature: human-associated habitat; material: faeces | place: Denmark | collected 2008/2010 ... | reverse complement strand
CCGATCAATCCAAAAGAAGAGATTCAGATCGTTTTAAAGCGGTATTTGGAGAAGATTGTGCTTCATTTCTATAAGAAGAGCAAAAAAAGATTGAAAAAAGTCGCAAATTAGTATAGAATGGTAGAAGCAAAAAGTCTGTAACGAACAGTTACATTGTCTGAACGAAATGCAATTAAGGAGGATTATACATGGTTTCAGCAGGAGATTTTAAAAACGGATTGACAATTGAGATTGATGGTGTTGTATACCAGATTCTTGAATTCCAGCACGTAAAACCAGGAAAAGGTGCAGCATTCGTACGTACAAAATTGAAAAATGTAGTGGATGGTGGAGCTGTAGAAAGAACTTTCCGTCCAAATGAAAAATATCCTCAGGCTCATATCGACAAGAAAGATATGCAGTATCTGTATTCTGAGGGAGATATGTACAACTTCATGGATATGGAGACATACGATCAGATCGCATTGCCGGAAGAGACCGTAGGCGATGCTATGAAATTTGTAAAAGAAAATGATATGGTTAAGATGGTTTCTTACAAAGGAAACATTTTCTCCGTAGAGCCACCGATGTTTGTAGAATTGGAAATAACAGAGACAGAGCCTGGTGTAAAAGGCGACACTGCTACAAACGTTACCAAACCAGCTACGGTTGAGACTGGTGCACAGGTAAATGTACCGATTTTCGTAAATCAGGGCGACAAGATCCAGATTGATACACGTACCGGTGAATATTTGAAACGAATCTAATTTAATGGATAGAAATTAGAACGATAACCCTCTTTACCATGTTTTGGTAAGGAGGGTTTTGATATTAACGGAAAAGAGAAGTCAGATAAAGCGACAAGACGTAGTAATCAAAACCATGATGATGTGGTTTTGATTGCTACGATTGACAAATAAAATGAGCTACTTTATAATAATTATAGACGACGGCGAGTATCGCAAAAAGTGTGGTGGACGCCGTCGCTATTATGTATACAAGTATGTTTTGATTTTTTGGAGGATTGACATGGCTATAAAAATAATTGGAACGGGAAGCTATTTACCGGAGAATGTAGCAGATAATCATTTTTTGTCGACAATCGTGGATACGAATGACGAATGGATCAGCCAGCGTACCGGAATCAAAGAACGGCGTTTGTCAAGCGGAAGCAAAGAGGGGACAACATACATGGCAACGCAGGCAGCGAAGAATGCGATGGAAGATGCCGGCGTGACGGCAGAGGAAATTGATCTGATCATCGTTGCCACGGCTTCTGCGGATACATATGTACCTAATACATCCTGTCAGGTACAGGGAGAGATCGGGGCAATCCGTGCAACCTGCTTTGATCTGAATGCAGCTTGTTCCGGTTTTTTATTTGCTCTAAATACAGCAGATGCGTATCTTGAGACGGGGATGGCAAAGACGGTTCTTGTCATCGGATCCGAGACATTGTCGCGTGAAGTGGACTGGTCTGACCGCAGTACGTGCATTTTGTTTGGTGATGGCGCCGGTGCTGCCATTCTGCGTAAAGTGGAAGGAAAAGGCGGTATCCTTGCGAGTGTAACCGGTTCTGATGGTACACAGGGCGAGGTGCTTACGTGTAAAGGACGTGGAATCCAGAATCCATTTTACAAGAGCCGCAGAAAGAAAGATTATATTCAGATGAATGGACAGGCCGTATTCCGTTTTGCGGTAACAACGGTGCCAAAATACATCAAACAGATTTTGAAAAAGACGAATACCGAAGCAGATGAGATCAAATATTTTGTACTTCATCAGGCAAACCGGCGTATCTTGGAATTGATCGCCAAACGTCTTAAAGTAGATATGGATAAGATTCCGATGAATCTGGATCATTATGGAAATACGTCATCGGCAAGTATTCCAATCCTTCTTGATGAGCTCAATAAAAATAATCTTTTGGAAGCGGGAGACAAATTAATCTTGTCCGGCTTTGGCGGTGGACTTACGTGGGGAGCTGTTTTGCTTGAATGGTAAGAGTAAGATACAGATTGACCTGATTACCGGATTTTTAGGATCCGGAAAGACGACATTTATTAAAAAATATGCGGCCTATTTTCTAAAGCAGGGAAAGAAAATCGGAATCCTGGAAAATGATTTTGGAGCCGTTAATGTAGATATGATGCTTTTGCAGGATGTCATGAGTGACTCGTGTGATGTGGATATGATCGCGGGAGCCTGTGACAAAGACTGCCATCGACGAAGAATGAAGACAAAACTGATCGCGATGGGGATGCTCGGATATGACAGAGTATTGATCGAGCCATCCGGGATTTTTGATGTCGATGAATTTTTTGATATTTTGCATGAAGATCCGCTTGAACGCTGGTATGAGATTGGTAATGTGATCGCCATTGTGGATGCTTCCATGCCGGCAGGAATGTCGAAAGAAGCGGAGTATCTTTTTGCCACACAGATTTCTTGTGCCGGGCAGATTGTTTTCAGCAAATGTCAGGAAACGACGTCAGAACGTATCGAGCAGACGATACAGCAGATGAACGCGGCGATGGAACAATTTGGCTGTAAACGGCGTTTTCAGAAGGAAGACATTCTGTTAAAAGACTGGGAAATTCTGGAAGAAGATGACTTTTTGAAAATAGCATCCGGCGGCTATACGACAGACCGTTTTGCAAAATTATGGTTCGAAAACGAAGACGCATTTTCGACGCTGTATTTTATGGAGCCGACGGTTTCCTCGGACAAGGTTTCGGAGATTACGGATCGTATTATGAACAATTCGGCTTGTGGAAAGGTAATCCGTATGAAAGGTTTTTTTAAGACTCCGGAGGGAAGCTGGATCGAGTTAAATGCGACGGCGGAAAACAAGAAAATAGAGCCGATCAAAGAGGGCCAGGAAGTGGTTATCGTGATCGGAGAACATTTAGTAGAAGAAGAGATACGAAAGTATTTGTATGAGGAGCCTGCCGGGTAAAGTGCAGGCTTTTTTATTTCATGCCGCGGATTGCATACATCGGAATGGCGAAGAGAAAAACGCCGCCGATCATATTTCCCACGGTGACAAAAAACATATGCTGCAATAACGTGAGCAGTGATACGCCGTCAAGCAGAAGGTAGCCAATGGTAAATGTTGACATATTGGCGATACAGTGTTCAAAACCGCAGATCACAAAGGTGGTGATGATGCCGGCAATTACAAGAATTTTGCCGCTTTCGGATTTCATCCGTGTACCGGTCCACACCGCAAGACAGACCAGAAAATTACATAAGATGCCACGCAGTATCAGTTCGGAAGGGTGGATACTTATTTTATCCATAAAGAAACTTTTGTAAAATTCTGTTAAAGTTTGGTGTGAGGCACCGCTAGCGACAAAAAGCAGAGACAGTCCCGCCGCTCCGATGAAGTTCCCGATATAGTTAAAGATCCAGATGTGAAAGACGTCCCGCAGCTGACATTGTTCCAGCAAATAGCCAAATGTCATGGTCATGGTATTGCCGGTAAAAAGTTCGCCACCCTGAAATACAACCAAAATGATCGCGATGGAAAATACGACAGAGCCGATCATTTTTCCGACGGCAGGAGAAGTGGCTAAAAATGTAGCATTTACAGCTTGTGACAGCATGGTTGCGATTACGATAAACACCCCTGCCTGTATGCTGCGTAATCCGTATTTGACAGGCGATTTGCGGCAGACCTCTGTTTTTTCGCCGGCAGCAATGCCTAATTTTGCAATTTCTTCGATATACATAATTGCCTCCCTGATTGTGTTGATACTTTTATTATAGGTTTTTCACTTGGCGGATTTCAATCCTTTTTTGTCAATTAAAATGATACTCTTTCTCAATTAAATTATGCTTTTCATAGGGTGCAATATGTGCTAGAATGAAAGGTGGAAAGGTTGGTTTTTACTATGAAAAAAGAAGAAAAAACAAATGTAATGCGTGTGTTAGACGCGAAGAAAATTTCCTATGAAAGTCATAATTATGTGGATTCCGGCGCAATCAGCGGAACAGAAGTGGCAAAGGCGTTGGGGAAGAATCCGGATGCGGTATTTAAAACATTGGTTACCGTAAGTAAATCGAAGAAATATTATGTATTCCTTGTGCCGGTCGAAAAAGAACTGGATCTGAAAAAGGCGGCAGCCTGCGCCGGTGAGAAAAAGATAGAGATGCTGAAAGCCAAAGAACTGCTTGGACTTACCGGATACATCCACGGCGGATGTTCGCCGATTGGCATGAAAAAAATTTTCCCTACGTTTATCGATAAAAGTGCAGCAGAGCAGGAGACAATCTGTTTCAGCGGCGGAAAGATCGGATTTCAGGTGCAGCTTAGTTTAGAGGATCTGAAAAAAGTGATCCGGTTTGAACTGGCGGATATTGTAGAGGAATAAACAATAAGTTATAATACCTATTTCCCCGGCATAAGTTAGTAAAAAACGCCGGGGTTTTATTATGGAACCAAATTCAATAGAAATAGAAAAAGAAAAACTCATCTTATTTACCAAAGTGGGGGCAATTGTTCTGACTTCACTGCTTCTTCTGGCTACCAGCATTCATTTTTATCCGCAGACAGTGGCGACATTGAATACGAAACTCGGACAGGGAATCGCGGCAAAAGAACTGGCGATCTATTGTGTGGATAAGGGGGAGGAAAAGAAGATCGCCCTTAGTTTTGATGCCGCTTGGGGAAATGAAGATACGGCTAAAATTTTAGAAATTTTAAAGAAAAACAATGTGCGGGTTACCTTTTTTATGACGGGAGGCTGGATTGAAAAATATCCGGATGATGTGAAGGCAATCGCTGCCGCAGGGCATGATCTGGGAAATCACAGCGAAAATCACAAGCAGATGTCTCAGCTGTCAGCGGAGCAGTGTAAGGAAGAATTGTTGAAACCGCATGAAAAAGTAAAAGCATTGACGGGAAAAGAGATGATCCTTTTCCGGCCTCCGTATGGGGATTACAATGACAATCTGATCCGAGTATGTAGAGAAATCAATTATTATCCGATTCAGTGGGACGTAGATTCCCTGGATTGGAAGGATTACGATGCCGATACGATCGTGCGTCGGGTGACGGAACACAAACATTTGGGAAATGGTTCCATTATTTTATGTCACAATGGAGCAAAACATACGGCGGAGGCATTGGACACGATGATTAAGACGTTGAAAGAGAAAGGATACGAGTTTGTACCGATTTCAGAATTGATTTTAAAAGATAATTACGAGATCGATACGGAGGGAAGACAGCATAAGGCAGGATGAATTTAGGGTTGTATTCTTAAGCTGTTTTATGGTATGATAGAGTGAGTACATAAGGTGAGGTGAATAACATGATTAACAGAATCCATTTGGAAATGATTAAGTTGTATCGCGGGGATCCGAAGAGAATCCAGCATTTTTGCAAGGTACACAGTTATGCAAAATTAATCGCAGAAACGGAAAGAGTCGATGAAGGAGATGTCTTTGTTATCGAAATTGCGGCATTGACGCATGATATCGGCATTCATGTGTGTGAGGAAAAATATGGTGACTGCAATGGAAAATTACAGGAGCAGGAAGGACCGGCTCTTGCAGAAGAATTGTTGACGAAGATTGAAATTACAAAAGGCGTGATCCGCCGGGTGAAATATTTGATCGCACACCATCATACCTATGACAACATTGATGGAATTGATTATCAGATTCTTGTTGAGGCAGATTTTCTTGTAAATTTTCTGGAGGACAATGTGCCAAAAGAAAATATAAGAAAAGTTTACGAAACGATATTTAAGACTGAGACGGGAAAGCAAATGTGTGAAGAAATGTTTTTGCAATAAAAAGGATGACTGTCATATTGAAAGCAATGTGGCAGTCATTTTTTATGTGACGCATAAAAAAGATAGAGAATAGAGAGAAAAAATGAAACAAACAAGAGAATTGACGCAAGGAAATATTTTAATCGGGCTGTGGGCCTTTGCCGTGCCGTTGATGCTTGGCAATGTGATGCAGCAGTTATACAATCTGGTCGACACGTGGGTGGTCGGCAAATATATCGGGGAGCAGGCGTTGGCGGCAGTAGGAGCTTCCTATACGCTGGTGACATTTTTGACCTCGGTGATTCTTGGACTTTGTCTTGGCGCCGGAGCTTTTTTTTCGATGGCATACGGAAAAAAAGACTGGGATGCCTTTCGAAATGGTTTGGTCATGTCATTTACCGCAATCGGCGGGCTGGCACTAATCGTGATGGTGGTTGTATATTTATTGCTGAACTATATTATACAATGGCTTCAGGTACCCCAGGAAACGTTTGCGGATATGCGGACCTATCTGGTTTACGTGATGGCAGGTTTTTTTGCGACATTTTTATATAATTATTATGCCAATGTACTGCGGAGTGTAGGAAATTCCGTGATTCCTCTTGTGTTTTTGGCGGTTTCCGTCGTGTTGAATATCGGACTGGATCTTTTGTTTGTTATCCCGCTTCAAGGGGGCATTGCCGGGGCTGCGGTAGCGACGGTTATTTCACAGTATATATCCGGGATCGGAATTGGCTTGTATTTTATCAAAATGTATCCGGAATACCGGCCGCAGAGAAAAGATGTCCGATGGGATGGAAAGAATTTGAAGCAGATTATGTCATTGTCTGGATTTACGTGCTTGCAGCAGTCGGTAATGAATTTTGGAATTTTGATGATACAGGGATTGGTAAACAGTTTTGGCGCGGTTATTATGGCTGCATTTGCGGTGGCTGTAAAAATAGATACGATCGCCTATATGCCGGTGCAGGATTTTGGAAATGCGTTTTCGGTATTTGCCGCACAGAATTTTGGTGCCGGAAAGAGAGAGCGGATCCGCGAAGGAGTGAAATATGCGGTACTGAGTGTCGTGGTTTTCTGCGTGATCGTAAGTTCGCTGGTTGTTTGCTTTTCACATTCCTTGATGAATTTATTTGTGGATGCCGGAAGTGCCGTATCCGAAGCAGGGGCATGGTATCTTCAGATCGAAGGGGCCTTTTATGTGGGCATTGGAATATTGTTCCTGCTTTACGGATATTTTCGCGCAGTCAATAAACCGGTGGTGTCTGTTATCTTAACGGTGATTTCTTTGGGAATGAGAGTAGCATTGGCGTATGGATTGACGCAGATCGCCGGTGTGGGAGTGACGGGAATCTGGATATCGATTCCGATTGGATGGTTTTTAGCAGATTTCGCCGGCATTATTTTTTACCGGCGAAACCAGTATTGACGTAACTATTCAGGCCCCCTCTCCCACGCATTCGCATTTCGAACACTTCGTGTTCTTTCTCGCCTTTGACAAGGCTAAAAATGCTCATATGGGGAGGGGAGCCCTATTAGGATCTAAATGTATGAAAATCAAAGCCTCTTACGTGCAAGCACGTCGATTCATTGATTTTCATACATTGGATCCTGAATAGTTACGTTTTAACGTACGATCTTACGGATCTGTGGTACAATCTGCGCTGCGATCACCGCTTTTACCACATCCAAAACGATAAATGGCAGGAATCCGGCTACAAGAGCAGGAACGAGAGCGATATCGCTTACGACCATCATCCAGATGCTGCCGAACAGATCGACAAAAGCGGCAGAAAGAATGGCGATAATGGTATAAAGAACACGGTTGTATCTGCGGGTGCAAATCAGAGGAACCAGCGCTGCTACGATAAGAAATGCGATACTGTAACCACCCCATGGCCCTAACACGTAACCGATGCCGGAAGCTCCGCCGATAAGAACCGGAAGTCCCAAAAGTCCGAGTAAAAACCAGATCAAATTGATCAAAAAGGATTCCCGTATGGAAAATACCAAAGCGACAAGCATTACGATAAAATTCAATGCGGTAATGTGAGAGCCGTTTGGCAGGGGAATACTGATGTAAGCAGATACGCACAGTACCGCTGCCATCAAAGCGATTGTCACAAGAGACTGCGCGGAATGTGCAGATTTTACTGCTGTCTGAGTTGGTTGCGTTTGTTCGTTCATAATGTCCTCCAAAAAGTTATTTTCTTGCTCCATTATAACGAGGATAAAATGAAATGTCAACCTGTTTTTGAGAAAAGGTTGACATTAACGACGGAGCCTATTATACTGATAATGTAACTATTCAGAAAACAATGTTTCTTACGTGCAAGCACGACAATCCATTGTTTTTGCACAGCGGTCCTGAATAGTTACCTGATAATAAATATCAATGTTTTCAGGAGGAAATGTCATGGACAATAAGATTGAAATGTATAAGGAAATGGTGTTAAAAGGAGAAAAGTTGGAAAAAGAACAGGCGATGGAATTGCTGACCGTGGATCTGGATGAATTATGCAAGGCGGCAGACGAGATCCGAAAAGCCTTTTGTGATAATAAATTTGATATGTGTACAATCATCAATGGAAAGAGCGGAAGATGTTCGGAAAATTGTAAATATTGTGCGCAGGCAGCCTGCCATAAGACCGAAGTGGAAAATTATCCACTGCTTTCCACGGAAGAGATTTTGGAAGATGCAAAAAAGATAGAAAGCCAGGGCGTGCGGAGATATTCGATCGTAACATCCGGAAAACGGCTGAATGCAGCAGAAGTAGACCAGATGTGCGAGTGTATCAAGAAACTCCGGGAAGAGACGAATCTTCACGTATGCGGCTCCTTTGGTCTCCTTGACAAGGAAGCTTTCAGCAAATTAAAAGAAGCCGGTCTTACAAGAGTACATAACAATTTAGAGACGTCGCGAAGGTATTTCCCGGATGTCTGTACGACGCATACGTTTGATGACAAGATTGCAGCGATCACAGCCGCCAAAGAGGCCGGATTGGAAGTATGCAGTGGCGGAATTATGGGAATCGGAGAGACGATGGAAGACCGTATCGATATGGCATTGGAAGTCCGCAGACTGGGGGTGCATTCGGTTCCGGTCAACATGCTCAATGCGATCCCGGGAACCCCGTACGAAAACGAACCACGTCTGACAACGGACGAGATGCGCCGGATCGTGGCGGTTTACCGTTTTCTTCTCCCGGATGCCTTTATTCGTCTTGCCGGCGGAAGAGGCCTGATGGAAGACAAAGGCCGTGGCTGTATGGAATCCGGTGCCAATGCAGCGATTTCCGGTGATATGCTCACGACATCGGGAATCACGGTAAAGACAGATTTTCAACTTTTAGGAGAACTGGGATATGAAATTGTCGATTGACAGAGAACTTGACTGGTTTCGAAAGCTGGCAGGAGGATTTTCTGTTTTTTCGGGGTATGATGGGTATGAGATCGCTCAGGTGGAATTGGAGCGGGGCATCAAGGAAGAGCTGCCTGGCTGCGAAGAAAAAAAGCGAAACCGTTATGCCACACTAAAACTGACAAAAAATGGAAAGCAAATGACGATGAAACTGATCCGTCCAAAAGAAACCGTGGAGCAGATTTTGGGATCCCGGATGGAAGAGGCACATCCGGTGAAAGAACGGTCTCGGATGGAAAAGCCTGAGACAGAGGGCGGGGAGAAACAAAGCTGGTCTGCCGCTGACATTCAAAACTTTACGGAGGCAGTTGGAGACACCAATTCCATCCATCGGGGAGAGCAGGCAATCGTACCGGGACTTTTGATGCTGGAAACGATGCTTTTGGAATGTGAGAAACAGGAAATGGTGTGGAAGGAGATTAAAATGCGGTTTTACAAGCCTGTGTTTGCTTCACAGCCGGTGTGGACGACCCGGGAAGGCATGGAAATTACAGCCCGGACAAAGGAGGAAGACGTATGCTGGAAAATGTGGTTGTCGTAGGCGGATACCGCACCTACATTGGCAAGGAAAACGGAATTTACCGGCATATTCCGGCAGAAAAACTCGGTGGACATATTTTACATAAATTGTCAGGAGATTATGGAGCACCGGATCTTGTACTCGCCGGAAATGCGGTGGGAGCCGGGGGAAACATCGGAAGATTGATGGCGTTAGAAGCAGGGATACCGGAAGAGGTTCCGGCTTTTACGATTGACAGCCAGTGTTCGTCCGGAATGGAAGCGATTGTTATGGCGGGCAGCAAAGATTGGAAGCGGCCAGCAGCAGGTGGTCTTTGCCGGCGGGGCAGAAAGTTCCTCGACGGCACCGAGGCGCATGGTTTCGAAAAATCACCCGGAATACAATGGAGAAAAAATTTATACGGCAGCAAAATTCTCGCCCGGAGAATGGCGGCAGGATGCGATGCTTTGGGGAGCGGAAAAGACAGCAAAGATGGCAGGTGTTTCCAGGAAAACCTTGGATGCCTGGGCACTTCGCAGTCAGCAATTGGCAGTCAAAGCGAGAGATACAAAAGTGTTTGAAGATGTTATTCTTCCGCTAGGAACGGAAAAGGAATGCGATCAGGGAATACGGCAAACTTTATCCAAAGCATTTCTGGAAAAGATTCCCACACTTTATGAGAATGGGATCACGACGGCGGCAAATGCCTGTGGGACGCAGGATGGAGCGGCTTTTGTCGTATTGTGTGCGGAAAGTTATGCGAAAAAGAAGGGCTGGAAACCATGGCTTCGTTTTGTGGAGATGGTGGAAGTGGCAGGAAATCCGGAAATGCCGTCATTGCTTGTAAACAAAGCATTGGACAAACTGTTTGAAAAGACCGGGAGGAAACCGGAAGAGATCGCTGCTTACGAGTGCAATGAGGCATTTGCGGTGATTGATGAATTGTTTGCTAAAAAATATCCGGCGTGTGTACCGGCTTACAATGCCTGCGGAGGGGCATTGGCATATGGACACCCTTATGGGGCGACCGGGGGAATCCTTACGCTGCATCTGGCAAAGCGCCTGCAGCAATGCGCGGAAGATAACGTGTATGGAGTGAGTGCGATCGCGGCGGCCGGTGGACAGGGGACTGCTATTTTATGGAAGAAAGTGTGTGAAAAATGAGAAATTTTTATGATATGATACGGGAGCAGGAGGCGGACCGGCTCGCTCTGGTAGAGGAAGGAAAAGAGTATACTTATGGAGAACTGGTAAAGTTGTCGCAGGAGAAAGGAGACCGGCTGAGGCTGGAAAAATCGGAGAAAAAAGTGATTTTCCTTCGGGAAAAACGGATTTTAGATCAGCTTATTTCTTTTTTAGGCTGTCAGGCGGCAGGAAAGGTTCCGCTTCTTGTGCCGGAGGATGCAAAACAATTGCCGGAGATCGGAGAAGTGCCGGAAAAGGCCTGCATGGCAGTGATGACTTCGGGGAGTACCGGAGTGCCGAAGGTACTTTATCGAAGGTACGAGAGCTGGGCGGATTTTTTTCCGGTTCAAAATGAGATTTTTGGAGTGACCCCGGAAAGCCGGATGTTCGCGCAGGGGAGTCTCGCATTCACCGGCAATCTGAATCTTTATATGGCACAGTTTTCCATCGGTGCGGCGATAGTCGCTGCCAATGTATTTGATCCCCGCAGATGGGCAGAATGGATCGAAGAATATAAGACCGATGTCGTATATCTGATCCCGCGTAAACTTCTGTTTCTTCCACAATGTATCAAGAAGCCGGTTACGACAGTTCGGCATATTCTCGCCGGTTCCCAGAGTATGGGAAGCGAAGAGGCAGAAAAACTGCACCGTTGTTTTCCGAATGCCGGTATCGTTCTTTATTATGGAGCCAGTGAACTCAATTATATCACGTATCTCCGGCAGGATCAGATGACCCAGGAGAAAAACTGTGTGGGAAAACCGTTCCCGGGCGTGCAGGTGTCGGTTGAAGACGGTGAGATCTTTGTTACGACACCTTATCATGTGGAGGGCGTCTTGTGTCCGTTCAGCCTGAAAGATCTTGGCCATATGGATGCGGCAGGAAATCTGTATTTCGATGGAAGAAAAGACGACATCGTCAGCATACGGGGGCGCAAAGTATCGCTTCTTAAGATCGAGGGAGCCTTGGAGGACATTCCGTTTATCGGGGAGGCGATCGCTGCGGCCGTAGAAAAAGAGGGCGAAAAACGGGTGGCAGCCTGGGTGACGCTGTGTGGCAGTGAGGTTTCGGAAGAATGTGAGGAACAAATCTATGCGCATTTGAAACAAACCCTTGCCAATTATGAGCTGCCGTTTTGCTGCAAGATAGTGGAAAAACTTCCGCATACAGAAAGTGGAAAAAAAGACCGAAAAGTACTTGACAAAATGTGATAGTTCTGCTATGATTGCTATCACAGTACGGGCTTGTACTGGTTTCGACAGGCCGGCTGAAGATGGAGAAGCTATCCGTGGACCGTGACCACGTTAAAACATGGATTAAAATTAAACGCTGAAGATAATTTAGCATACGCTGCCTAATGGCAGCTGTCTGACTTAAGGCACCTACACTTTAAGACCCAGGCATCAACGATGTAGGAAACGACATGCATTAAGCTTTGCGTGCATGGGCGTATCATGAAGCTACTAAAACCTGAAGGGTGTTCATTCTCGTCAGGCGGAGGGAATGTAAAAAAATGAACTATGATAGTAGAAGTACATGGGATTCCGGTTTGGACGCGGGTTCGATTCCCGCCAGGTCCACTAAAGCTAAACAAGTCGAACTCTCCGTTCGATATTATCGTATATAGGAATATATTTTGTTTAGTGTATCGATGGAAGTAAAAATAACGGCATTGTATGTTGTATAAGCGACATGCAGTGCTGTTATTTTTTTATAGTTTGCAAATGGAAGCTGTCCTTGTCGTTCTAAATAAAATTGACAATGATTCTTACAATTGATATACTTAATATATTGAGCACGCCAGAAATATCCGTTCTCACCATCCTCGCCAAGAAAGGAACAACCAGAGTGGACGTCCTCAACTACCTGCGTAAAATGACAACGACATTTTGCAACACCCAGTACGGCAACAAGTTATACAACCATAACGACCGTAAGTTCACACTGGATGACATCATTGAGTACATCCCAAAGGACAACAAGACTTTGGAAGACCGCAACATGAAAATCATGTATGGAACAAGATTCTCAAAAGTAATGCGAATGTCAAACACCATTCATACGCTTTGCGTAGAGCCATCGGAATCCTTTGCCAACGACTCAGAGATTCCATAAACACGATACCCTAAAAATGCCAATACTTGGCTACAAATCCAACGAGTCCCTCGTTGGCAGGGAAAAAAGTGACAATAACAGTCACAGATACTAAAAAAGGCATGTTCAGAGAACAGGCTATGGACAAAAAAGAAATCGTTTAAATAATCAAACATTAAACATTAAAAAGGAGTGGTAATTATGAAACGAACAACAACAAAACTCTACGGCACACTACTGACAATGCTTGCAGCATTCATCTTAATAAGTTCTTTAGTGCTTGCAATACTCATTTTAACAAATTCTTTCTCTGTATCCGCACAGGCAAAGACCAAAAAGCCGTATGAAACAAAAACGGTCAAAGTTCCAGAGAACGCCAAAAAAGATTGGTATCCAACTCGCGATATAAAAATTAAGAAAATCAAGAAAGTGAGCAAAAACAAAAATTTTTCGGTAAAAACTATTTGCCACAACGAAGGTGTACAAATCTCTGGTACAGACCGTGGCAAAAAACAGGCTATCAAAATCTACTTCAAAAACGGTAGAACTCAGAAAGTCAACCTCAAAACCGAGGTGAACTATCTGAACAAAATCAAAGCCGAATTGAAACCGATGCTTGCCGAACCAAACAACGGTCTGCGTACTGCTATCTCCCAGTGGGAAGCCAAACTGGAGAAGAAAACTAACAGAAAATACGAAACAATCGTATTTCGTGACAACTTAAACGCAAGCGGATGCACAGTAGGCAACAACCCTGATAACTACACCATTGAGGAAGCCATTCAGAAAATGACAACATCTCAGAAGAAAGCACTGGTATTGGAAGCCTATTTAGTATCTCATATGGCATATAGTAAAGCCGACAAAGGCAATTACTACTTCAACCGCAAAGCGAACAAATATTATGCCAAATTATACAAAGGTACTTTCAAAGGTGTATGCCAAGATGGTGCTGAAATGGCATACGACATTGCAAAAGCTATTGGTTTAACGCCAAGACTTATAGAGTCCAGTCAAATGAACCATGCATGGTGTGTTGTAAAAGTCACAGACACCAATGGTAAAACCTATTGGCAGGGTGTAGCTGCAACATCAGATACCATCAGTATGAAATCCGATTATCCAAAAAACAAATGGTGCAACGATTACACCGAAAAAGACATCAACAAATGGATGTATTCCCCATCAAGAATATATCTCAAGCCTCATGCAACAAAGAATCGAATCACCCCAAACCCAACAGCTCCAACAACCCTAATAACCCCGACCGCACCACCTGCTGTAACAGCCTCTGCTATCAAATGCCCCGGCTGCACCGGAAAGTTAAGCCACTTGGCATCTAATCCGTACAAAAGTATGTGCGATGGCGCAGTTATGGGTATAATTCCAATGGGTAGCACCACAAAGTACCACCCACACAACGGCGGTGGAGTCATCCGATTTTTCGATGACTACGGCAACGAATGGTTGGATGTACCACCAGATGTCAAACAACGATACGAAGCCTTGTACCTCTAACCCAAGTCACACGATACTATGATTAGTGTCGTGTGACATTTTTGTATCACAGCAAAATAAACCACCGGCTATGCCGGTGTGACCCGCATTAGCTT
>ERZ780149.3048-NODE-3048-length-14577-cov-3.264564_pt1 | contig 14577 bp, 12 predicted proteins | sample MGYA00511367_ERZ780149 | MGnify/ENA primary metagenome ERZ780149 (study PRJEB29588, sample SAMEA2153852) | human gut metagenome | biome: human gut; feature: human-associated habitat; material: faeces | place: Denmark | collected 2008/2010 ... | reverse complement strand
CCGCCCCGTGTGAAGATCATGATTCATCGTCTTCGGGTTCCTCTTCGTTGTCATCGGCAAAGTCCGTCTGCGCCTGCAGCACCTCGCTCGGCGCGGTGCCCTGCACATACTGCATCTCCTGCCACTGCTGCTTCGTGATGAGGATCTTGCGCGGCTTCGAGCCCTCAAACGGGCCGACGATGCCCATCTCCTCCATCTGATCGACCATGCGCGCGGCGCGCGAATAGCCGAGTTTTAGCCGGCGCTGCAGCATGGACACCGATGCCTGCTTCGTCTCGAGAATGACATCCACGGCCTGCGGCAGCAGCTCGTCATAGTCGCTCTTGGCGGGCTTGTCCGCCTCGGGCGCGGGGCCGGACTTCTTGTCGGCCTCGGCGGCGGATTTTTCGATCTGCGCGATGATATCGTCGCTGTACTGCGCCTCGGAGTTCTGCTTGATGAAGCGCACGACCTCCTCGCGCTCCTCGTCCGACACGTACGAGCCCTGCACACGCAGGGGCTTGCCGGTGCCGATGGGCGCATAGAGCATATCGCCCATGCCGATGAGCTTTTCCGCACCGGAGGTATCGAGGATGATGCGGCTCTCGAGCGAGGACGAGACCGCAAAGGCAATGCGGCTCGGGATGTTCGCCTTCATGAGGCCGGTGATGACGTCCGCGGACGGGCGCTGCGTTGCGATGATGAGGTGCATGCCCGCGGCGCGGCCCATCTGCGCCACGCGGCAGATGCTCTCCTCCACCTCTTTGGCGGCGCAGAGCATGAGGTCGGCCAGCTCGTCGATAACGATGACGACCTGCGGCAGCGTCTGCCCGTCGGGCTCGTTTTTCTGGAGGGCATTGTAGCTGGCGAGGTCGCGCACCTGCGCCTCGGAGAAGAGGCGGTAGCGCTTGAGCATCTCCACGACCGCCCACTGCAGCGCGCCGGCCGCCTTCTTCGGATCGGTCACGACGGGGATAAACAGATGCGGGATGCCGTTATAGATGCCGAGCTCGACCATTTTCGGGTCGATCATGATCAGGCGCACCTCGTCCGGCGTCGCCTTATAGAGCAGGCTCAGAATGAGCGAGTTCATGCACACGGACTTGCCCGAGCCGGTCGTGCCGGCGATGAGCATATGCGGCAGCTTGGCGATGTTGCCGATGATGCAGTTGCCGCCGATGTCCTTGCCGACGGCAAACGAGAGCTTGGACTTCGCATTGCGGAATGCGGGCGAGTCGATGATATCGCGCAAGCAAACGGCGCTGACGACCTTGTTCGGCACCTCGATGCCGACGGTCGAGATCTTGTCCGGGATCGGCGCGATGCGCACATTCTCCACACCGAGCGCGAGCGCAAGGTCGCCGGAGAGGTTCGTGATCTTGTTGAGCTTCACGCCCGCCTCGAGCTCGAGATCGTAGCGCGTGACCGTGGGGCCGCGCGTCACGTCGCGGATGGTCGCGTTGACGCCGAAGCTGCTCAGGGCGGTGTTGAGCCGGTCGCGGTTGAAGCGGATCTCCTCCGTCGCGTCCGTCTGATCCTTCTTCCCCGCGCGCAGGAACGACACCGGCGGGAGCTGATAGGACGAGTGGTCGGCATTCTCGCTCTCGATGGCGGAGGTGATTGCGGCCGTCTCCGCCGCGACGGCGGCGCTGGCCGCCTTTTTGGACGGCTTCGGCGGGTCCTGGATCTCCTGCGTGACCGGGGTGACGCCGCAGATATCGGCCGCCTCCTCCACAGACAGCGGCTGGACATTTTGCGTGGCATCGGCCGGTGCGGCCTTTTTCGCGCCGCGGGCAGGCTTTTTGACCGGGATCGGGTCGATCGGATCGTCGTCCGGCTCCGTCATGGTCTCCTCGACCGGAATGTCGATGAATTTTTTCTTGGCGACCGGCTTGTCCGGCACGGCACGGCGCGCACTGCGCCGCGGCTCGGGCAGCGGCTGCGGTTCCGGTTCGTCCTCCTCATCCTCCGCAAGCGGCACGTCTTCGTCCGGGATGTACTGTGCCTCGCGCCGTGCGCGCACCCAGGCCGCGATCTTGCCGACCGTCAGGTCCATGCTGCCCAGGACGCAGAACACGAACGCCGCCATCGTCAGCGGCAGCGCCGCATAGACGCTGATGCCGGCCTTGAGCAGATAGCCAATGCCGCCGGAGATCACGCCGCCGGACGTGAGCGCCTTGCCACCGTCATAGAGCTGGCCGACGATCGCGCCGAACGTCTGCGCCGTGAACGCCACGCGGCAGACCATGAGGTGCACGATCGTGCCGAACAGCGGCGCGATCAGCAGCGACGCCGTCACGCGCAGACAGAAGTGTCGCTCCGGATTGCGCACAAAGACCCACGCCAGCAGCAGCATCGCAAACGGGAACGCCCAAAAGCCCCAGCCCATGATGCCGCACAGGAAGCCCGCAAAGCCGTCGATCACGACGCCCTCGGCATGAAACAGGCCCAGGAACGCCAGCAGCGACAGCACGATGCACGCCAGCGCATACGGCCATGTCGGTGCCGTCGGCGCGGAGGCCGGAGCCGCCTTGGCAGCCGGCTGCTTTTTCGGCGCGGCGGCCGGCTTTTTTGCTGCCGGGGCGGATTTTTTCGCCGTGCCGGTTTTCTTTTTGGATGATGAAGTTGCCATGTTATATAACGTCCTCTCAGAAAATCAGAGACAGAATCATCGTCAGTGCGCCCGCGCCCCAACAGTAGTAGGAAAACGCGCCGAAACGGCCCTTCGACGTCAGGCGCTTGACAAGGCCGATGGCCGCGACGCCCGAGACCATCGCCACGAGCATGCCGGCCAGATACGCCGGCAGGAGCGACACATCGATACCCGCCTTGGCCGCCTTGGCCAGCGACAGGATGTTTGCCCCCAGCACCGCGGGCAGCGACATCAGAAACGAGAAGCGCACCGCAAAGCTGCGGTCCAGTCCCGTGGCCATGCCGGCCGCGATCGTCGTGCCCGACCGGGACAGGCCCGGGATCGTCGCCACGGCCTGACACACGCCGATGACCAGCGCGTCGCGCACGCGCATGGTTTTCTCCGTGCGCGTGCCCTTGGGCATTTTATCGGCCACGAACAGCAGAAAGCCCGTGAGGATGAGCATGAGGCCGATGAAGAAGGTGTGGTAGTACAGCTGCTCGACCAGATCGTTGACCGGCAGGATCAAAAACAGCGGCAGCGTCGCCAGGATGATCATGAGCACCATGCGTGCGGCGGGAAGCTGCTGCCGGCGCTGCTCGGCCGGCAGCCGTGCGCTGCGGAAAAACGCGATCGTCTCGCGCACCATGGCCACGATGTCCCGCCAGTAGACGATGCAGATGGAAATGAGCGTGCCCAAATGCAGCAGAACATCGAAAAACAGATGGCCGTTTTCCGCCGTCGACATATGAAACAGGTTTTGCAGGATCGACAGATGGCCGGAGCTGGAGATCGGCAGAAACTCTGCGATGCCCTGCACCAGACCGAGCAGGATCGCGTTCCAGATGGTCACGGATGCACCTCCCAATACGCAGATAGGAATGTTGATTATACCACGGTTTTCTTTGCGTCACAAGGGAAAACGGTCACTGTCCCCGTTTTCCCCTGCCGCATCCGGTCACGCCTGCGTGTCGCAGTAGGCAGCCAGCACGCCGCGGTACGTCATCCAGCAGTCGAACTTTGCCACGAGCTCAAACGGTGCGTGCATGCTCAGCACCGGCACGCCGGCGTCAATGGTGTCAATATTCCGGTCGGCCATGAACTTGGCGATCGTGCCGCCGCCGCCCTGATCGACCTTGCCCATCTCGGACAGCTGCCAGACGACGCCGTTGTCGGCAAACAGACGGCGCAGATAGGCCACGAGCTCGGCCGAGGCGTCGCTCGTGCCGGACTTGCCGCGTGCACCCGTGAACTTGCAGATGCCCATGCCGTAATTGAGCTTGGCCTCCGTGCGCTTGGCGCTCACCTCGGGGAAGCTGGGGTCAAAGGCCGCACAGACATCCGCCGAGAGGCAAAAGCTCCTGGCAAAGCAGTGGCGCAGCGCGACGTCCTGCTGCTCGCAGAGGTCGGCCATGAAGGCCTCGAACGCCTGCGACTGCATGCCGGACACGCCGTCGGAGCCGATCTCCTCCTTGTCGGCGAGGATGCACACGGCCGTGCGCTCCGGCGCGCCGTCGAGGTCAAGGATGGCGCGCAACTCGGCATAGGCGCACACGCGGTCGTCCTGACCGTAGGCGCCGATCATGCTGCGGTCAAAGCCGATGTCGCGCGCCGGGAACGCCGGCACGGCGGCAAGCTCCGCCGACAGGAAGTCCTCTTCCGTGATGCCGTATTCATCATAGAGCAGCGACAGCACGGCGAGCTTCACGCGGTCGCGCCCCTCGCCGGCATACGGCATGCTGCCGATGACGATGTTGAGCGCCTCGCCCGTGATGCCCTCTTCCATGGTCTTGCGCATCTGATCCTTGCCGAGATGCGGCAGCAGATCGGTGATGACAAACTGCGGCTCATCCGGCTCGCGGCCGATGGCAATATCGACCGTGCTGCCGTCTTTGAGTGCGACCGTGCCGTGCAGCTCCAGCGGGATCGTGACCCACTGGTACTTCTTGATGCCGCCGTAATAGTGCGTCTTGAAATACGCCAGCTCCGAGTCCTCATACATCGGCGTCTGCTTGAGATCGAGACGCGGGGAGTCGATGTGCGCGCCCGCGATCACGCAGCCGTGGTCAAGCGGCTGCTGCCCGAGCACGGCCAGCATGAGCGCCTTGCCGCGGTTGTTGACATACACCTTCGAGCCCGGCTGCAGCTCCATGCCGAACGTATACGGCACAAAGCCCTCGGCCTCCGCCATGCGGATGGCCTCCTTGACGGCCTCGCGCTCGGTGCGCGCGGCGTCGAGAAACTGCTTATATCCCTCGGCGTAGGCAAAGATCTCCCCGGTCTGCTCGGCGTCGATCTGATCATAGCCGTTTTTCGGCTGATAAAACAGCTTTTCCTTCCACTGCTTGAGTTCCTTATCTTCGCTCATGAGAGCACCTCCTGTATCAGTTGATGGCAGCGGCGCTGAAAATCGGCGAGCGTGCCGCCGTTATCCAGCACGTAGCTGCAATGTTGGGCAAACCATTCGTTGGGCTTCTGCGCGTCGATGCGCGCCTCGGCATAATCGCGCGTCACGCCCTCGCGCGCGATGAGCCGCTCGATGCGCACCTCGCGCGGCGCCGTCACGCCGATGGTGACAGTGCACAGCTCCGCCAGCCCGCTCTCGATGAGCGCGATGGCGTCGATCGCCGCGACCGTGCCGCCCTGCCGCGCCCACGCGCGCAGGCGAGCGCGCACCTCGGCACGGACATACCGGTGCGTGATGGCGTTGAGGTCGTCGAGCGCCGCCGCGTCCGCGAACACGACTGCGCCGAGCCGCTTTCGCTGCAGCGTCCCATTTTCTATTGTACCCGGAAAACGGGCATTGATCTCCGCGAGCATGGCGGTATTGGACGCCAGCAGCTCGTGATACACCGCGTCGCAGTCGATGACGAGCGCGCCCTGACGCTCCAGCTCCATGAGCGCGGTCGTTTTCCCGCAGCCCGTGCCGCCCGTGATGCCGACAATGTGCATTTTCCGCACGAGCGCGTCCCAGACGGCATCGTCCGGCACGGCGGCGGAGCGCAGAATGCGGTACGGCGTGTGCGAGAGATCGACGAGCGTGGACTCCCGGCCGATGCCGCAGGGCCCGCCGTCGATGACGGCCGCGATCTGCCCATTGAAATACGCCAGCACATCGTCTGCCGTTTTCGGGCTCGGCGCGCCGGAGGGATTGGCCGACGGCGCGGCCAGCGGCAGCTGCGCGGCCTCGATGAGCGCCAGCGTGGCCGGGTGATCCGGGCAGCGCAGGCCGACGGTCTGCCCACCCGCGCGCACGATCTCGGGCACGCAGTCCTGGGCCCGCAGCACGATCGTGAGCGGGCCGGGCCAGAACGCCTCGGCCAGCGTGTATGCCGCCGGCGGCACATCGGCGCAGTAGCGCGCCATGGCGGATGCGTCGTGCACCATCAGCGACAGCGGCTTGACGGCCGGCCGGCCCTTGATCTCATAGATCTGCGCGACGGCGGCGGGATCCAGCCCGTTGCCGGCAAGGCCGTAGACCGTCTCCGTCGGGACGGCGACGAGCTGCCCGGCGCGGATGGCATCCGCTGCCTGCGCGATCTCGGTTGTGATTCGTTTCGTGTTCATGCTTCCTCCGCGGATGCGCGCAGCTTTTCGGCCTGACCGGCCAGCGTGAGCGCATCAATGATCTCATCCAGATCGCCGTCGAGCACCTGATCGAGCTTATAGAGCGTCAGCCCGATGCGGTGATCCGTCACCCGCCCCTGCGGGAAGTTGTAGGTTCGGATGCGCTCGTTGCGCATCCCTGTGCCGACCTGGCTGCGCCGCTCGGCCGAGCGCGCGGCATTCTGCCGGGCACTTTCCGCGGCATACAGGCGTGAGGCCAGGATCTTCATCGCGCGATCCTTGTTTTTATACTGGCTGCGCTCATCCTGACACTCGACGACCGTGCCGGTCGGCAGGTGCGTGATGCGGATGGCGCTCTCGGTCTTGTTGACGTGCTGGCCGCCGGCGCCGGAGCTGCGGTAGGTGTCGATCTGCAGATCCTTCGGGTCGATGTGCACCTCCACGGCGTCCATCTCCGGCAGCACGGCCACGGTGGCGGTGTGGATGCGGCCGCCGGACTCCGTCTCCGGCACGCGCTGGACGCGGTGCACCCCGCTTTCAAACTTCAGGCGGGAGTACGCCCCCTGTCCGCTGATGAGCAGACTCGCCTCGCGCACGCCGCCGAGCTCCGTCTCGTTGAGGTTGGCGATCTCGGTCTTCCACCCGTGCGCGTCGGCGTACATATTGTACATTCGATAAAGACTATGCGCAAAGAGCGCCGATTCTTCCCCGCCGACGCCGGTGCGGATCTCCAGAATGACGTTGCGGTCATCGTTCGGGTCGCGCGGCAGCAGCAGCACACGCAGCTGCTGCTCGAGCTCCGCGCAGCGGGCACGGCCGAGATCGATCTCCTCGCGCGCGATCTCGTGCAGCTCGGGGTCGCTCAGCAGCGCCTCCGCCTGCGCGATCTGCGCCTGACAGGCGGTATACGCCCGGTAGGTCTCCACGACCGGCTGCAGCTCGCGCTGCTCGCGGCAGAGCTTTGTGAACACCGCGGGGTCGGAATAATACGCGGGGTCGGCCAGCTTGCTCTCCAGTTCGCTGTACCGGTTTTCAATTTGTCGCAGCTTTTCGAGCACGGCGCCGCCTCCCTTGTTGCGATATTCGCTCAATGTATCAGTTTACCACAGCGGCGCAAAAATGTAAACAGGCGGTGCGTCTGCGCGCCCCGCCTGTCAGAAGATCTTCGGTTGTTTACCCGCGCGGGATGATCGCCTGCGCCACATTCTCAAGCGTACCCAGGTCGAGCACGTTCACCTGATCGGAACCGACGACATAGAAGTAGTCGCCGATATACAGGCCGCGGTTGTTCTCGTCCCACTGCGAGACGGGGATCTCCTTACGCAGCGTGAAGCCGTCGTCCGCCGAATAGCCGTAGACGAGATAGCTGTTTTCGGCCGGGAAAGCGATCAGGTCCTTGTCGCTGTCCACCAGAATTGCCTTGTGATTATTCAGCGCCTCGCTATAGTCGGCATCAAGGGTCTGCGTGTGCAGATCGTGCAGCTTGGCAGGATCGGACGTGTCGATCATGACGAGCTTCATGCCGTCCACGGTCGCGCCGCCATCCACGGCCGTCGTCTCCATGCCGAGGCCGAAGAGCATCCCGTCTGACCAGACGTGCAGATAGTCGGAATAGCCGCTGAGCTTGAGCTCACCGACGACCTTCGGATCGGTCGGGGCGGTCAGATCGACAGCAAAGACCGGATCCGTCTGGCGGTAGGTGCACAGATAGCCGTAATCCCCGTCGAAGCGCGCGGAGAACACCGTCTCCCCTTCGGCGATCCCGGCCACGCTGCCGACGGTGTTCAGGTCACGGTCGAGCACGTACACATCATTGCTCGTCTGCGTGGCATCGTCATTGGTTTTCGTGTTTTCAAAGTCATGCTTTTCATCGCGGTAGACGCTGTAGGAATACGTCTGCTCGGTCGTGGCCAGGCGCAGATAGCCGTCGCGCTCGTCGAGCGAGAACTGGTTGTTGAGCGCGCCGGGCACAGTGCCATTGGCGGCAAAGGTGAGCTTGCCGTCGGCGATCGCAAAGCGGTTGACCGCCGTGTTGACGCTGGAGGTATAGTCCGTGACCGTGTAGCTGCCGTCCTTATGGGTCTTGCCCGCGCCGTCGTCATAGACGCTCGCGCACAGGTAGAGATTCTCCGCCGTCATGTACACCGTTTCCCCGCCGCCGAGCACGGACTGGCTGGAGAGCCGCGTGCCAGCCGCAATGTCATACGACGCCGCGACCGCGTAGGTCATGGAGTTGTTGTACGGCATGAGGCCGATGCTGTCGCACGGCACGACCGACGCCGTGTCCCCGTCATACAGCCGGGGAGCAAACGTAGTCTCGTCGCCCTTTTCCGGCGCGCCGGGATAATACGACGTGCACAGGTAGAGCACACCGCCGACCATGCGCGAGGCGATCTCGTAGCCGTCCTGCCCGAACGACTGGACCAGCGTCGGGTCTGCCGGGTCGGAGACGTCATAAATATCGACTGTGACATAATTATTGCCGCTGCCGGAAAGCTCATCCGAGGACGTGTCGCTGCCCGTCCAGTCGGTATACGACGAGAGGACGACCGCGCGGCCGTCGGCCAGATACAGCTCCAGCGGCAGCTTTTCCTGCGTGTGGGTCTGACCGTCCTCGGTCGTCGTCTGCTCCCAATCCTGACCGACAAAGACATTGGACACGTCCGTGACGTCCGCGCCGTCCGCCTGCATGACGATCAGTTCGCTGCCGCGCAGGATGTAGATATACGTGCCGTCGGTCTTGACGATATCGCCCTCGTCGACGCCCGCGACCTGCACGTTCGTGCCGGAGTAGAATGTGCCCTCGCCTTCACCGTCGCCTTTGCCGCCGGACTCCGGGTCGTCGGAAGCACCGTCGGTCATATTGAGGGACTTGTCGCGATCCGCGATCGCTTTCTGCGCATCGGTCAGCGCGGAGTAGACCTCGCTGTAGCTCTTGGCAAAGGTCAGGCCGCCGGCCGCCACCGTCTTGCCAGTCTGCCCATCCTTTCCGCAGGCGGTCAGCAGTGCGAGCGACAGGCACAGCACCAGAAATCCTGAAAAAAACTTTTTCATAGCACACCTCTATGGTTCGATGGTTTTCAACTGCATTGTACAGGATTGGACGCGCGTGGTCAAGAAATGTTCCGAAAAAAACGGAAGGGCGCCTGCGGGCGTCCTTCCGTCTGGGTCATCTATGCCGTTATGCGCCGAGGTACGCCGCGCGCACCGCGTCGTTCGTCAGCAGTTCCTCCCCGCTGCCGGTGAGCGTGATGCGGCCGGTCTCGAGCACGTAGCCGATATCGGCGATCTTGAGGGCCATGTTTGCGTTCTGCTCAATGAGCAGGATCGTCACGCCCTGCTTGTTGATCTCCTGAATGATGGAGAAGATATCGCGCACGACCAGCGGCGCGAGACCGAGCGACGGCTCGTCCATCATGAGCAGCTTCGGGCGGCTAATGAGCGCGCGGCCGACCGCAAGCATCTGCTGCTCGCCGCCGGAGAGCGTGCCGCCGGCCTGCCAGCTGCGCTCTTTCAGGCGCGGGAACAGGCTGTAGACCCACTCGAGGTCCTCTGACAGATCGTCCTTGCGCAGGTAAGCGCCGATCTTCAGGTTTTCCAGCACGGTCATGTCCGGGAAAATGCGGCGTCCCTCCGGCACGAGCGTCACGCCCTGCGTGACGATCTGGGTCGGGTCCTTGCCGGTGATGTCTTCCCCCTGGAAGGTGATCTTGCCGCCGCTCGGCTTGACAAGACCAGAGATCGTGCGCAGCGTGGAGCTCTTGCCCGCGCCGTTGGAGCCGATCAGCGTAACGATCTGCCCCTGCTGCACATCGAATGAAATGCCCTTGACAGCCTCAATGCCGCCATAGCGCACCTGCAGATCTTCAATTTTCAGAATCGTTTCACTCATCTTCCACAACCCCCAGATAGGCGTCAATGACGTGCTGATTGTTCTGGACTTCCTGCGGGATGCCCTCGGCGATCTTGCTGCCGAAGTCAATGACATAAATGTAATCGGAGATCCGCATGACCAGATCCATATGGTGCTCGATCAGGAAGATCGTCAGGCCGTATTTCTCGCGCAGCTCGTGGATGAACGCCGCGAGCTCGAGCGTCTCCTGCGGGTTCATGCCGGCCGCCGGCTCGTCGAGCAGCAGCAGCTTCGGATCCGTCGCCAGCGCGCGGGCGATCTCCAGCCGGCGCTGGATGCCGTAGGGCAGGCTCGTCGCAATGTCGTCCTTATATTTCTCCAGCCCCTGCTCGACGAGCAGAGCCATGGTCTCGTCGCGCATGCGCTTTTCTTCCCTGGCGTTGCCGCGGAAGGTCGCGGAAAACACGTTCTGCCTGGCGCGCATATGCTTTGCTACGAGCACGTTTTCAAACACCGTCATGCTCTTCCACAGGCGGATGTTCTGGAACGTGCGGGCAATACCGAGCTTCGTGATCCTGTCCGGCGTCGGCGAGACGATCTTGCCCGTCCCGGCCAGCGGGTCGCGCGCGAGCATCTGCTCTTTCGTCTCATCCGCCGGATGATACTCCGCCGTGTAGAGCAGTGGATTTTCGCCCTTGTAGAGCTTTTTCATCTTGCCGGTCGGATGGTTGCGGACCATCGGCTCGTCGAGGAATTTAACGAGGCCGTTCGTCGGCTCATACACGCCGGTGATGCAGTTGAAGGCCGTGGTCTTGCCGGCGCCATTCGGGCCGATGAGCGCCACGATCTGCCCCTCGGGGATATGCAGCGACAGGTTGTTGACTGCCACGACGCCGCCGAACTGCATCGTGATATTTTCCACGCTGAGGATGTCTTTACTCATCTGCTTCGCCCTCCTCAACTACGTTCTTTTTTTCCTTTTTCGGGCGCTTACGGAACAGATCCGGCAGCTCGCGCTCGCCCATGATACCCTTGCGGAAGAAGAGCACGACGATCATGATGATGATCGAGAACACGACCATACGGAAACCGTTGCGCAGCAGCGGCACCTTGAACGAGCCGATGTACGCCTCGTTGTCGAGGAAGCGCAGCCACCACTCGGAGCACGCGATGTACAGGAAGGAGGCGATGCAGCTGCCGGAGACGGAGCCGATGCCGCCGATGACAACGATGAGCAGGATCTCATAGGTCATGGCCGAGGTGAACACCTTGGCCTGCACGGTCGTGGCAAACATGGCAAAGAGCGCGCCCGACACGCCCGCGAAAAACGAGCTGATGACAAACGACAGGCTCTTGTGCTTGGCGAGGTTCACGCCCATGGCCTCCGCCGCGATCTCATCGTCGCGGATGGCCTTGAAGGCGCGGCCGTAGGACGAATTGATGAGCAGGACAATAAGGAAAATGCAGATGCCGGCAAGCAAAATCGGCACGACCGCACTCAGGCGGAAGAGTACCTTGCCGGAAGCATTCGTGATGTTGAAATCCGCAAACGTCGGATAGCCCTTGAGGATGTTGGCGCCGTTGGTGACCTTGCCGAGCGTCTGCCACTGGAAGATGGCACGCAGGATCTCGGCAAAGCCGAGCGTGGCGATGGCCAGATAGTCGCTCTTGAGGCGCAGGACCGGCAGGCCGATCAGATACGCGAAGAACGCGGCGATCAGGCCCGCGAAAATGATGGCCACGAGCACGCCGAGCACCAGACTCACGCCGCCGCCGAAGCCGGTGGCGCCGAACAGATGCTGGAACATCTCCTGGAAGGAGAAGTGGATGCTCGAACCCTCGAAGAGGTAATACACGCCATCGCGCGCGGCGTCCGGGATCATGAAGATCGCATAGGCATACGCGCCGAGGAGCATGAAGCCCGCCTGACCGAGCGAGAACAGGCCGGTAAAGCCGTTGAGCAGGTTCATGGACACGGCGACGAGCGAGTACACCGCACCCTTTTTGATGACCGTAAAGAGCAGGGAGCCGGGAGACATCACATTCTCCAGTACCATCGTCACGAGCGTGAGCGCGAGCACGATGGCAAAGGTAATCAGGTTGCCGCGGCGTGCTTCTTTGTCTTTCGCTTTCAGCACAGTGATCCCCCCTCTCAGACTTTGTCCGTGGCCTTTTCACCGAACAGGCCGGTGGGCTTGACCACGAGGACGACGATCAGCAGCGCGAACGTGAACGCATCGGAGAACACCGTCATGCTGGTGCCCTTGATGAGCGTCTCGCAGATGCCGATGATGAACGCGCCGATGACGGCGCCGGGGATCGAACCGATGCCGCCGAACACCGCCGCAACAAACGCCTTCAGGCCGGGCATGGCGCCGGAGGTCGGAATGACGGTCGGGTAGTTCGTGAAGTACAGCAGCGAGCCGACGGCCGCCAGGAACGAGCCGATGATAAACGTCACGGAGATGACCTTGTTGATCTTGATGCCCATGAGCTGGCTGGTCTCGAAGTCCTTCGCAACCGCGCGCATGGCCATGCCGATCTTCGTGTGGTTGATGAGCCACTGCAGCAGCAGCACGAGCACGATCACGAGCACGGGCGTAATGACCGTGACCCAGTGCGTGGACGCGCCGAGGATCGTGACCGTGCCGGACACGAACGGCAGCGACGGATACGTCTGCGGCTGGTGGCATACAGCGCCACGTTCTGCAGCAGATAGCTCACGCCGATGGCGGAGATCATGACGGACATACGCGGTGCGCTGCGCAGGGGCTTATAGGCCGCGCGCTCGATGGCGAAGCCGAGCAGGACCGTCAGCACGAGCATGAGCGGAATGGATACGTACACTGGCAGGGACGCGCACATGAAGACCATCATGAGGCCTGCACACATGAACACGTCGCCGTGGGCGAAGTTAATGAGACGCAGGATGCCGTAGACCATCGTATAACCGATGGCGATCAGGGCATACTGGCCGCCCAGCGAGACGCCGGATAAAATTTGTGCGACTAGAAATTCCATCTGTTTCCCTCTCTATCGTTTACGAATGCGGACATTCAGCCGCCGCGAAAACCGCGGAGCTTCCGCAGCTTTCGCAGCGGCTCAAAATCCCAAAGGGGGAGCCGAAGCTCCCCCCGGATTTTTGGATCTCAGACCGAGGCAGAAGCTCAGGAAGCCTTCTGCTGCGTCACGAACTTCCAGACGTTGGCGGCCGTGTCGATGGTCTTGATATAAGCAGTGTCGCGGATCGCGTCGCCGGTCTCGTCAAAGGCGATGTGGCCGGACACGCCGTCATAGGTCACGCCGGGCAGCGCTTCCATGACCTTGGCCGGATCGGTAGAACCGGCAGCCTTCAGCGCCTCGAGCGCAACATAATAAACGTCATAGCCCATGGCCGTCACTGCGGAGATGGTATCGTCGCCGCCGTTGGTGGTCTTGGCGTCGGCATTGCCGTTGATATAGGCCTTGATGCCGTCGTCGAAGGTCTTGTTGCCGCCTTCTGCGTAGAAGGTGGAAACGAACACCTGAACGTTGGTGCCCTTGGCAGCCTGCAGGACCATGTTGTCATCCCACGTATCGGAGCCGAGGAACGGGATGCCGATGTTCAGGGAAGCCGCCTGGGAAACGAGCTGCGTGGAATACGCGATCGACACGGGTGCAAAGAACACGTCGCAGCCCTGATCCTTCGCCTTGTTCAGGTAGGAGCTGAAGTCGGAGTTGTCCTTCGGGAAGGAGTCGGTGACGACGGTGCCGCCGGCCTTCTCAAATGCCTGCTTGAAGAAGGTGACCAGGCCCTGGTCATACTCGTTGCCGTTCTCGCCGAGGCAGTAGGCCTTCTTGGCCTTGAGCTCGGAAGAAGCATAGTTGGCAAGGACAGTGCCCTGGAACGGATCCAGGAAGCAGATGCGGAAGTAGTGGCTGTTGCCGGCCGTAACGTTCGGGTTCGTGCACGTCACGCCGATGGCCGGGATGCCGGCCTGCTTGAACGTGTCGGACGCGGCGATGGACACGCCGGAGCCGTAGGAACCGAGCACAAGGGAAACCTTCTCATTGACGAGCTTGGAAGCCGCCGAGACAGCCTTCGCAGAATCGGAACCGTTGTCGGAGTAGACGAGCTCGACCTTGTAGGTCTCGCCGCCGATCTCGACGGTCGGGGTCTCCTGGTTGGCATACTGCATGCCGAGCATTTCCTTCTTGCCGCCGGCGCCGGAGTCGCCGCTGGCGGGCTCGAACACGCCGATCTTAACGACCTTCTCACCGTTGTCGGCCGTGCCCTTGTCGTCGCCGCAAGCGCACAGCGCGAACACCATGACCAGAGCGAGCAGCAGAGCAATCGCTTTTTTCATTGTATTTCCTCCAATCATTTCTTCTCCGGATGCTGTCCGCAGCGTGCGGACAAATGTCCTTCAAATGAATATGACGGCATTATACTATCTTTTTGCGAGAAATGCAATATCAATTTCACAAAATATTCACATTAAAATTTCGAATACTTTGCGCACTCTGCCGGTCACAGCACGAACGGGCTCGCGCGCCAGTCGCCGCC
>ERZ780149.3046-NODE-3046-length-14584-cov-8.057265_pt1 | contig 14584 bp, 12 predicted proteins | sample MGYA00511367_ERZ780149 | MGnify/ENA primary metagenome ERZ780149 (study PRJEB29588, sample SAMEA2153852) | human gut metagenome | biome: human gut; feature: human-associated habitat; material: faeces | place: Denmark | collected 2008/2010 ... | reverse complement strand
CAAATTTGATAAGTTAGAAATAACAAATCCCTTAATTTTGTATTTTTGTATAATATCTTCCAAATATTTCTTTATAATATTTTTATAATTGTTTTTTATTACAGATGGTAGGTATACATATGTATTTACTTTATCTGATAAAAATACTAATGTTTTTTCCAATTTTTTATTTACAAAACATTTTAAAGGAATATATAAGCTACTTATATTTTTAAAATCTAAAATAGAGTAATCTATGTCAGAATTAATATTTCTTAGTAAGATTGATATTTTTTTATTATTATTCTTTTCGGATTTTAGAATATTATATGGCAAAGTAATATTATTTAATTCAAAATTAGATGTCCTTGCACTTTCAGCCAATATATGCTCTTGTAGTTTTAATAACAAATTGCGTCTTAGTTCATTTAAAACACTTATATTAGGAATAAACAATCCATCATCAAGTTGAACATTTACTGTTTTAAAATTAAATGGCGTATTTGAAGTTTTACAAATCTGCTTTATAATTCTTTCAGAAGTTATAGGGGAGTTAATTGCAGGAATAGGGACAACATCTGAAGAAACAGATATAACAGAATTGTTATAGTTAACAGATATGCTTATAGGAATTCTTTTTTTAACTATAACGTTTGCATTAATATTTATTTTTTTATTTTCACAATTTGTATAAGAAAGTCTAGCAGTATTTAGCAATTCTTTGCTATTTAATTTGTACACTTTATCTCCAACAGATATATTACCTTTCATTCTACCAATTGTAACTCTTGTGCCAGCCTTAGCATGTGTAAGATTTAATGTTTTCTGCATCAGTTCTGAAACAGTATATTTAGAATCTTCTTTTTCTGTATAAATAGTATCTCCAATTGCCAAATCCTCATTTAATGTTAAAGTAATATGCCCTTTATTGCTGCTAAATTTGCTAATATTTCCAAGGAATAAGCCGATATTATTAGGTCTTTCTTTGAAAATTAGGTTTTTATTGGGTGAATCTGAAAGATGTCCACTAGAAAAGCCACCTCTATTAAATATTTGCAACAGCTGTTTCATATCAGAGTCTTCAACAATATAATCTTCTTTATTTAATATTTTATCTATATATTTACGATATATTCTAGTTACAGTTGCAACATATTCTGGACTTTTTAATCTTCCTTCAATTTTAAAGCATTTTACACCAGCATCAATTAACTGAGGTAAATAGTCAAGGGTACATAAGTCTTTTGGACTTAATAGATAACCTTTATCCATTGTTGTTTCTTTATTTGAAACGTTATTATGGTTTAAAAGTTCATAAGGCAACCTACAAGGACCTGCACATTTGCCCCTGTTACCAGAACGTCCACCAATAATGCTGGAAAATAAGCATTGACCAGAATAAGAAATACATAGAGCACCATGTATAAAAGTTTCTATTTCTATTTTAGAATTTTTACATATGTATTGAATTTCATTTAATGGTAATTCACGCGCAAGAACAACCCTTTTAAAACCTAAATCCTGTAATTCTAAAACACCTTCTAAATTATGTATTGACATTTGAGTACTGCCATGAATAGGCATATCCGGAAAATTCTTAATTAAATATCTTGCAAGCCCAAGATCTTGTACAATTAAGGCATCAATGCCAAATTCATAAGCCTTTTGAGCTAAATTAATGGCATCATTAAATTCAGAGTTTTTAATTAAAATATTTAAAGTTAAAAAAGTTCTTACGTTTCTTAACTTACAGTATTGTATAGCTTTTTTTAATGTGGGAACATCAAAATTATTTGCAGAAGCTCTAGCATTAAACAGAGTAGAACCAAAATACACACTATCCGCACCATTTTGAACTGCGGCTAATAAGCAATCCCAATCTCCAACAGGAGATAATAATTCGATTTTATTCATACAAAAACCTCCGCTGATATTGTAACATATTTTTTTCATTTTGCATATATTAATATTATATAAGTGAATTAAAGAAATAATAACTATCTAAGGCAACAAGTAGTAAATTGTAAATAAAATGAAAAAATAAATTTTTGTTACAATTATATTACTTTTTCTTTATATCAATTGACTAAAAAAAATAACAATGTTATACTTTATTTGTCGAATAATAACAAATGAGGTGTAATAATTGAGAAGAATGTATAAAATAATTAGTATGTTAATAGTAATGATAATATTATCATTTTTTATAATAAATATTTTACCACATAAGGTTGATGCTGCTCAATACAAAGAGCCAGAGAGCAAAACCAATAAACTTGTAAATTATCCAGGATATACGGAGTTAATTAACAACTTAAAAAAGCAACATCCAACATGGACATATACAATATTTTTTACAGGGCTTGACTGGAATCAAGTTATAAAAAATGAAACAACAGAAGCACATAGCAGAAATTTAGTCCCAGCAGATAGAAAGGGAGAATGGCTTTGTGCATACTGCGAAGCAAATAAAAAAACATATGATGAGGGAAGATGGAAGGGCGCTTCAGAAGTAGCAGTTTCATATTACATGGATCCTAGAAATTTCCTTTATGAAGATTACATATTTCAATTTGAAGAACTTGGATATAATGCAGAATTACACACGATTTCAGGAGTAAATAGTATTTTGGCAAATTGTAAATATCTACAGGGAAATAGTATTAATTATATAGATACAAATGGAAAACAAGCTACAATAAATAAATCTTATGCACAGATTATAATGGAAGCAGGTAAAACATATAATGTTAGTCCATATCATTTAGCAAGTAGGATATTGCAAGAGCAAGGAACAACAGGAACTGCAATGGTTTCAGGTAATTATAATTCGACATACAGAGGATATTATAACTTCTTTAATATTGGCGCTACAGGAAGTGACATTATGGCTAACGGATTAAAATATGCCAAAAATAATGGATGGTCTTCACCGGAAAAAGCAATACATGGAGGAGCAAAATTTATTGCAAAAGAATACATACAATATGGACAATCTACATTATATTTACAAAAATTTGATGTTGTAGATGATTATGAAACAGAGTTGTATTATCACCAATATATGCAAAATGTATCAGCTGCAAAAACTGAAGGTGAAGAAGTAAGAGGTGCTTACAAAAAGCTTGGATTTATAAATACAAGTAATGAGATACCATTTAATTTTTTAATACCAGTATATGAGAACATGCCAAAACAGAATTGCCCATATCCAGGAAGTCAAACAATTGTAACACAAAATGTAGAACTTAATTCAAAAGCCGACATAAAAAAAGAAGCAAAAAGTTCAGCAACAAATATAGCAACACTAGAAAAAGGAGCAAAAATATTAAGAATAGAAATAGGAGTTTCTACAAATGATGGAATAAGATGGGACAAAGTAGTATTAGCAAATGGAACAAAGGGATATATTAATTCAACTTATATAAAGCGAATTAGTGACATAACTAATTGCAGTGAAAGAGCAATTGCAAATACAGATGTAAATTTAAGAAACGGGCCAGGAACATCAAATACAACAGTAATTACTACATTAACAGAGGGACAAGCACTTACAATAATTGAAAAAGGCCAATACAATGGTGTAGATGGATACAATTGGTATAAAGTAAAATTAAACAATGGAACGCAGGGATATTTAGCTTCAAAATATTTAAATATAGTAAGTTCAGGTTCAGATGACTCGGGTAATGAATTAGTAAAAGTTGTATGTGAATATGGCCTTAAGATAAGAGAAAATCCAGGAATAGATGCTAAATGTTTAACAATTGTAGAAAAGGGTACAATATTAACAAGAACACAAAAAGCAGTTTCTAATAAAAATGGGTATACATGGGATAAAGTTGTTACAGGAAATGGAATTATTGGTTATGTGGCAAGAGCAGGTGGCTCAGAACAAAATATTGAACCTATAGAAAGTGATAAACCACAAGAACCTCAAGAGCCAGAAAATACAAATGACATCTTTAAGATAGATGGAACAAATTTAATATGTGTGCCAAAAACAACAGTGGAAAACATTAAGACAAAATACAATAATACAATAATTAAAAAGGGTAATGAAGAGATAAAAACGGGTAATGTAGGAACAGGATATAAAGTAATAATAGAAGAAAAAGAATATATAATAATAGTAAAAGGTGACATAGACGGTGATGCTAGAATAACAGCAGCAGATTATGTTAAAATAAAAAACCATATTATGGGCAAAAAAACATTAAACAATGTAGAAAGAGAAAGTGCAGATGTCGATTCAGATAAGAAAACAACGGCAGCAGATTATGTTAGAGTAAAAAATTACATAATGGGGAAAGGCAAAATAGAAATATAAAAAATTCTACGAAAGGAAAATAAAAAATGAGAAGGAAAAAAACAAAAGTTGCAATAAGTATTATTATTGCTATAGTAATGATTTTATTAGTAATTAGTACAAGTGCAGAGGCTGCAAGTTTTAGCATAACGTCTGGAAGGGATTCTGTAACAGTAGGAGAGTCATACAATATAACAATAACAGCGACAGGATTAACAGGAAAGTTTAATATATCGCATAGTCAAAATGTTTCAGTTAATATTTCGTCTGTTTTTATTGACGATGGAAGAGCAGATGAGAAAATAATTGTTACGGCAAAAAGTGTGGGAAAAGCAACAGTGACAATTAGCCCAGATGAAGAAACTGGTATTTCTTCATCTACAACAGGAGAATTGGTCAAAGACGAAAATCTACTTAAACCTAAAACGGATACAGTAACCGTAAAAGCAAAACAGAACAATAATACAACAGGTGGAGGAAGTACAGGTGGCAATGCAGGTGGAAATACTACACCAACAGAACCAAAATTCACATCAGTAAATGAAACTGTTTATGCAACTACGGAAGTAAATGTAAGAAAAAGTTGGTCAACAAGTAGTGGAATAATAGGTTCATTAGGAGCAGGCAAAAGTGTAACGCGCATAGGAAAAGGCGATAACGGTTGGAGCAAGGTATCATTTAACGGTTCAACAGGGTATATATACAGTGAATATTTAACTACAACACAGCCAAAAGCAGAAGAACAAAAACCGAAAGAACAACCTAAAAATGAAGAAAAATCAACAAACAAAAATTTAGCAAAACTAGAAGTAAAACCAGAAGGACTAACACCAGAATTTAAAAAAGATGTTACAGACTATACAATCAAAGTTCCAAATAGTATAGAAAAGTTAGATATTATAGCAGAGGCAGAAGATAGCAAATCAAAAGTTGAAATCTCTGGAAATGATAAATTAGTAGAAGGAGATAATATAGTTAAAATATTAGTAACAGCAGAAGATGGAACAACTAGAACATATATAATAACTGCTACAAGAGAAAAAACTGTGCAATCAAGTTTGAGATTATCAGCACTAACTATAGAAGGAATCAACATAGAGCCAGCATTTTCACCAGACATATTTGCATATACAGCTACACTAAGCAATAGTGAAATAAATGAATTAAAAGTAAATGCTACAACAAGTGACGAAAATACTACAATAGAAATTTTGGGAAATAGCAATTTACAAGATGGAGAAAATGTAATAACAATATTATTGAAATCAACTAAAACAGATGAAACAACAACATATCAGATAACAGTAAACAAACCAGTACAACAAGCAGAAAAACAAGGAATATTGCCTAAACTATCAGCAAAAGAAATATTCTATATTATAGCAGGAATAATAAGCTTAATAATATTATTGTTAATAATTAGAAGAGATAAATTAAATGCAGGCAAAAAAAATAAAGAAGAAAAAGCAACAAATAATGGAGAATATGAACAAAACAAAAACGAGTATTTAGACCAATATGAAACAAAAGAGAAAATAGAAAATAATAATTTTGAAGAAACAAATGAAGACCCAAACGATGACTTAAAAAAGAAAAAAGGAAAACATTTTTAAAGATGCCAAATTAAGGACAGTCCCCAATTGTTCCATTTGAACAATCGGGGACAGCCCTGTAATATTGCCATAATTTAAAATTTAATGATGCAGAACTATTGCAAACAAAAAATGATTATAGTATACTTAAAATACATGCTACTGTAGCTCAGTTGGTAGAGCAACAGATTCGTAACCTGTAGGTCGGCAGTTCGATTCTGCCCAGTAGCTCCATTTAAAAGCTTGAAATATCGGGATTTTTTATTTTTGTATTTTTTTACTGAATATTGTAAAAGTGACGAAAAAGTGACGGAAGTATAAAAATAATAAAAAAAGAGGGGCAAAACCTCTTTTTAATTATCCAATTTTAGTATGTAAAAAATTGTCCATTTTATTTGCAACATCTTTGAATTCATCTTCAAAGAAATGCGAATAAATATTATGTGTTACTGCTACACTTGAATGCCCAGCTCGTTTACTAACTATTTGAGACTGAATGCCACTAGAAATTTGTAATGAGATACTTGTATGTCTTAAACCATGGAAAGTTATTCTTTTTAAGTTATATTTATTTATAATTATTTCAAGTATTTTAGATGGAGTATCATGATGCATATTTGAACCATTTCCAGTGGTGAAAAATCTGTTAGTATTTTGCCATAATTCTCCTAATAATAGTTTTTGTTTTTCTTGTTCTGTCTTATATTTCTTTAAAATTTTTATAGTTGTAGGAGCAATATATACAATTCTGTTACTTGTATCAGATTTAGTACTTTTTTCAAAAACTCCATATCCAGTTACATATTGAGTTGTCTTATTAATCTTAATTGTAGATTTATTAAAATCAATATCATTCCATGTTAAACCTGTTATTTCACCTCGTCTTGCACCACTATCTGAAGCCAACATAATAATTGATTGATATTTAATAGGTTCATTTTGTAATATTTCTATTAACTTTTCAACTTCTTCAGGAGAATAGCATTCAATTTCTTTTTTATGAACTTTTATAGGAGTTACATTTTTATTTGGATTATTGTATAAATATCCCCACTTTATAGCAGTATTTAATATTTCGGATACTAATGTATAATGATGTTTTACAGTTTTTTCTGAATAGCCATTTTTAGTTCTGCCTTTACCTGTAGAATTTTTTAATCCAGAATAAAAATCCTCAAGTATTTTTACATTAATATCTTTGACTTTAATGTGTCCAATACTATTTTTAATGTTAATACAATATCTATCATATTCATGGTATGTTTTTATTCTTACATTGTCTTTTTTAGATTTTTGCCATTCTTCAATAAATTCAGACATAGCAAAAGTATTTTTTTTCACATAAGTTTTATTTCTTAATTGCATTTTAATTTCATTTTTTCTTAATACCGCTTCTTTTTTACCACCAAGGAAGGTTTCAATATGCCTGATTCTTTTATTCCCATTGTACCCAATTAGAACATCAATTTTATATTTCTTATTTTTTATTAGTTCTTGTACTGCCATTTTTCTTTACTCTTTCATACTGTTCTCTGTATTGTTCTTCTGATGAATTTAAAAAATCTAATACATCTTCTTTTGAGATTATTCCAGTATCTAAATCTTTTTTCATGTGATAGATAGTAACTAGTTCCAAAATCATCAAGAATTTGTCTATCAGATTCTCTTCCGTGAAATCTATAGCGACTTCTAAGCATATTTGAAATTTTATTATACTTACTTCTTATAGGGTCATTTTTTCTTTTTTGGTGATATGACATATGTGCGCAATATTCATAACAACTTTTTTTAGAATCTTGAAAACTAGCATAAGGACAATATTTATTGCTATTTTTACTAATAAAACACTTATGGCAATCTTTACATTTTTTTATAGAATAAGATAAGAAAAAATAAAATGTAAAATTTGAATATAAGAAAATATATAAAAATATTAAAATTTAACCAGAAAAAGTCCCTAAATACCATAACATATAAATTATTTAAAGTGAGGGGGAGGTCAAACATAATTAGACAATCGATGGTGTGGAAAATTTTTCATTAATTAAATTTAATACACGTATACCAAAAAAAGAATTAGATTATGCTAATTGTAACATACTAATTCTTTTTTTTATTCTAATCCCTTCATAAAATCAGCTAGTAGAGTATCAGTAGATACATTTAAAACTTTTGAAATAGCAGCTAATTCATATTCTTTTATTATTCTATTTCCACTTTCAAGTCTTTGAATTGAATTTTTAGGAATATCAATACCAAGCAAAAGAAGCTTGTTTGACAAATCTGCCTGAGATAAACTATTTTTTATTCTATGATGTCTAACTGCGCTTCCAATTACATTTAATTTATCATTATATTTAGTAATATTATTCATAATTGTAATTTTCCCCAATCTTTTACTTTTATATATTGATTTTATAATAAATAAATGATACAATGACATCACACGAGGTGTCACGACAATGCAAAGGAATAATAGGAAAATTAATAGCACTGTAAATATTAGAAAAAATCCAACAAAGTATATTAAATAATAGAGATAGGGAAGCGGTTTATATAGTTAAAGGAATATATATAAAGAATTTATTATTTTTATGATTATTGTACTAATTGAAGTAACTTTAATTGTAATGAAAATAAGAAGTATATAAAGGAGGAGGTGTGAAACATGGAAAAAAAAGATGGATTTCCAAAGAAAAAACGGATTTACAATATATATAATATGTGCAACTATATTTTGTGCTTTTTTGGCATTTTCAAATCAATATGATGAATTAGAAACTAGAATAACAAACTTTATAATATTTGCATTCGCTCTAGTACTTTGTCCTATAGGAATAAAATTATACTGGAGAGAAATGGATAAACCATTAACAGAAGAAGAACTGATGAGAAAAATACGAGCAAATACAAGTAATGGAAAAGCAATAGATTACTCCATAGATTACACCATATTGGTATCAAGTGATAGTAAAAAATCAGTATCAAGTTCAATTGCAAGAGGGATAGTTGGAGGTGCAATATTAGGACCTGCAGGTATGGTAGGTGGTGCTATAAGTGGGAAAAATAAATCTAAAACAACATTTACAATTGTTTATAAAAATGGACAGAGAGAAGTAAAAACAGTAGATAATAATAGTGAAGAATTTAGTAAATACGCAAGTTATTTGAAATAATTGAGTTTTATTATGAGGCGGAACAAAACAATGTAAAGAATGCTGTAGAGATATTACAGAAGACGATTACAATACTTATGATGGATATTGTAAATCATGTTACAAATAATAAAGACTTAATAATGAATGAAAAAGAATCTTATAATAATGTAAATCTGAATGATAATATAGGTAACGCGGAAATAAAACAAAATAGCAATATTAATAAGAACAGTTGCATTTTGTAGTGGAATAATAGGTGCTATAGGGGGATTGTGCACTATAGAGGAGTCTATGGGTCTAGGATTACTAATAATAGTTGGAAGTATTATTTCTTCAATTCTTATCTATGGTTTTGGAGATATTATACAGCTGTTAGAGAATATAAAAAATAAATAGAGGGGAGAAGAAAATAATGAAGAAAAAAGTAGTTTTGATAATTATATTAACAATAATTATTATTGCAGTAGCATTTGTATTAATAAATAAAATTTTATTAAACAGTAATGAAAAAGAGGTCTTTGAAGTTTTAAGGAATTTAGACTAGTCTTTACAACACCCTGAAGAAACAGAATAAAACGCATTTAATTTTAAACCATTAAATGCAGTAGCTTTAAAGGAATATATAAATTCAATATATGAAGTAAGAAAAACCATAGCAGATAATGGCAATTTAATTTATTTGTTTAAAGTGGGTTTTTTGAAAGAAAATAACGAGGAACAAGAAAGCATATTGGTTGTAATTAATGGGGAGTTATCTAGTTTAACAATAGATGAAGGTATTATTGAAGATATTGAGGAAGAAAATCAAAAAAAGATGAAAAAAGACTGGGTAGATAATTTCACTTATTCATTAAAAATGACATTTATAGAGTCCATCAATAATACGATTACAGAAAAATGGAATCAAGCTACAACAATAAACAATGTAAATTTTGTAAAAATTTTAAATAAAATATAGGAGAATATGTATGGAAGAAGAAAAAAATAAAAATTTTTTTAATAAAAAAAATATAGTTATACTTTGTGCATTTGCAGTAATATTAGTAATTGTTATATTAATTATTGCAAACATTTGTAACAACAATGTAAGCAAATTTAAAAGAAGATTAGAAACTGACAATATTGATGAATTAAAAACAATCTATACAACAACATCTAGTTATGATGAAAAAAAGAAATTAGAGAATGTTTTTGTAGAAAAATTGGATAAGTTATTAAACCAATTTGCTTTAAATGAAAAAAGTTATGAAGAAATATACGAAAATATAGAAAAATATAACGAATTATCAAATTTTAAAAATAAGATTACACAAATTAAAGAGAAACTAGAAGAACTAAAGGTTTCAAAGGACAATTTTGCAAAAGGACAAAACGCAGAAGAAAATAACAATTTGTATGAAGCAATTGAAAGTTATTCTAAAGTTATTGAAATTGATGTCAATAATTATAATTATGCTAAAAGATATATAGATAATAATAAAAGCAGTTTAAAAAATAATATTATAGCAGAAGTAGATAATTTAATAGATAAAAAAGATTATATAAATGCTAAGGAAAAATTAGACTTATTACAAAAAATTTTTAATAATGATAATGAGATAGAACAAAAAATTTTATTAATAAAAGATGAAGCAAAAAAACAAGAGATAGAACAATATAAAAACAATCAAGAGGTAAGTGTTATATCTGCTAAAGGACATAAGGAATGGTATTCTGATACGATATCAGGAGTACAAGTAATAGTAAAAAATAACACTAAAAAAGTTGTTAAATCATATAATGTTTCAGTATTAGCTTATGATAAGTCAGGATATCCTCTAAAAATTGATTATAAGAGTTATGAAAAATTATTTGAATCTGAAGGAGCAAATATTCAGCCCGGAGAAACTCATGGAAAAGACAGCTATGGAGATATTTATTATGAGAAAGAAAAAATCTCGAGTGCTTTAGCTTGTGTAAAACAAGTGGAATATTATGATGGAACTACATGGGAAAATCCATATTATGAATACTGGATAGAACAATACAAAGAAAAACCATTAGAAAAATAAATACATTCTTTTATAGTCTGTATTATTCGCATAAAATAAAGCTACTTCTTGCCTTAAGAAAAGCAGTATTACAGAAAATACATAATATTAAAGAAAACCCAGTAATCACAAGCTTTTGCGAAAATTGTTCTGTAAAATATACATTAAAAAATACAAAGAAAATGACGGCAATACGCTGTGTCTCAAGTCATTTTTAAAAATAATAAAAGCTGTAGGTTATTAACATATTTTAAGATTTTTGTTAAAATTGCTTGATATTTCAACAAAAAAGGAATATGGAAATCATACTAGTTTTTTAAAAAAATATATATGAAAATTATATCTAAAAATCGCATATAAAGTTAATGTATTATTATGTTGTAATAAATTTTTGATGGTTTAATTTTTGACCAATATTAAAAAAATACAAGAACATCAATCGTTTTCAATGGATTGATGTTCTTTTTTGGTTATTTATTTTGCTAGCCAATTTGCTATATCATATATTTGTATTCCCTCATATTGATAATCGTCATGTTTTGTTCTTGCTATTATTATTTTAGGATAAGCATCTTTTATTTGCAATAATGGAGAAACTTCTCTTTTTAATGTATCTTCATAATCTATGTTGTCCGCTACTTGAATATATATTTTTTCGTTTCTTTTTATTGCGACAAAATCAATTTCTTTATTATATAAAGTTCCAACATATACTTCATAACCTCTTCTTAAAAGTTCTATTGCCACAATATTTTCATATACTCTTCCATAATTAATGTCTTTAGTTCCTATTTTAGCGAATTTAAATGAATGGTCTACCAAGTAATATTTATCTATAGTTGATAAATACCTTTTTCCTTGAATATCATATCTCCTTATTTTATAAAATGCAAATGCATCACACAAATATTGTATATAACTAGCTATAGTTTTATCATTAGTAGTCATATTATTTTCATTTAATTTACCAGAAATACTCCTATACGAAGTTAAATTAGATATATTATCCATTAAAAATTCAGTTAAGCTGTTCATTAATTCAGTATTTTGAATATTATATTTTTGCTGTATATCTCTAACTATTAAGGCATTATATACATCGTTTAGATAATTATATTTTTGCTTGTTTTCTTCATATACATATGCCCCTGACATTCCTCCTTCAAAAATATATCTATCAAAAGCTTTTTGAATGTCTTTTATTTTAAAGTATTCTAGATATTCTTTAAATGAAAACGGAAATACTTCTATTTCATATGTTCTACCTGTAAATAATGTTGCTAAATCACTACTTAATAAAAATGCATTTGAACCTGTTATATATATATCGTATTTTTCTTCAGCATGAAAACCATTTATTGCTCTTTCAAATCCATTACACATTTGTACTTCATCTATTAGTAGAAAATTTCTTTTTCCATCTACCCATTTTTCTTCAACATAATCATACAACTTATGATATTCCATTAAATTGTCAAACTTTGGTATATTAAAATTAATATCTATTATATTGCAGTTTTCAATATTTTCTTTTATATGTTTTTTAAATAATTCTAGTAATTTAGATTTACCGCTACGCCTAACACCTGTTATAACTTTTATGTCTGGTGTTCCAATTACTTTTATTAATTCTTCTAAATATGGTCTCTTTATCAATTTCATGTTTTTCACCTCGAAAACATTATATCACTGCATTTCGCAAAAGTCAATTTTTTTTGAATTTGCGAAATGGATTTTCCGCTGTTTCAATTAACTTTGTAAAAAAATAATTTCTTCTTTATAAGAAACTATAATTATATTATTCTTATATTATAGGAATATATACCATTAGATAAAATTATTTTATTTTGCAAGATTGATATTTTAATTTATTTAATGTAAAATGATTTTGATAAAAAATAGTGACGGAAAAGTGACGGAACCTATAATAAGTTATGAAAAATTGTATAAAAATATAATAATTATATTCGCTGTATTGCTTGAAATAAAGTACTTTATACAAATTTATAAAAAGATGTATAAGGTACTTTAACAGATTCGTAACCTGTAGGTCGGCAGTTCGATTCTGCCCAGTAGCTCCATAAGGTAAAATCGTCGCACCAAAGCGATGTTAATGATTAAATCAATCAGAAATGATTGATTTTTTTTGGTGCTACTTCTATATACCGATGAACATACTTGTCCTATACCTGTACAAGAGGTGGTGTTTATGGGATTTATATTATTTTTATAATTCTATTGTCAAAATCTTTTTTTATATTAAAAAGGTCCTTTAATTGTTTGAGCTTTGTTATTGATATATCATAGGAAATGTGCTATACTAACTATTGATAAAATAATATGAAATTATGGAGGAAATATGGGTTTTTTTGATAAATTAAAACAAGGGTTAAGTAAAACTAAAAGTTCATTTGATGAAAAACTAAATAATGTATTTAGCAATTTTAGAAAAGTAGATGAGGAACTTTTAGATGAATTAGAAGAGGCATTGATAATGTCTGATGTTGGAGTAGAAACTTCTAACAAAATTATAACAAATTTGAGAAATAAAATAAAAAAAGAAAAGATAGAAGACGAGCAAGCTGTAAAGCAAGCTCTAAGAGATGAAATTAAAAATGTATTAGAAGAAGTGGACAATACTTTAAAGTTAGAAACAACTCCATCTGTGATATTAGTAGTAGGCGTAAATGGTGTTGGCAAAACTACTTCTATAGGGAAAATAGCTAACAGACTAAAGCAGGATGGCAAAAAGGTAGTTGTTGCAGCAGCAGATACCTTTAGAGCAGCAGCAGTAGAGCAACTTGAAATATGGGCCAATAGAGCAGGATGTGACATAGTAAAAAGAGAAGAGGGAACAGATCCAGCAGCAGTTGTTTACGATGCTGTAAAGATAGCAAAAGAGAAACAAGCAGATGTTTTAATATGTGATACAGCAGGAAGATTGCACAACAAGAAATATTTAATGGACGAGCTTGTAAAAATAAAAAAAGTAATAGACAAGGAATTACCAGAAGCTTCTAAGGAAGTTTTAATGGTTTTAGATGCTACAACAGGGCAAAATGCAATATCACAAGTAACAGCATTTAAAGAGACAGTAAATATAACAGGACTAGTACTTACGAAATTAGATGGAACAGCTAAAGGCGGAGTGGTTATAGGAATTGTTGCTGAAAACAAGGTGCCGGTAAAATTTATTGGAATTGGCGAGCAAATAGATGATATGGAAATATTTAACAGCAACGATTTTGTAAATGCATTAATATAGCCAAATAAGCAATAGAAGATAAGCTTAGAAAGGAATGAGATTAAAATGACAAAAATAACAACCAAAAAGGATAATAAAAGAATTATAATTGTACTAGCATTTATACTATTGGCAATTTTAATTGGCTATGTATTATTTAGAGGTAAATATCTGGAAGTACTAGAAATAGGGGAAGAATATGTAGAAATATTTTGGAAAAATATAAAATATACGGCTATAGCCTTTAGTGCAAACTTTATAATATTATTTCT
>ERZ780149.3042-NODE-3042-length-14604-cov-9.841707_pt1 | contig 14604 bp, 11 predicted proteins | sample MGYA00511367_ERZ780149 | MGnify/ENA primary metagenome ERZ780149 (study PRJEB29588, sample SAMEA2153852) | human gut metagenome | biome: human gut; feature: human-associated habitat; material: faeces | place: Denmark | collected 2008/2010 ... | reverse complement strand
TACTGTATCCTGTTGGTACATATGCCATTGGATATATAATCGAAGAGAAAATGATCCAACAGAACATTAAAGCGCAAATACATTGGTAATATTTTCGAGGAGAAACATACTATGCGCATATCTGCAAACTGTATATAGCAACTTTGACCAATTGTTAAAAAATGCTGTAGACATTATCAATAGGGTTATCTCCCGGTATCTTTAGGAGATAACCCTGCCTTTATAACATTTTTCATACATAATCAGGCTGCTTTGATGGTTTATCAATCATGTGCCGATTTTTTGACATTCACAGTTTACGCACCGCCTGAACAGATGTGAAAGATTCATATTGCCACCTCATAAATCCGTTTTGCTTTCTCCGTCCTCTTTTCTCATAATGTCCTCAAGTTCCTTTTTGGGGATCTTTCCATCAGAAAGTGCATCAAAGACACCGCCGCAAATTCGCGCGATTTTTGTAATATCATTGTTGTAGTGTCGAATCAACAGAATTGTCTTCATAAACCCGGTATAGCAAGCCGGATCGGAACATCAAAAACGTAAACAGGTATCCGGTTGTCCGAACCGTGCTGTTGTTTGCAGTATCCGCACCTATCCAGTTTCCGTATACGCCGGAAACCGTGTGGATGCATTCCTCTCCGATCGCCCATCCTCCAATAGTTCCCGAAGTTGCATTGATCACTCCTGTAACAGACAAGTCTCCATCTGAGGTTGCGCGAAATACGACCGTTCCGTCCGGCTGCCTGATGGTCATACCGTCAACGCCAAGGTTGACGGTATTGGACTCATTTCTGATTTGGAGCGCGTTGCTCATGATTAAGGAACCAAGAATCGTCTCTGCCACCAATCCATACGATGTATGCTCATTTCCGCTTTCGTCTGTATAGGTTACTTTTCCGAGCGCAGTTTTTGCCGTTTTCCACCCATCGTCCGTAAAAAGCAGTAAATTGTTCAGAATCCGCAGCTGCTCGTCCTCAAAGACCTTTGCTGCGTTCGATGCTCCGCTTTTCAACTTGCGGCCAAGAATTCCGGTAGAATCCACGGTAAATTCCTGATTGGTCGCATTTGCAAAACTCGACCGGAGCGTAGCTGACAGGGGGGCTTTTACGAGAGACGCCAAGTCGTCCTTTGCTTTTGAATAGCTCATCATGTTTTGCCAATTGGCGCTAACCTGCCTTGAGGTCGAGGCTGCCTCCGAAATCAAGTCGGCATAGGAGTAGCCCCAATCGTTCAGTGTCAGTGCATTCGCAAATGTCAGCTCGAACGATTCCGCGCTATCAAGATCCATGTCGATTTCCAACAAGGCGGGATAGAACCAGATGCCGTCATCCTTTTCGACGGCAACAATCCGACCGAGCTCCAATTCAGCCGCCTGTCTGTGAAATTCGTATTGTTTCGTGAAATCGACCGCCGATAAAGAAAAGGACAATCGAGGTTGGCAGACCTTGGCGAGTTCAATCTTGCCCGTTTCCATCAATTCGTTCATCAGTGCAACAGCCTGCTCATCAGTTGTGTCATCCAAAATTGCGATGTTGTCGTTGGTGTAATCTCCTTCTACCCAATAGCAGGTTAACTCGCGCAAGAGGGTGGGGGAGTCGGACAGATAGGAAAGAATGTTCAGATTGGAGCTGATTAAATTCATTTCCGTTTTTACGGATTCAATTTCTGCCTGTTTCTCCGCACGTTTTTGCTCTAACCGCTGAACCATTGTCTCATAGCGTTCGACCCAGTTACCGACTTCGGGATAGCTGATGTAGCGGTAAAATCCTTTGCAGTACTATCGTTCAGTCAGAGGTAGACTTTGTGTGCAATCTCGGAATCAAGAGGTATTATATCCAATCTGCTTTTGCAATTCCCGACTAAGAAAAAATGCGTCAAGAAACCGCATCTCTTGATCATATCAATGATTCCTTCAAGAAAATTATTATCGTTGGTGATATTATCAAACCATGGATAAACGAAAAGGGCTATCTCATTATGAGCATATACGATTTTCTTCTTAAGCCTGACCGTTTAGAAATGTAACGCGATTCAATTAACTTTTACGCTGATTATTATTTCAATTATTTGCACCAGAGGCTTTGAAACAATTATCAATCAAGACATTTTAAAATGCATATTACGGCTTGACAATCACCTTAGTCAGAGTTACAATGCAAGCGTACCGCCGTACACTATTGCAAATTAAATCAATATTCGGCTCGTTTACTTCATGCGGTCTTACGATCCCTTGGCGCAAGAAAAAATGCACCAATCCGGTGCATAGTCGCGATTTTGCAGTGCATAGTTTTTTCGAAAGATATTTTCGAATTCCAAAATTATAGGGCAAAATCGCGAGATATTTGCCCATTTTACGAGATATTTACTCTTATTGGCTCAACTTAAGACATTGGGGGGTACCGTCTGTGCCAGGCGTAAATGCTGACCCTGCTGTATCCGATCTGTGCTGATATGAATTGTACATCATTTCCTTCTTCAAAGCAAGCCCTGATTGCAGAAATTTTCAAATTCACTGACGGATGCCGCGGGTGTTCTGCAGTGTTGACTCCCCGAAAGCCATTTGGCTTTTGCCAAAGCTTATCGCGATTCGCAATCCATGTGTACAACGCCTGTTTCGACGGATATCCCAATCGCCGAATGACCTCCGTGATTGACTGTGTCGTGTCATATATCGCAAGTGCCTTTTCCTTTTGCTCCCTCGTGTACATAATCCCTTCCTTTCTCCATGTCCAGGATTTTGTCCGCAGGCCCTTTGACGGAGCGACCGTTTTTCCGGTAGGCGATGGGGGAACAACCGTTGCGCATTGTAAATGCCTTGGAGAATGCGGCGGGGTCATTGAACCGGATCTGCGAGGAGATGAGCGCTATGGAATCGTCGGAAAAAAGCAGGCGCTTTTTTGCGTGGTTGAGGCGGGTGGTCTGCACATAACTTCCAAGCGTCATTCCGGTTTCGGATTTGAAGATCCGGCTCAGGTGAAATTTTGAGATGTGCATAGCGGCGGAAAGGGCGTCCAGGGAAAGATCGGATTGCAGGTTGCAATCGATATAGGAAATGGTTTTTGCGGAGATGCTGTCATCGGAAATGAATCGCTCGGTTTCATGCGAAAGGCATAGATCGAGCAAAAGCAGGATTTCTGCACTGATGCAAAGGGTAGAGCATCCCTCTTTTTGCAGTTGGGCGATCCGGTCAAAGCGGTCGGAAAGCGGTTTGGGGTCGGAGAGGAAAAAGAATGAGGTCAGCGAAAACGGCTTCTCTCCGGTCAGTCCTACCAACAGGGAGCGGTCAAACAGCAGTTTGTTGCGGGTATATTCCGCAGGAACATCCGGTGATGTGCAGTGAATGACTCCGGCATCAATGATGAACACATCCCCGGGACGGAATACGCAGAAATTGTTTCCAACCAGAATCCTGCCGCTTCCGGACAGAATCTGCACGATCTCAATTTTATCGTCGTGCGTGTGCTGGCTGTTGTACTGTTCGTCCATATCACGCTGGCGGTTATAAATGAGGTATGACATTTCTTTCCTCCGTTTGTAATCCTTTCTATCAGTATAGCACATTCCGACTCAAAAAGCAAGATATAACAAAAAATAAAAAAACAAAAGCAATATTGCGCATTCCAAATTTAGATGAATTGTGCTATAATGGTGGTACACAGAGAAAATTTGCTGCGCGAAAATCACAATTTCAAAGGAGAGCGAAAATGAAAAGGCTTTTATCGTGTCTGATCCTGCTTTCGATGACTCTGACGGTGCTCTGGGGTGTCGGGAGCGCAGTTCCCGCTTCTGCAACCGGGGAGGAGGTATGGGACGGCAGTGTCGGAACTTCATTCGATGGCGGGAGCGGCACAGCGGCGGATCCGTACCTTATCGGCTCCGGTAAAACGCTTGCATATCTCGCACAACAGGTCAACGAAAAGAAAAATCACTACAATAAAACAACATACTTCCGCATGACGGCGGATATTGACCTCGGAAATCAGCCGTGGACAGCAATCGGAAAGTATGATGATGGTTCCAACGCCAACCGCCTTTGTTTCAACGGAAACTTTGACGGGGACGGGCATTGCATCCTCAATCTGAATGCAGTCGTTCCGGACAGCAGCGCAAACCGGGTCGGATTGTTCGGCACGATGCTGACAGGCAGTGTATCCAATCTCGGAATTGAAAGCGGAACGGTCAATGTCTCCTGCCCGGTCGGCGGCGGAATCGTTGCCGAAATTTTTTACAGCGGTGTGAGGATTGAAAACTGCTATAATAACGCTACCATCCGGAGGATATCGGACGGGAGCAACGGCAGTATGATGCGGATGGGCGGAATTGTCGGCGTCATGAACCATGTCGATGCACAGGTGACCAACTGCGTGAATTACGGAATGGTCGACGCCTCCGTCTCCGGGAGTAACAACAATAACGGGTTTGGCGGAATCTGCGGATTGGCGCAGGCGGGCACGCTTAGCAACTGCTATAATCTCGGAAAAGTCAACGGCGGATTTTGCTGGGCTGGCGGACTGATTGGTTCTGCCACTTCCGCCAAAGTGAAAGCGGAAACCTGTGTGTCTTCCGGGTTGGTCTACACACGCTTCAGCGCAAGCGGAACCTCGAATACGAATTGTGCAGGCGGGTACTTGGTCGGAAAAGCAACGGCTGCGCCGACCATGACGAATTGCGTTGCATACACGCTGGCGTATGAAGAAACCGGCGCCACGCTGACCGAGGACGGCAAGACCTACTATCTTGCCGAAAAAATGCTTGCAAACGGGGATGCGGCACTGGTGAGCGGAACGGTCAATTCCATCGACCGGCTGAACCCGACCGCACAGGAGAATGCACCTGTGATGCAAGCCGGTGCCGGCGTTCGTCTGGTGAAAAACAGCAGCGGACTGCGTTTTCTTGCCAAGGTTTCCGTTGAAGCGTTGGCGGCGGCTGAATCGCAGAAAGACGAGGGGACAGAAGTGAAGATCGGTACGCTGATCTGCCCTGCTGATTTGGTGGCGGAACGATCGACCTTTACGCACCGAACGCTGAATGTGACGGGGACGCTCTATCAGGATGTCTCAGCCAAGGATGGACTGTCCTATGATGCGGATGGCAATGCAACCGTAAAAGTTGCATTGGTTGATATCGCTTCCGGGAATTACGGAAGAGCGTTTGCCGCACGGACCTACATCAGTTATATCCGGAACGGAGAGACGGTTTATGTTTATGCGGACTATGCGGAGTCCGACAACGCAAGAAGTATCACGACTGTTGCACAGGCGGCACTTGCGGATATCCGGACAGAACAGGATGAATCCTACGCTTACGCAGTGGATGGCGGATTCAGTCCTTATAATTCCGCCGAGAGGGAGGTGCTGAAAGCCTATCTGATCCCCGCAGACTGAAAGGAGAAATGATGATGAAACAGTATTTTCTGCCGGCTTTTGATCGGATTTGGACCGAAGAGACCGATGTTATCCGGACTTCCGATCTGACGGAAGCTGATAACAGCGATGATATTGTTCGTGATATCTGGAGCATTGATAAACTTTAACGAAACGAAAGGAAATGAATACCATGAAAGCAATCAGAAGAATTCAGGCATTGTTCACCCTTGCTGCGCTTTGTATCGGGTTGTTTGCCTCGTTTGCCGTTTCCGCAGATACCGCCGCAGATGGCAGCGCATGGGATGGAAGCGTCGGAACCGCCTTTGACGGCGGGAGCGGGACCGAAGCTGACCCGTATCTCATTGGTTCCGGCAAAACGCTTGCGTATCTTGCATACCTTGTCAACGAGAAAAAGGAACAGCAACGGAATGTTTACTTCCGACTTACCGCTGATATCGATCTTGGCAATCAACCATGGACGGCGATCGGAAAGGATTATGACGGAAAACTCGGCAAAATTCCGTTTAACGGAAACTTTGACGGCGCAGGGTACGTTATCCGGAATCTCAATGCCGTAACCGCAGAAAATTCCAGCCTTGCGGGTCTGTTCGGTTTAAGTTATACGGCAACGATCCGGAATCTCGGAATCGAGAGCGGAACCGTGACGGTAAAGACCGTATACGGCGCCGGAATTCTGGCGGTTGCGCAAGGCGTGGCCGATGGGTCTACTCTTATCGAGAACTGCTATAACAACGCAACGGTTATCAACGCAAAAACGGAAAATCGGGGCGGCATGACAAGAATGGGCGGCATTGTCGCTTATTCGGTCTTTGCGAACGCAACCGTTCGGAACTGCGTTAACTACGGAACGATTGACGGAAGTATATCTGGAAAAAGTGATAATATCATGATGGGCGGCGTTGTCGGCTTTGCTCAGCGGGGTATTCTGGAAAAATGCGTCAATCTCGGCGTCGTTTCAACCGGAGATGCAAGAGGCGGCGGTTTGTTCGGCGTTGCCAATCAGGTGGATCTGGTTGTGCGGAACTGCTCCTCTTCCGGTTTGATTTATGGAAACAACGGCGAAAATGCGCTTGCGGGCGGTTTCTTTGCCGGAAGAATTTACAATGCGACACCGAAAGAAATCAGCGGCTGTACCGTTTATACAAAGGGCTATGCGGCGTATGCGGACGGTCTCATTACCGTAGGCGAACAACAATACCGTCTTGCACAGACGGTGGCGGGAGACTGCAAGGGTTATGAAACGCTGATCGCAAATGTCACGGTCAACGAAACCGATGATTTGCCGTTTACATCGGCTCCGGGCGAAAAATTCATGGATGCAACGGAAGCGGGATCCTATCGCATCGGAAGCATCGGAAACGGAACACCGGAGGAGATTGACGGGGTTTGTGATGCGGCATATGAAGTGTCTTTCCAAAAACACAACTTTGGCTCCGGTGACGGGGGAAAGACCGGTTGGAGCGATATGCGTGCCGACCTCTGGCTGGTGGCGGATTCGCAATACCTGTATCTGTTTGCCTCCGTTTCCGATACGGATCCCGTTGCGGGAGATCGGATTACCCTGACCGTCACACTTGACGATGGCACCCTGCAGTTCGGCATTTCACAGGACGGAACGCTGACCTGCAGTGACGAGTCCCTGATCGACGATGTGTTGGTGGCTGTTGTTGAAACCGGGAGCGGCTGGAATGTCGAAGCGGCGTTGCCGTTGAGCCTGATGGGCGTGGATGCGGTCGGACTGACGCTTACGCTGACTGACGCATCCGCCGAATCGGCGGCGACCTATACGGAAACGCTGACAGAGGTTCCGGTACGGGACATTCAGGGCAAGGCGGAAGTCCGTGTGACGGGAATTGAATTGGATCGGACCAAACTTGACCTCAAGACCGGCGAGAGCGCAACGCTGAAGGCGAAGGTTACCCCGTTTGATGCTTATGATTCTCGTGTGGAATGGTCGAGCAGCGATACGACTGTGCTTTCGGTTTCGGATCGGGGCGAGGTCAAGGCAAGCAAGCCCGGACACGCTACGATTACGGCGAAAACGGTGGACGGCGGATTTGAGGCGACCTGTGAAGTGACGGTCACACCGATTGAAGTAACCGGTGTAACGCTGAACCTGAGCGAACTGACGCTGGAGATCGGTAAGAAGAAATTGCTGATCTGCACGGTATCTCCGGAGAATGCGGACAACCGGAATGTGACATGGAGCAGTGATAATGAGGCGGTCGCTACAGTTACGGCGAACGGTCTTGTCACGGCGCAGGGCGGAGGAGAAGCGAATATTACCGTGACCGCCGAGGACGGTTCTTTTACAGCGGTCTGTAAGGTTACGGTTAAAGTCACGCTGACCGGACTGACCTTTGCGAAACCCTCCGTTTCGATGAAGGTCGGCGACAAAAAGACCGTTGAAGTGACGAAAAAACCAGTGGATGCAACGGATATGCTTGTATGGTCGAGCGACAACACCGATGTTGTGACGGTCAGTGAAAACGGCGAGATCACGGCAGTGGCGGCGGGGACTGCAACCGTTACGGTGAAAAATGCGGATGGCAGTCTGTCGGCAACGCTGACGGTTTCGGTGGAATCGAACGCCGAATCCGGAACCGAAGCCGAAACCGGGAGTGGTACCGAGGAGAAAAGCGGTGGATGTTCGTCCTCTGTCGGGTTTGGCATTCCCGGAATGCTGATCCTGCTGTCGCTTGGTGTGATACCGGTGAAGAAAAAGAGAGCGAAGAAATAATATGATGCGAAAATCAATTTGTCGATGTATCCTGATCGGATTGTTGATGGCGCTGACGGTCGGATTTCTTCCGACCGTTGCCGCAGCAGAAGGAGAGACCAATATGGAAACTTATCCATTCCGAAACAGCGGGGATTCCAACTTCCGAATCCCTGTTATGCTTGCAACCAATTCCGGAAATCTGTTTGCGTTCTGCAACGACCGGCGTAAAAGTGTTGACGATAACGCCGAAATTCAATGGCTCTGCTATGCGGAATCCACGGACGGTGGTAAAACCTTTTCGGAAGTTCGATATCTGCTGAATGAGCCGGGATGGACCTACATCATCGGTTCGGCAGTTTACGATGCCGTTCACGATAACATGATGGTATTCTATCAGGGATATGTGCGTTCCAAAGATGCACAGGCAGCGTATGCAAAACTTTCGGATACCGAAAAGGCGGGAAAACCGACCGGAAATGCCATCATTGAAAGTGCGGACGGTGGGAAAACATGGACCTGTCGTGCAGTCAATATGCCGAAGGTGCTGGTGGAGCCGAATACGGGAATCAGCACACACGGAGCAAGCGCCGGAATCCAACTGAGAAATAGCGAATATGCCGGACGGCTGGTCGTTGCGGGGAAGGCGGGAAGCGGAACGCTGGACAGTACGAAACAGGAAAACTGGAAACTGGTTGGATGTCTGATTTATTCGGATGATTACGGGCAGACATGGAAGCCCTCCCTGAATGCCATGCCGATGAAAACCGATGAGACTACGGTCTGTGAACTGGATGACGGAACACTTTATGTTTCGTCTCGGACGATTCTCAACGCCTGCGGGAGAACGGTTGCATACAGTAAGGATGGCGGCAGAAGCCTTCAGGATTTCCGTTTTGACCGGACTCTGGAAGTCCAACTCGGCTTGGGCGTACACGGAGGACTTTTAAGCGTTCCGGATTATGACGGAAACGGGAACAGTCTGACACTGTTTACTTCGCTCAATTCCACTTCGCCGTTTCGTCGGAATCTCTGCGTCTGGGCAAGTTTTGACGACGGGGAAACATGGTCGAAAAAGACGGTTATCTATCCGAAACTTGCGTCCTATGCGGAACTGTGCTACAATCCGGTAACCGGTCTGATCTCCGTGATGTATGAATACGGAATTGCAAACTGTTATGCGGACGGCATCCGCATTCAGACTTTTTCGGTCGACTGGCTGTTGGAAAATTCGGTGGAAAATACATCCCTGCGCACGGCAGAACCGATTACGGGAACGCTGACGCCGGAAATTCCGGAGGAATCGCTGTTGCTTCAGCTGAACGGGGACGGCATGGAGGGAATTGCCGGCGGTATCTGGTACAACAGCATCGGAACGGCAAACGGAACGGTTGCAAACGGTGCGGATGTAACGGTTCTGGAGAATGTGCTGAACGGGGAATCCATCCTGTCGTTTGACGGTTCCGGGGGTATCTCGATCAGCGGGTTGGATACATTGACGGGCGATGTCACCTATTTCATCGTATACCGTTCCAAGGCGGAGACATATCTTGGCGGAAAGGAACAAACACTGTTCCGCAGTACCCATGCGGGCGGAATCTATTCGTCGTTCAAGCCTGCGTTTGACGCACTGTGTACGACTGTGCAGGGCGGTTATTATGTTCCGTCGGAGGAGTTTGCGGATGACGGGTGGCATATCGTTGCGGTCACATGGCATAGCACAAGCGAATCGGATGCAGTCATGACGCAGTTTACGGACGGAAATCTGACAAGAAATTTTGAGATCGGCTATCTTGCCGCAAATCACGGAAGTTCAGCGGGAATCCAGACCATTGCGGAAAAACTCGCCTGCGAGATTGCCGAAGTGCTGATTTGGAATCGGACGCTTTCCGATCTGGAAGTTGCGCAGGCAGGTCTTGCCCTGGCAGAGAAGTATGACCTTGCGTGGGACATTTCTTCCGGGGATCCGGATGACGGAGACGGCGGAAATGAAACCAAGGAACCCGTAACCGAACCGTCGCCGCAACCGATTCCGACAACGGGCGGGACGGAAACGGAAAAAGCAAATGCGGATCCGACCGGATGCCAATCGGATATCGGCGCTGTCCCAACGATGACGGCGGCGACACTTGCGGCGGTTTCCCTTGCCGCCGGGTATGTCCGCAGAAAGTGGAGAAAGGAGAAAGCATGAAACATCTGAAACAATGGCTGACTGTTGCGCTGGCGGGTCTGATGCTGGCGGGAACGGTTGGATGCGCCAAAAAGAATCCGTCTGCTCCGGAAACCTCCGGGGAGACCGAACCGAGCACGGAATTATCGTCATCTTCCTCTTATGAGGATAGCGTACCGAAGAAGAATTACAATCTGGAAACTTTCCGGGTGTTGTGTACACAGGAAATGGATCCGTTTTTCGATGAGGAAAAGTCCTATATTGATACGGTTAAACAGGCTGTCCTGAGGAGAAACAATCTGACCTGTTCGCTCTATGGTATTGATCTCAGATATGTTTCCATGTCGGGAAATTCCGGCGGAGCCAATGCGTTTGCGGCAAAAGTGCGTGCGATCTGCAATGGCGGCGACGACAGTTATGATCTGGTGCTCCCGCAGGCACGGTACGGCGTTCCGATCGGCGTGGAAGGGCTGTACTTCGATTTCAACGAATCGGATGCAATTCGTTGGGAGGAATCATGGTACTATCAGAATATCAACAGCAACTGCACGATTCTGGATCAGACCTATTTTCTTGCAAGTGCCTATCTCATGGATAAGATCTATGCCGCCGAGGTTGTTTTGTTCAATGTGGATCTCGGAGCAAGCTACAACATTTCGGTTGACGATATCTATACTGCCGTAAATGACGGTACATGGACGCTGGAAATGTTGAACCGGTATGCTTCCGTAGTACCCGAATCAACAGATGCTTCCGGACAGAAAATCTGGGGGTGCGTGATGGGCGGTCACGGCGTCAGAGGCTTGCTGATCGGGTGTGATACTCCGTTTGTGACCAAAGAGAATGACAAACTGAAAGTGACCTACTATAACGACCATCTGATCGGTGCTTATGATTTGGTGAACCAATTCGTCAACCAGAATTTCTATGTTAAATGCGATGATACCGACGCCATCCTGCAGGAATTCATCAAGGGAAACAGCTTGTTTGCCATTTCCTATATCGGAATGATGGGAGAGGAAGGAAATCTGAACAGCGAAGTGGATTTCAGCATTCTGCCCGTTCCGAAATACAATGCGGAGCAGCAGGACTATATTACCGATGTTCAGCGTTGGGAATTGGTGTCGGTTCCCAAAACCGCAGATTCCGAGCGAGCCTGTCTTGTGCTGGATGCGCTCTCCTATTATAGTTATACCGAGTTGCTCCCGACCTATTGGAAGTATGTGATCGGCAGTAAACTGACCCGTGACCCGCAGGTGGAGAAAATTGTTGAGAAGATCCGTTCGTCGATCACCTATGATTTCTGTGCGATCTATCAGGTGGAAATGGGTGAAATTTACCTCGGTTCCGACAGCCTGAGCAACTCCATCCGCCGTGGCGGAACGGAGGGAATCAGTTCCTGGTGGGGCAGGATCGGTCCCAGTAGTGACCAGTGGTTTGACGCACTCTGTCTGAAATTTGAAGCACTTGCGAACCAGAAGAAAGGACAATGAATCAGTTTCTATGAATCAGATACTTCAAGGGATCATTCCCGCCCTGCTGACACCGTTCGGCAAGGATGGCAAAGTCAATACGGATGCGCTGGCGCAACTGATTGATTGGAATATCGAAAAAGGTGTGAACGGCTTTTATGTTGGGGGAAGCACCGCCGAGGCGTTTCTTCTGACCGAGGAGGAGCGGAATTTTGTTTACGAGGTTGCGGCAAAAGCAACAAGCGGAAGACTCCCGTTGATTGCCCATGTCGGGTCTATTTCAACCGATCAGGCGATCCGCTTTGCGAAAGTGGCGGAGAAATGGGGCTATACCGCAATTTCCGCTATTGCGCCGTTCTATTATAAGTTCACTTTTGATCAGATCCGGAAATACTATTTCGATATTGTCAGTGCCGTGAATCTGCCGATGATCATCTACAATTTCCCGAATTTTTCGGGCGTTAATCTCAGCGTGGAACAGGTTGCGGAGTTTTTTGCCGACAATCGCTTTATTGGCATCAAGCATACCTCAAACGATTTCTTCTCTCTGGAGCAGTTCAAAACAAGATTCCCGGATCGTTTGGTGTTCAACGGGTTTGATGAAATGCTCCTGTCCGGTCTTGTTATGGGAGCGGACGGCGGCATCGGAAGTACTTATAACTTCATGGCGGAGAAATATGTGCAGTTGTACCGACTCCGGCAGGAGGGCAGAATCGACGAGGCTTATGCCATTCAGCAGGAATGCAACCGCATCATCAAAGCGCTTTGCCGGGTCGGTGTAATGGAGGGGGAAAAGGAAGTGCTGTGTCAGTTGGGCTTTGATTTCGGTTGTGCCCGCCCGCCGTTCTCTGAATTGTCTGACAGCCAGAAAGATTTTCTGCGCCGTGAGGTCACGGAAAGACTGTGAGGCATTCATGAACCGAATGGAGTTGTACAGGGAGGACGATCTCTATAACCGTTACCGGATTCCGGGTATGCTGGTAACGAGACGTGGAACGCTTCTTGCCGTTTGCGAGGCGAGGGATGCGCAAAGCGACTGGAGCAGGATGGATATCCTGCTCCGACGATCAACCGATGGCGGCAAGCAGTTTGACCGCCCGATTCTTCTTGCCCAAGGCACGGAAAAACACCCAACCGTCAACAATCCGGTACTTGTTGAGGATCGGAACGGCAGGATTCATTTTCTGTACTGCGAGGACTATGCGGTGAACGGAGGACGGGTTCTGCAACGCATCAGCATGGATGACGGATTGAGCTGGAGCGATTGCAGGGATATTACATCGGCAACCGAACCGGAATTGCGGAATGTGTTTGCACCGGGACCTGGGCATGGAATCTGCACACGCAAAGGGAATCTGCTCGTTCCGTTTTGGCGGGTGCCAAAGCGGTATCGGTCGCCGGTTCGTTCCCATGTGCCGAGCGAGATCGGAGTGCTTTGGAGTCGTGATGACGGTGAAAGTTGGCAGACGGGAGACATTCTTTCCACAAAGGATGGTTTGCTGACGCCGAATGAAACCGAAATTGCCGAATTGGCAGATGGGAGTCTCTATCTCAACACAAGACTGGGAGCCGGTCTGACCTATCGGGCACGGGCTTACAGCAAGGATGGTTGCGGCAAAAAATGGGATGTCTTTGAGCCGGACTATGCGCTTGATGACCCTATCTGCTTTGGCGCCTGTGTGTCCTGCCGGATGGCAGACGGAAAAACATGGCTCTTTTTTGCAAATTGTAACAGCAAGTCCGAACGGAAAAATGTGACCCTGCGGGGAAGTCTGGACGATGGAAAAACATGGATCTTCAGCAAAACGGTTGATGCGGATCGTGGCGGATATGTGGAACTCGGCGCAGATGCCGTGCATGGCAGGCTCTATGTGTTATATGAAGAGGCTGCCGGGGTCGCCCAGCACCTTGCAACTTTTAATCTTTCCGAACTGACAGGGTCGGAATCGCAAGAAAACTGAAAACGGAGAACCATTGGTATGCAGTCTATTTTGAAAGGCGTTCTCAGAACGATCACCGTACTGAACGAAAACCGCACCGTGTCGCTCGGAAAGATTACCGATGTGAAATGGTCACCCTGCGGATACAGAAAATCGGATGAAATGCCGGACGATGCGGCACTTGAGCCGTTCGATACCGAAAACGGAACTTGGGGCAACGGCTATGACGCACACGCATGGTTCCGTTTTTCAGTCGATGTACCGGAGGATTTCCGGGACATCTTCCTGTCTGTTGCAACCTCGAAAGTCGGCACATGGGATCCGGATAACCCGCAACTGCTTGTCTGGGTGGACGGGAACATGGAGCAGGGGATGGACATCAATCACACCCGGCTGTATTTCCGGTCTGCCGGGCGGCATGAGATCACCGTTTACGCCTATACCGGTATCAAAACGCTGTCCTCGTTCTTCCGCCCCGAACTGTTCCGCCTGAATCGGGAGGTCGAAAAACTGTGGTACGATATCAAAGTCCCTTATGATGCGGTTTCGTATCAGGAAACTTACAGCGCCGAATACCGCAGCATTCTGACCGAACTCAACCGGGCGATTCTTCTGCTCGATCTTTACGAAGTGCCGTCCGAGGCGTTCTTTGCGTCGGTCAGAGTTGCCTCCGAATGGATGGATGCCGAATTCTACGGAAAGTTTTGCCATGTTTCGGAACAGGAGAATGCTCCCGTTACGGTCGGCATCGGACATACGCACATCGACTGCGCATGGCTCTGGACGCTCCGGCAGACAAGGGAGAAAGTCCAGCGCTCCTTTACCAATGCCCTGACCCTGATGGAGCGTTACCCCGAATATCGTTTCATGTCCTCGCAGGCGCTCCTGTATCAGAATCTCAAGGAGGAAGCGCCGG
>ERZ780149.3039-NODE-3039-length-14620-cov-3.620117_pt1 | contig 14620 bp, 12 predicted proteins | sample MGYA00511367_ERZ780149 | MGnify/ENA primary metagenome ERZ780149 (study PRJEB29588, sample SAMEA2153852) | human gut metagenome | biome: human gut; feature: human-associated habitat; material: faeces | place: Denmark | collected 2008/2010 ... | reverse complement strand
TTTTATGCGTTTTTAAGCGTGGTTTCCTTTGTTAAAATAGGCACACGTTTTATCTCTGCCCCGAGCTTTTGCAATTTTTCGGCGACATTTTCGTAACCGCGGTCGATATAAACAATATTTTCAACCTCGGTTATACCGTCGGTCATAAGCCCCGCTATTATCATTGCGGCACCCGCGCGCAAATCAACCGCCTTTACGGGCGCGGAGGTTAATTTTTTAACGCCTGTTATAACCGCCGTTTTACCGTCAACCTGAATTTTCGCACCCATTCCGGTAAGCTGATCAACATATTTAAAACGGTTGTCCCACACACCTTCGGTTACAATGCTTGTCCCCTCTGCCACCGACAAAAGTGTGGCGATTTGGGGTTGCATATCGGTAGGAAAGCCAGGATGCGGCATGGTTTTTATGTTGCAGCTTTTGGGCCTATGCGTCATTGTTACACGAACGGCCTCGTCATATTCCTCGACCTTTGCGCCCGCTTCGGTAAGCTTTGCAACAATAGATTCAAGGTGTTTGGGTATTACGTTTTCAATCAGCACATCACCCATGGTTGCGGCGGCGGCAACCATATAGGTGCCCGCCTCGATTTGGTCGGGTATAATGCTGTAATCCGTTCCGTGCAGGCTTTTTACGCCGCGGATTTTTATAACGCTTGTACCTGCGCCCATAATGTCGGCGCCCATTGAGTTCAAAAAGTTTGCAAGGTCAACTATATGCGGCTCGCGTGCAGCATTTTCAATAACGGTAAGACCGCGTGCCTTGACGGCGGCAAGCATTATGTTTATTGTAGCACCGACAGACACCATATCAAGATAAATATAACAGCCGCGAAGCTCATGCGCTCTGGCGTCAACCATACCGTTTTCAATTACAACCTTCGCACCCAAAGCCTCAAAGCCCTTAATGTGCTGATCAATGGGTCTGACACCGAAATCGCAACCCCCCGGAGGAGCCACGCGTGCGCGGTTGTTACGGCCGAGCAAGGAACCCAAAAAATAACTCGAAGCACGCATACCCTCTGCCATTTTTTTGTCCACAACATAAGAATTCGCGCTTTTGGGGTCGATTTTTACTGTCGATTTATTTATAAAGCTGATATCGGCGCCAAGCTGCTTCATAGCCTGCAAAAGCGTAGAAACATCGGATATCTCGGGCAGGTTTTCTATAACACAGGGGCTGTCTGCAAGCAATACTGCCGGCAAAATAGCAACCGCGGCATTTTTTGCGCCGCTTATATGAACGCTGCCCCTTAAGGGTTTGCCACCGTTTATTACAAATTTTTCCAAGTACGGCACTCCCGTCTTTTGAATTATTACATTAAAAATAGCATAACCAAGTTGACATTTATAATACCAATTATATAAGCATAAGCCCATTTTGTCAAACTATTCTGCCAAATGTTTTGCCGTATGGGTTGTTTTTGACTTTGATTCTTCGGAAAACTCCGATATAACATAGGAAAGCACGAATATTCCGAAAGCAAGCGTAAGCAGCGCAGAGGTTATGTCTCTGCGTGACATTGACCTGCCGTAAACCGCTATTTTGGGAACCGACTGTATAAAGCAAAGCATACAAGCAGTTATTCCCGAAGCGGAAATCTTTTTTGTTTTCGGGGTTTCATCAATGTTATTTTCAGCTTTTGAAAATTCAAACATAAAAAGCAATAAAACGCCGTTTGTAAAAAGCAAAAACACATTTTCGGTAACCAATGACAGCTCGGAGGTGCTTACAAAAATGCTTATCAGTCTTACAATGCAGTAAAATGCCGGTATTATAAGCAGAATGTCCGAAAATTTGTACGGATACACTTTTTTTACGCCGAACGCAATAAAAACACCCGCCGAAAGCAAACCCGAAATTATTAAAAGCGCATCATACCACACAAAAATTATGCCGGTCGAAATAAACGCCGCAGTATCGCAAACAAACATTATGCCTACCAGAACCGAAGCCGCCGCAAGAACGGGGTTTTTACCCTTTCGGCACATTTTTATACCGTCTGCCGCAAAGGAAATAAGCCCGACAGAAGCCACGCCGGCAAGAATAACAAGCGTTATTGCCACGCTTATGCCTGTGTATTGTTGTTTTATGAATCCCGTTTTTTCATCAATAGTGAAAATCAACTGCAATGCACGCAGTATTAAACACACGGGCATGCAAACACAAAAAAGAGTAACGCTGTGACGAAACTTCATAACACGGTCACCTCAAAGAATTTTACAAAACTTTCAAACATATACATTTTATATAAAAAAGTGTTAAAAGTCAATAAAATAAAAAGTGGGTATGCTATGAAATTCAAATTCATATCGGTTTTGGCAATTACCTTGGCAATGCTTGTAATACCGCTTCTGTCTTTGGCGGACACGCCGAAAACGGCTATACAAACCGCCGTTTCAACCGACGGCATTACATACGAAAAGCCAAAATCAAATTTAACCTTCGACAGTTTTAAGGTGCTTAAAGACGGCAATATTTCGGAAATTTCCGCCGAAGATTATATTTTCGGTGTGGTAGCCGCCGAAATGCCCGCGCTTTACCACGAGGAAGCATTAAAGGCTCAGGCCGTAGCCGCGTACACCTTTGCCTGCTACCGAAAGGCCAATAATACAAACAGCGAATATGACATAGCCGCCGACCCCGAAACCGCACAGTGTTATATTACAAAGGAAGAGGCGGCTGCCCGTTGGGGTGAAAAGGCCGACGAATATATTGCAAAAATAAAAAACTGTGTCAATGCAGTAAAGGGCGAATGGCTCTCCTTCGGCGGAGCACCTATTTTTGCCGCATATCACGCAATATCGGCGGGTACAACCAACGCGTGTTCGGATGTATGGGGCACCGACCTCGGTTATTTAAAGTCGGTCGACAGTTCGTCCGACCTGCTTGCCGACGGTTATTTAAGCGAGGTGTCATTTTCTTCAGACGAGCTCACATCAAAATTAAACGATATTTCACAATCTTCGGGCGAGGCGCAAAATTACTTTTCAGACATAAAAACAACCGACAACGGTTACGTAAAAGAAATTTGCTATTGCGGTAAAAAAACAACCGGCTCGGATATCTCGAAGCTGTTGGGGCTTCGCTCTGCCGATTTTAAAATAAGCTTTTCGCAGGACAGCTTTACCTTTACGGTAAAGGGCTACGGTCACGGGGTCGGAATGAGCCAATGGGGCGCAAACTGTATGGCGAAGCAGGGAAGCAGCTACAAAGAAATATTGCTTCACTATTATAACTGCGCGACATTAGAGAAAACAGGCGGTTGAAATAACCTTTCGGTAATGTTATAATTATTGTACTCTATAAATTAAAAAGGAATAAAAATGAAAAAAAGATTAACACTATCGCTTTTTTGCTCGGCAATATGCTTTATTGTATCCTATGCCGTTATTTGCCCAAAAATAGAAATCTTGAACGAGGATAATACGGTTACGACTCTGACTGTATCGCCGCAAAGATATTTATTAACCGCCGCAATAACTCTTGTTGCGTTTTCTGCCTTCTTTGCGATAGATTACTATTTTAAAATATCGGACAGGCTTTGTAATTATTTTAAGAATAAGTTTAAAAGAATTGTGCTTTTTGGGGCGGGAGTTGTCGGTACAGTCGCCCTGTCCGCACTGATTGAGGTTATATTCAGGCTTTTTTACGGAGCCGATTCTGCAGGAAAAACATTCAACATTGCAAGCTTTTGTACAGTGACTTCAATACTGTTATGCGCGTTTGTGTTTGTGTTTGAAAGAAAAAACCTATCACAAAAGCCCGAAAGGGCAGTCGCTTTAATCATTTTGATTGCCGGTACTCTGATAATCGCAACAGAACCGTTCAGTCACAACAGTTCCGACGAGGACACGCATTATTATTTGGCTGCTCAAAATTCATTTGTCGGCAATGCGTATTTAACCGATGCCGATAAATGCGTACAAGCCACAACTGATTTTGCAATATCGAATGACTTAAAATCGAGCAATGAAAGAATTGAATTAATGAACGAACGCGGCAAATATTCCACCTTTGTAACAAAGGTCAACAACAGTATTCCACACCGTGCGGCAGGTTCGCTTATAGCCGTTGCGCGACTTTTCGGCGCCGATTTTCACACAAGGTTTATATGCGGACAATTCGGAATGCTTTTAACCTATGCACTTACCGTGTATTTTGCAATAAGAAAACTCAAAAGCGGAAAGATGATAATGTCTGTAATTGCGCTTTTTCCGACAAACATTGTACTTGCCTCAAATTATTCATATGATCCTTGGGTTACGGGCTTTTCTTTGTTGGGAACCGCATATTTTGTAAGCGAAATGCAGCAGCCGCAAAAAAGAATAACAGTTTTTGAAACGGTTATTATGTGCGGGGCTTTTGTTCTTGCGGCATTGCCGAAGCAACTGTATGTTATGCTTTTGATTTTACCTATGTTTATGCGCAAATCTAATTTTACAAAGTATGAAAAACGCAGATATTACGCAATTCTTTTATCATTCTTTGCTTTTATGCTGATACTGTTTACAGCAAGGTCATTTTCGGAAATTTCAGGAAGCGGCGACCTGCGCGGCGGAAATGTAAACCCTGCGGAACAGTTGAATTACATTTTATCAAATCCAATTAAATACGCAAAAATTCTTTTAAGCTTTCTGTGGGGTTATCTTTCTCCGCTTAATGCAAAAAATTACATATCGTTCTTTTCGTATCTCGGCAAGGGCGGCGGCGCGATAATATTTATTCTGCTTTTATGCTTCTGTGCCGTCACCGATAAGGATGAAACAAATAAATTCAAGGGCAGTGTTTTCACCGCGGCATTAGTTATTATAACAGATTTAATTATCGCCTGTATGATGGCAACAGCGCTGTACATTGCATTTACACCGGTATTCAGTCAGGAAATACTCGGATGCCACCCAAGATACATTATACCGCTGGTAGCGCCCTTTGCATTAACGGTTATAAATCCGGGCAAGCCGCTTAAGGTTAATAAAACGGTTTATAGCCTCGCTGTTTTGGCTGTGATAACCGCATGTCTGATATTTAACATTTTGCGAATAGTTACTCTGCCGATGCTGTAATTTAATTTAATTTGAAAATTTTTCTTGACAAAGCACATCAATTTGTATATAATGATTTGGCAATCCAAAGACAGTAGGTGGCATTAGCCGTAAGTTTAACGCCTGCCGAGGTGAGCGTGAATTATTTATAACGAATATTTTGCGTCCATCCATTATGTCCTTGGGTGGACATTTTTTTATTTCACGCGGAGGTGAAACACATTGCCAAACGCAAAGGTTTTAGAAGCAAAAAAACAGGCTGTTGCCGAGTTAGCTGAAAAAATCGGCGCCGCAGTTACGGGCGTTGTTGTCGATTACAAGGGTATCACCGTTGCCGACGACACCGCACTTCGTAAAGAGCTCCGTGAAAACGGCGTTCATTACTCGGTGGTTAAAAATTCAATCTTAAAGCGTGCAGTAGAGGGTACCGACCTTTCTGACATAAGCAACGTATGCGAAGGTACAACCGCTATCGCACTTTCCGATGAAGACTACACCGCAGCAGCAAGAATACTTTGCAAATTTGCCGAGAGCCATGACAACTTCACAGTTAAGTCAGGTTTTCTTGACGGCAAGGTTGTAGGTATTGACACTGTAGAAGAGCTTGCAAAGCTTCCGAGCAGAGATGTTCTTCTTGCAACAGTTCTCAGCGCTTTCCAAGCGCCTATTGCGGCATTTGCCCGCGCCGTACAGGCTATCGTTGACAAAGACGGCGAGCCCGCAGCTGAAGAGTCAGCCGAATAATTAAATTAAAAAAACAAACAAAAAACATTTATTGGAGGAAATTAAAATGGCATCTGAAAAGATTACAGCTATGATTGAAGAGTTAAAAACTCTTACCGTTCTTGAACTTTCTGAACTTGTTAAAGCAGTAGAAGAGGAATTCGGCGTATCTGCCGCAGCTGCAGTAGCAGTAGCAGCTCCCGCAGCAGGCGCAGCAGCAGCCGTTGAAGAGAAAACAGAATTTGACGTTGTTCTCGCAGAAGCAGGCGCTGAAAAAATTAAGGTTATTAAGGTTGTTCGCGAAATCACCGGTCTCGGTCTTGCTGACGCAAAGGCTGTTGTTGACGGCGCACCCAAAACCATTAAAGAAGCAGCTTCTAAAGAAGACGCCGAAGCAATCAAAGCTAAGCTTGAAGAAGTTGGCGCAAAGGTTGAACTTAAGTAATTTAAGTCTTAAACAAAATTTCACCCCGACCGAACGGTCGGGGTGTTTTTTTATTCTCTGAACTGTTGTCGATAGAGCATTGCGTAAATTCCGCTCTTTTCCATAAGCTCACCGTGCGAGCCCTGCTCGCAAATTTTGCCGCCCGATACAACGGCAATTTCATCGGCATTTTTTACGGTTGAAAGACGGTGCGCGACAACCAGCGTGGTTCTGCCACGGCACAGCTCGTCAAGCGACTGCTGTATCATAATTTCGGTGGCGTTGTCGAGTGCGCTTGTCGCCTCGTCGAGAATGAGTATCGGCGGATTTTTTAGAAATACCCGCGCAATACTCAGCCGCTGCTTTTGCCCGCCCGAAAGCTTAACACCGCGCTCGCCTATAACTGTTTCATAACCGTCAGGCAATGTCATAACATAGTCGTGAATATTAGCGCGCTTTGCCGCTTCAATTACCTCATCATCTGTAGCGTCAAGCCTACCGTAAAGAATGTTGTCTTTTATGCTGGCGTTAAACAGATATACATCCTGCTGAACAATACCTATATTTTTTCGCAAAGACTCGCGTGTGATGTCATTTATATCAATTCCGTCAATTAAAATTTGACCCTCGCGCACATCGTAAAAGCGCGGAATAAGATGGCATATAGTAGTCTTGCCGCCGCCCGAAGGCCCTACAAGTGCAAAGGTTTCTCCTTTATCAATTTTAAAGCTTATGCTTTTCAACACATTGTCACCGTCGCCGTAGCCGTAGGTAACATTTTTAAATTCTATATTACCGTCTATATGTTCTATATTATGTGCGCAGTCGCTGTCTTTTTCGGGCTCAATGCTCATAATTTCCATAAAACGCTCAAAGCCTGTTACGCCGTCTTGGAATGATTCCATAAACCTAATAAGCGTGTTCACGGGGTTTATAAACAAATTCACCGACACTATAAATGCCGAATAATCACCGAAGTTTATTCTGCCGCCGTATAAGAAAAGTCCTCCGGCTATAAGTATTACAACATTAAATATATCGGTAATAAAGGTTGTTTCCGAGTGGAACTGACCCATAGCCTTATATGCCATACGGCTGTTATTTACAAATTGGATATTGCCCTTTGAAAACTTTTCGATTTCTTTTTCGCTGTTTGTAAACGCCTTGGTAACACGAACGCCCGATATACTGCTTTCAAGCGCAGCATTTATTACCGCATTTGACTCGCGGCGTTTTTTAAAGGCAGTGCGCATTTTTTTGCGTAAAACCGACGAAACTATTATAAGAAGCGGCACGCATACCAACAAAATGAGTGACAGCCAAACATCAATCGACATAAGATAGGCAAAAGAAATAATTACCGAAACAGATGTTATTATAACATTTTCGGGCCCGTGATGCGCAAGCTCTACCACATCAAAAAGGTCGCTTGTCATACGGGTCATAATTTTGCCCGTTTCATTGTTATCGAAAAAAGAAATCGGCAGTTTTTCTATGTGCGAAAAAAGATCGCTTCGCATTTTTTCCTGCATTTTTACACCCATCATATGGCCCTTATACTGCACAAAATATTGAAGCCCCATACGAAGCACATATATCAGCAACAACCCCACGCCGTATATAACTATTTCGCGGTATTTTTGATCGGGTATAAACTCATTAAGCATTTTGCGCGTTATCATAGGATAAAAAATCGCTATAACCGACATTGCGAAGGATGCCAGCATATCAAGCGCAAAGGTAAGTTTATGAGGTTTGTAGTAGCTTAAAAATTTTTTTAACATTTTCTTCCTCTAATTTTCGTTAAGTTTTTTATACATTTTAATTATTTCGGCACGAAGATTTTTATTTTCGTCGCCTTTAAGCTTTGGGTCTTGCTCAAGCAGTGACGCCGCCGCCATTCCCGCAAGCTTTAAGATATCGTTGTCGGCGTAAATATCGGCAATTTTAAGATTTGGAAGTCCGTGCTGACGCGAGCCCAAAAAATCGCCCGGTCCGCGAAGTCTTAAATCTTCATCGGCAATTTTAAAGCCGTCGTTGCTTTGCTTTATAACACTCAGTCGTTCTGCGGTGACGCCTTTTTTGTAATCGGATATGAATATGCAGGTTGATTTATAGCTTCCCCTGCCTATTCTTCCGCGCAGCTGATGCAGCTGCGAAAGCCCGAAGCGCTCGGCATTTTCGATAACCATTATTGCGGCATTAGGCACATCGATTCCCACCTCGATTACGGTGGTGCATACAAGCAGTTGAATTTTCCCTTCCTTAAAATCACGCATAACCGAGTCTTTTTCTTTAGGCTTCATCTGACCGTGAATAAGACCTACGCGGTAATTTTTAAACTCACTGTCTTTAATCTCGGCATAGTATTCTTCGGCGCTTTTTAAATCAAGCTCGGCGTTTTCCTCTACCATAGGGCAAACAATGTAACCCTGTCTGCCATCGTCAAGATGCTTCTTTATATAAGCGAAAACACGCGGTCTCAAAGCAGACTCAACACAGTAATTTTCAATTTTTTGCCTGCCCTTCGGGTATTCGTCTATTATACTTATGTCGAGGTCGCCGTATATGATAAGACCGAGTGTTCGAGGTATGGGCGTTGCCGACATTACAAGGGTGTGCGGTCTTGTACCCTTGCCCGATAAATCGGCACGCTGTGAAACGCCGAAGCGGTGTTGCTCGTCGGTAATTACAAGCGCTAAATTTTTAAACTCAACATCGCCGCTTATAAGCGCGTGCGTGCCTACGGCAATCTGAACCTCGCCGCTTTGCAGCATTTCCTTTGCTCTTTGCTTTTCGTTCTTTTTAAGCGAGCCTGTAATAAGAACGCATTTTATGTCGGTGTTTTTAAGGCTGTCGCATAAATTTTTATAGTGCTGTTCAGCCAGAATTTCGGTGGGCGCCATAATTGCCGCCTGCGCTCCCGAACGCGCGGTATGATACATAAGTGCCGCGGCAACCGCCGTTTTGCCGCAACCGACATCGCCCTGCACGAGTCGGTTCATTACTCTACCCGAAGCCATATCTGCCACACATTCGCCGATTACACGCTTTTGAGCATCGGTCATTTGGAAGGGCAGAGAATTTATATAGTCTTTGGTGTAATCGTTTTTAAAAACAAAGGGTGAGCTTATGCGCCTTTTGTTTTTAAGCAGCATTAAACCTGTGCGAAGCACAAAAAGCTCTTCGAAAACAAGGTGCTGTTTTGCTCTTGCAAGAGCCTGCTCGCTTTTAGGAAAATGAATATTTTCTATTGCGGTTTTAAGGTCGCAAAGCCGATAAGCGTTAATAATGCTTTCGGGTAAAACATTTTCAATTTCACAGCCCGAAAGCGCGGTTTTAACTAATTTTGATATTGCCGACGAGGTCATATACTTTGACGCGGGATATACGGGAGCTATTTGCGCACTGCTCACCTCGCGTATTTCGGGCGATGACATAGACGGCAAAAAGGCGCCTTCCTGCAATTTGCCCAAAAAAAGATACTCACTGCCCTCGTGAAGCTTTGCGGCTAAAAATTTATTATTAAAAAGGGTTATCTGCATTTGTGCGGTGCCGTCGCTTACCGCAAACTTATAAAGCGTCATATTTTTGCGCACCGTGACTTCATTTATCGGGGTAATAATTTTTGCCTTAACGCAAACCTTTTCATCTGCATTGCAGTCAAAAATCTGTTTTACATTGCTAAAATCTTCATATCCGCGCGGAAAATAACGCAAAAGGGCACCGATTGTATCGATGCCCAGTGAGTACAAATGCTGGGCGCGTTTTTCGCCTACGCCCTTTAAAAATCTTATGTCGGTATCAAATTTATACATTGATTTTATCACTCTACCGAAATGATGTAGTAATATACCGGTTGACCGCCGTTCACAAAGGTTATTTCAACCTTATTGCCGAATTTTTCATTAAGCTGCTGCTCAAGAGAAGCCGCCTGCTCATCGGTAATATCTTCACCGTAAATTACCGTCACAAACTCGCTGTCACGCTTTAACATAGACTTAACAAGCTTTAAGGTGACTCTTTCAATGTCGGTATCGACAAATGAAATCTTGCCGCCCGTCATAGCCATTATTTCGCCCTGTTTGATTTTATGACCGTCAAAATCGGAATCTCGCGCGGCAAAGGTTACCTGACCCGTTGCAATGCGCTCTGCCGCCTTTTGCATTTCGATGGCGTTAGCTTCGGTGTCGGTAGCCTCGTCAAAGCTGAGCATTGCGGCAATACCCTGAGGTATTGTGCGTGTATGAAGCACTATTACCTTGCGGGTGCTTATCGGAATAGCCTGTTCTGCCGCCATAATAATGTTTTTATTGTTGGGCAAAACATATACCGTTTCGGCAGGAGTGCTTTCGATTGCACGCAAAATATTGTCGGTGCTGGGGTTCATTGTCTGACCGCCCGAAACGATTGTGTCAACGCCTAAATCACGGAACAGCTCTGCAACTCCGTCGCCTGCGCAAACCGACACAAAGCCGACAGGCTTTGTAATTTCAACCGATTCTATTTTTTCATTTTCGGCTGTTTTTGCAGGAGCCTTTTTGGCGTTTTTAGCGTCGTGCTTTGCGCGCTCGTGCTGATCGCGCATATTTTCAACCTTCATATTTATAAGTGAACCGAATGTAAGACCGTTTTCAAACGCATTACCCGGATGATCGGTATGCACATGAACCTTAATTATCTGTTCATCGTCAACTACAACCACGCAGTCACCGATGGTTTCTAAGTAGGCTCTGAGCTCCGAGGGCTCCTTTTCACATTCGGGGTCTCGGTTTACTATAAATTCGGTACAGTAAGTAAATGTGATTTCGGTTTCAAATTCACCCGCGGCATTGCGGTTTTCATTTTGTTCCGACTGATTATCGTCGGAAGCTGCGGTGTTTGATTTGATTATTACACCGTCACGGAATACCGAGAGCATACCCTCAAGAATAATTACAAATCCCTGACCGCCCGCATCGACAACACCTGCTTTTTTAAGCATGGGCAAAAGCTCGGGTGTTTGGGCAAGTGCCTCTCTTGCGCCGTCAAGCGCGGCTTCAAACACGCCTAACGCGTCTTTACCTGCCTGGTTTGCCTCATCGGCTTTTTCGGCAGCTATACGGGCAACCGTAAGAATTGTGCCTTCGGTAGGCTTCATAACGGCCTTGTATGCCGCCTCAACCCCCGATTTGAATGCCTCTGCCAGATTTGCGGCAGTTACTGTTTCATCGTTTCCGATGCCCTTGGCAAAGCCGCGGAACAAAAGCGAGGTTATAACGCCGGAATTTCCGCGCGCGCCGCGAAGCAACGCCGATGCGTTTACCGCCGCAATCTTACCTGCAGGTTCGCCGTCGATTTTTTCAAGCTCACGAACTGCGTTTGACAGCGTCATAGACATATTTGTGCCCGTGTCGCCGTCAGGCACGGGGAATACATTAAGCTCATCAATCTGCCTGCGATTATTTGAAAGATTATTAGCGGCAGAAATAACAGCGTCGCGTAAAATATTACCGTTAAACAAAAATGAACACTCCTTCTATAAGCAAAAGAAAAACTTATTCCTTTATTCCGTCTACCTTTACGGTTACCTTGTTTACGGTAATACCGGTAGATTCCTCAACAACATATTTCACCTTTTCGGTAATGCTTGCCGCTATGGCGGCAATGTTCATTCCGTAGGTTACCATTATATGAATTTCAACATCAATTTGGTTTGCATTGCCCGTAACCTTTATGCCTGTGTCAAGAGCCTGCTCTTTTGTAATAAGACCGAACAGACGCTGACGGTTTGACGAGGGCATCATACCCGCAACGCCGAAGCAGGATGTAACCGTGTGGCCGATTAACTTGCTTAAAAAGTTTTCGGTAAAGCAAACAGTGCCTATTCTGGTTTCATAAGATATCATAAACAGATCCTCCTAAAATTCATAATTTTCTATGCTGAAATAAATATCGCTTGTGCTTGCCGATACGCCGCCCGTTATATCTGAACTGTAAAACAAAGCTGCGTTCAGATAGCAAACGGGAATTTGCGGCATTTCGGTAAGCAGTGTGCCTGCAACATCGCTTATACCGCACTCTCCTTTGTGATAGGCGTCAAGTATTTGTTTACAGCTGTCTTTCGGGGCTTCTACAGCGTCGCCGCTTTGCTCGGGCGTATCACCGACCGAACTGTTTTCGAGCCCAACCCCGAACGCCGCACTTCCGCCGGCGACAACAAGGTTTGTAAAATCCATATTGTCAAGAAGCTGTATTTCGCCGAGATACAGCTGAAAATCGCCGCTTGACAAACGGTTTAAATACTGCTCGTAACTGCACTGCACAACATTTATTTGTATGCCTACCGACTTGCATTGATCGGATATAAGATTTGCCGCCGAAACGCGCGAGGCGTTTTCGGAATTTACAAGCAGCGTAAACGACGGGTTATTACCCGACGAATTTGCATAAAAGCCGCTCGAATTCAAATTATTATACCCTATTTTCGAAAGATTTTCAACCGTTATTTTAACATTGGGTGTTTTTTCAATCGTTTGATGCACACTTGCAGGCTCAAAATAAGGATTGTAATACCCGCTTGCAGGCTCGGCGTTGTTGTAATAAGCCGAAGCGCAAACGGCATTTCGGTCAAGCGCCGAGGATATAGCGTAGCGCATTTCACGGCTTTGCAAAGAATCGTACGAGCTGTTTATACCTATATATACGAGTCGGTTTAAATTAACATCGGTCCGTTTGCCGCTCATTCTTACTATGTCGCCGTCTTCGGTGTAATATATGTCCGCGGCACCCACCTCAACATAATGGGATGTTGACGCCGCGTCGGGCGAATTTATAAGATTTATTGTTTCGATAACACCGCGTTTACCGTAATAGTTTGTGTTTAATTTAAGGCTTAAACCGTCTTCTGACAAAAAATATCTTCCGCAGCCCGTGGGTGCTATCTTTTTGCCGTCGGCATTTGTAAGCCCCGATGTTCCGTTTTTTATTATGGGAAAATCAAGCAGATTTACAAAATACGGGTCACACTGTGACAGATTGAAAACCACCGTTTTTGAGTCGGACGCCGAAACACCCGTCACCTCGTAAAAATTATTTGAATACCGTTGACAGTTTTTTGCCATATTATATGAATAAATAACATCGTCTGCCGTAAGCGGTGTTCCGTCGGTAAAAACCGCATCGCGCAGCTTTACGGTGCAAACTCTGTCAACCGTTTGAGCCGACTGTGCCAGATTATATACGGCGTTAAAGTTATTGTCGGTTTTTACAAGGCAGTCATAAAGAAGCATAGAGAGCTGACGGTTTGCGGCGGTTGCGGCGGTGTACGGGTCAAAGGCGTCGCCGTAAGAGTACAGCAGACTGATACTCTTTTTATTTTCGGCACCGTTTTCCGACAAAACTGCCGAGTCGGGCTGTGAGCTGTTTACGGTGTCATTGCCGCTTTTGCACGAAGCAAGACAAAGCATTATACAAAAACAAATTAAAATACAAACGGTTTTTTTCAAGCGGTGTCACCTGCCTTTTTTTAATAATATAATGTGCATTACTTTACGCATATTCTTTCAACCGAGCTTGCAAGTCCGGTTTTGTCATCAATTTCAAAAATACATCCGCTTAACATACACTCGCCGCTTGCCTGTTCAAAGCGTGACATATCGTTGTCTTTTAAACGGCCTATTATTATCTCTTTTTTCACACCCAACACCGAGTCTGTAACACCCGTCATACCGAGGTCGGTGATATATGCGGTGCCGCAGGGTAGGATTTGCTCGTCTGCCGTTTGCACGTGCGTATGCGTACCGAAAACCGCCGAAACACGCCCGTCAAGGTAAAAGCCCATAGCCCGCTTTTCGCTTGTGGCCTCGGCGTGAAAATCTACAAATATAAATCTTGCGCCGTCAGATTTTGCCCTTTCGACAAGCGCATCGGCACATTTTAAAGCGTTGTCGGCATTTAACCTTTCAAGATATATCTGCCCCGAAATATTTATAACCGCCGCCGCGGCACGCCCCATATCGAAAAGGCAGTAACCGCTGCCTATGTTTTCATCCTTTAAATTGTGCGGGCGCAACACAAACGGGTTGTTTTCAAGCATTTCGTAGAATTCTTTATTGCGGAAGGTATGATTTCCGCCCGTAATAACATCGGCGCCTGCCGAAAACAGCGTTTGTGCGCTGGCAGGTGTTATGCCGTTTCCTGCGGCGGAATTTTCACCGTTTACAATTATAAAATCTATATTTTTGTCACGCTTTAATTTAGGTATAACCTTAAGCGCAAAATCACAACCGCTCGGCGCGCAAACATCGCCGACTGCCAAAACCTTCATATATCATCACTTTCGTTATTGTTATACATTTTAATAATAACATATACTTACGCCAAGTTCAATTTATTTTGTAAATTTTAAAATTTAATAAAAATCATAAGTGAGTATTCGAGAGAAAAT
>ERZ780149.3035-NODE-3035-length-14628-cov-2.962945_pt1 | contig 14628 bp, 9 predicted proteins | sample MGYA00511367_ERZ780149 | MGnify/ENA primary metagenome ERZ780149 (study PRJEB29588, sample SAMEA2153852) | human gut metagenome | biome: human gut; feature: human-associated habitat; material: faeces | place: Denmark | collected 2008/2010 ... | reverse complement strand
CGACGTCGGTCATGCGCTTGCCGTCGATGAAAAGATCGCCCGAGGTGATCTCCTCGAGACCGGCGATCATGCGCAGCGTCGTGGACTTGCCGCAGCCGGACGGGCCGACGAGCACGATAAATTCACGGTCGGCGATATCCAGCGAGAACTGCTGCACCGCAACGACACCCTCTTCGGTGATCTGCAGATTGTGCTTCTTCTCGGGAACGTCGCCCTTTTTCTTCTTCGTGCCGCCCTGATTCGGATAGATCTTCTTGATGTCTACCAGACGTACTTCTGCCATGCGTACCGATCCTGATCTGAGAGCCTCCGCTGCTCAGACCTTACCTCCGCCGATAAATGTACGGAGGACATACGGCAGGTCTCCACACTGCCGCACCGCGGATCCTGCGGGGAAAACAAACTCCTTTCATCGAACCGCGTACCGCTCGTAAGGTGGAGAGCGGAAGCCGTTCGGTATTGTATTTAACGTACCATAAAACCGTTTCCAACGCAAGACCTGTTATGGCATTTCGCCAAAACTTTACATGGTTTTTGCCTGCATCGCGCGCAGCACCTCGTCGATCCGATGCGCGGCGGCGAGGAAGTCCGCCTCGGTGTACCCCTTTGTCGTCATCGCGGCGGTGCCGATGCGCACGCCGGAGGTCTGCTGGGGGCTTCTCGTTTCGTTGGGAACGCAGTTTTTGTTGAGCGTGATGCCATGGCGGTCGAGCTCATCCTGCACCGCCTTGCCGGTGAGCCCCGTTTTCGTGAGATCGAGCAGGAACAGGTGGTTGTCCGTGCCGCCGGTCACAATGTCGTAGCCCATTTTCCGGAACTCCTCGCACATCGCGCGGCAGTTTCGCACAACGGCGTGGATGTATTCGCGGTATTCGTCCGTGCAGGCTTCCTCGGCGGCGACGGCCTTGCCCGCGATCACATGCTCGAGCGGCCCGCCCTGCGTGCCGGGGAACACGGCGCTGTCCACCTTCTTCGCAAGCTCCGGCTTACAGAAGATCATGCCGCCGCGCGGCCCGCGCAGCGTTTTGTGCGTCGTGGTCGTGATGATGTCGGCGAGTCCGAACGGCGACGGGTGGTCCCCTGCCGCGACGAGACCCGCGATGTGCGCCATATCCACCATAAAGTATGCGCCCACGCTTTTGGCGATGTCTGCGAAGCGCGCGAAATCGATGACGCGGCTGTACGCCGAAGCGCCCGCAAGAATGAGCTTCGGCTTATATTCGGCGGCCTTTTGCTCCACGTCCGCAAAGTCGATGAAGCCCTGCGCGTCCACGTCGTAGAATTTCATATCGAAGAGCTTGCCGCTGAAATTGACGGACGAGCCGTGCGTCAGGTGGCCGCCGTTATTGAGCGACATGGCGAGGACCGTGTCGCCCGGCTGCAATATGCTCATATACGCCGCGAGATTCGCGTTCGCGCCGCTGTGCGGCTGGACGTTCACATGGTAGTCGGTATGGAACACTTTTTTCCACATGGCGCAGCAGTATTCCTCAAGCTCGTTCACGATCTCGCAGCCGCCGTAGTAGCGGCCGCGGTTTCCGGAAACGCGCTCGGCGGGATAGCCCTCGGCGTACTTGTTCGTGAGACACGAGCCGACGGCGCGAAGAACATTCTCGCTCACAAAATTTTCGCTCGCGATCAGCTCAACGGTAGCGTCCTGCCGCGCCTGCTCGCGGGCGATATAATCAAATACTTTGGATGGCATGGGTCGTCTCCTTTTCATCTATTCATTTAAAAAATGCCTCCCTCTTTGAGGGAGGTGGACAGGTTATCCTGTGAAGTGCGGCACCCCGGTGAAAAGGGGCGGAGGCAAAAGACGGAGGGAAAAGCGTTTTGCGCGGAACGCTGCGTGGGCGGAGCAGAGCCCCGCCCCTACAGGCATGGTGTTCGTTTGCCGCAAAACCAACCGTCCCCCTCCGGGAGGGAAGCTTTATCCCGCGAACCCGTTCGGGTTTTTGCTCTGCCAGTTCCAGCTGTCGCGGCACATATCCTCGAGAGAGTGTTCCGCCTTCCAGCCAAGCTCCCGCTCGGCCTTGCCCGGGTCGCAGTACACCTCGGCGACGTCTCCGGCGCGGCGCGGGGCGATTTTGTAGGGGACCTTCTTCCCCGTCGCCTTTTCAAAGGCATGCACCATGTCGAGCACGCTGTAGCCGTGGCCGGTGCCGAGATTGAACACGAAAACACCCTTCCGCTCCGCCATATAGTCCATCGCCGCGACATGGCCGCGCGCGAGATCGACGACGTGCAGATAGTCGCGCACGCCCGTGCCGTCCGGTGTGGGATAGTCGTTGCCGAATACGCTCAGATACTCGCGCCGTCCGGCGGCGGTCTGGGCGATGTACGGCATCAGATTGTTCGGGATGCCGCGCGGATCCTCGCCGATGAGTCCGCTCGGATGCGCGCCGACGGGGTTGAAGTACCGCAGCAGCATAACGGTCCATTCGCCGTCGGCCTTTGCCGTATCGGAGAGGATCTGCTCGCTCATGTACTTCGTCCAGCCGTAGGGATTCGTGCAGCCGCCGGTGCGGGCGCTCTCGTCCACGGGCATCGTATTGTCCGGCGAATACACCGTCGCGGACGAGGAGAAGAGGATCTTCTTTACGCCGTGCGCCGCCATCGTCTGGCAGAGATGGATGGTCGTGCCGAGGTTGTTGTTGTAGTACCGCAGCGGCTGCTGCACCGACTCCCCTACCGCCTTGAGACCGGCAAAGTGGAGCACGCAGTCAAACCGGTGCGTATCGAAAAGCTCATTGAGAGCTGCGCGGTTCAAAAGATCCATTTCGTGGTATTCGAGCGTCTTTCCGGTGATGCGCTCGACGCGCCGCAGGCACTCCGCGTTGGCGTTGACGAGATTGTCCACCACAACGACCGAATGTCCGGCGTTCAGAAGCTCTACGCAGGCGTGGCTGCCGATGTATACGGTAACGAGAACGTTCATAAATACGACCTCCTTATAGTATCACATTATCTCATTGTAACCGAAACCCCCTGCTCTTTCAAGAGCAGGGGGTTCTAAGACAGGGATTTATTTTTCGCTGAGTTGGAGATCGGCCTCGTCCACGTGGTAGAGCGCCTTTTTGGAGAGCGCGTCGTACATGACGGGCACGACGTAAAGCGTCATGAGCGTGGCGTACAGCAGTCCGCCGATGCACGTTACGGCGAGCGGCTGGATGAGCGACGTTGCCTCGCTCTGGCCGAGCGCCATGACGATGAGACCGAGGATGGTCGTGATGCTCGTCATCAGAATCGGGCGCAGACGGGTGACGGCGGCGTCCGCAATGGCCTCACGCCGGTCCATGCCGCCGATGCGCAGCTGGTTGATGTAGTCCACGAGCACGATGCCGTTATTCACGATGATGCCGACGAGCATGATCATGCCGAGCATCGAGAGCAGGTTGATCTCCAGCCCCGCAATGAGCAGCGCGAGGAAGCCGCCGGTGAACGCGAGCGGGATCGTGAACATGACGATGAACGGCGATTTGAGATCCTGGAACTGCGCGACCATCACGAGATATACGAGCAGGATACCGACCGCGAGCATCAAAACGAGCTGTTTGAGCGCCTCGACGATGGATTCGCGCTCGCCGGTGAAGCCGATGGTCGTGCCGTCCGAGGGAGAGAACGATGCGAGCGCTTCCTCGGCGGCGTCCGTCACGAGCGTGACGTTGTAGCTCTCGGCGATGTCGGCGGTCACGTCGATGTACCGGCGCTGGTTGAGACGGCGGATGCTCGAAAGGCTCTCGGTCTCCTCGACCGTGGCAATGTCCCTGAGCGCGACGGAATGCACCGTGCCGTCCTTCGCCGTCACGTCAAACGTGAGAGAGCGGACGTATTCGGGCGTGATCTTGTCCTTCCCGGCGGTCTGTACGCTGACGGCATAGGTGTCGCCGCCGTCCGAAAGCTCGATGAGATCGGCCGAGCCGGTGAGCGCCTTTGCCACCTGCATATACACCTGCGCCACGGTGAGCTGCTCCTTTGCCGCCTTTTTCTTGTCCACGGTGAAGTGCAGCTCGGCGGTGGGCTCCTCTTCCCCGGCGGCGACGTTTTCCGTGCCGTCCACGCCGCGCAGCACATCGGCCACGGCGTCGGCGGTCTCGCGCAGATCGTCGAGATCGTTGGAGTATACGCGCACCGTGATGCCGCTGCTCGTGAGCATCTGCGTCATGGAGGACATGAGTGAGTTTGCGTCGGCGTTCACGGCGGCCTCCATATCGGCGCATTTCTCGTTGATCTCTTTTGCCACGCGGCTCGCCTTATATCCGCTCTCGAGCAGGACATAGAACGAAACGTCGCCCTCGGTGGTCATCATGGAAAGGCTGGAGCCGGCGCTGTCGCCGATGGCGCCGCCGACGGTCTCCACGCCCGGCACGGCGAGCATTCGCGCCGCCGCCTCGTCCGCCGCGGCGGTCGTGTCGGCAAAGGAGCTGCCCTCCGGCATCGTGAGCGTTACCATCATCTGCTCCATCTCCATATCGGGGAGGAACGTGAAGCCCTTGGCGATCACCGCCGCACCGCTTGCGATGAGCAGCGCCACCGCGGTGAGGAGCGTGACGGCCTTGTGGTTCACCGCCCAGAGGACGGACTTTTTGTATTTCGGCATGAAGCGCGTGAACGCCGTTTCGCTCTGGGGCCTGGCGTGCGCGAGCAGCTTGCCCGCGAGCGCCGGGACGAGCGTGAGCGCTACGATGAGACTGGCGATGAGCGCGTAGCTGAGCGTGAGCACCATATCGGTGAAGAGCTCGCGCGTAAGGCCCTCGACGAACGCGATCGGGACAAAGACGCAGATGGTCGTGAGCGTGGAGGCCGCGATCGCGCCGCCGACCTGCCGCGCGCCGGACACGGCGGACTTGACCGTTGATTCGCCGAGCGCGCGCAGGCGGTAGGTGTTTTCGATCACAACGACGGAGTTATCCACCAGCATGCCGACCGATATCGAAAGACCGGAGAGCGACATGATGTTGATGGAAACGCCGGTGAAGTACATGAGCGTGAGCGCGAAGAGCAGGCTGATCGGGATCGAGCAGAGCGTGATGACCGTGGGCCGCCAGTCGCGCAGAAAGAGGAAGAGAATGACGACCGAGAAGAGCGCGCCCCAGAGAAGGCTCGAGAGGATCGAGTTGCGCAGGAGATAAATGTAATCGCCCTGATCCATGAGCGCGGTGAACGTCAGCCCCGGATACTGCGCGCTCAGCTCTTCAAACGCGGCGTTGATGTTGTCAGACACCTTCGCCGTCGCGTAGTTTGACTGCTTGGAGAACATGAGGATGAGACCGTTGTTGCCGTTGAGCGAGGCATAGATCTCCCCCGCGTTGTCGGCGCGGACAACGTCCGCCACATCGCACACGCGGATGGGGTCAAGGCCCTCGATGCCGAGATCGAGCAGCACAAGGTTTTCGAGATCTTCGCCGTCCGCGATGGCGTCGCCGACGGTGACGATGATGCCGTTGCCGTTTTCGTCATACACATACCCGGCGGGCATGTCGAGATTCTGCGCGGCAATGAGGCTGCTCAGCGTTTCGAGCGTGATGACGCCGTGGAGGTCGGCCGCGTCGAGCGCGGAGGCGAGCTGCTCCTCAAGCGTTTTCACCGCCGCGTCGAGCTGCGTCTGCGCGCTGGTGAGCGCGGTCTGCGCCGCGGCGAGCTGGCCGCCCGCGAGCGAGATCTTCGTTACGCCGCCCATGAGCTCGCCCGGCAGCTCCTCGAGCTGCTTCTGCATGTTTTCGAGCGATTCCATCTGCTTTTTGGATTCCTCTTCGAGCTGGGCGCAGCGCTCCTCCGCAGCGGCGATCTGCGTGCGCAGCTCCTCGGCCTGCACGCGCGCGGTCTCCACCGCGACGGCCTGCGCTGCGCGCGCGGTGCGCTGCGCGGAGAGATTCACGTCGTTTAAGTTGTTCATCGTGCGGACGCTGCCGAGATCGGTGCAGCCCTTGGCGTTGAGCGCGGCAACGGTGTCCGCGTCCAGCCCGGCGGCCTCCAGCGTCGTGGAGGCGTCCATGGAGTCGTAGGGCTCGCCGAGCGCTTTGGCATAAAGCGCGCTGTCCGCTTCCAGCGAGGCGATGCGCGCGTCGGTTTCGGCCAGACGCGCCTCGGCCTCCGCGAGCGCGGCCTCCGCCTGCTCGAGCCGGGTGTTGAGCGCGTCGATGGCGGCGCGCGCGGAGGCGAGCTTCGCCGCGGTCTCTCCGGCGGCGGTGAGCGTGTCGGCGAGATCGTCCTCGCCCTGCTTGATGGAATCGGAGATGCCGCTCGATGCGCTGAGAAGCTGGTTCGTGCCGGCCTCGACCTTCTCGCGGTTCTCGTCCAGCTCCTTCTGCGCGTCCTCGAGCTGCTTTCTGGCGTCTTCCATCGCCTTGTCGATGGCTTCGGCGATCTTTGCGTTCATTTTGTCGAGCTTGGCCTCGTTGACCTTGATGGTCATCGTCCGCTCGATCATGCCGCCGGTCGTGATGCTCGCCACGCCCGTCGTGCCTTCCAGCGCGGGGATGACGGTGTCCTTGGCAAAGCGAGAGAGCTCGTAGCGGTCCATTTCGGAGGAATCGACCGCGGCTACCATCACGGGGATCATGTTCGGGTTGATGCGGATGATGCTCGGCGTGCCGATGGAATCGTCCCAGCGGCCGGTGAGCATCTGCGTTTTCTGCAGAATGTCCACCACGGCGCTGTCCATATTCGTGCTCTGCTCAAACTCCAGTACAAGCATCGAATAGTTCTCCGCTGAGGTGGAGGTCACGGTCTTGATATCATTGAGCGTCGCCATGCTCTGCTCCATCGGCTTGGTGACGACGGCTTCGACCTCCTCCGGCGCGGCGCCCGGATACGTCGTCACCACGACGACGTAGGGGTAGTCCATGTTCGGCATCAGGTCGGGGGTCATCTTGACGTACGACATCACGCCGAACACCAGAATGGCTACCACCGCCACGAACACGGTAAACGGCTTTTTTACGCTGAAGGAAGTCATCGGGCAGGATCCTTTCGGGAATCGAATTCATTCTTTCTATGATAGCACCGCGCCGCCGCAAAATCGTGAATTTTCATTGAATTTTAACGAAAAAACAAGACGCAGCCGGCTCTTGGCTGCGTCTTGACAGGGCCTTTATTTGCGGGAGGGGCAGAGCCCCTCTCCTGTGGGTTTTTTCAAGGGGTATCGCAGGGGCGCTGCGCTGCTTTGCCCGGATGTTTCATGCGGCTTTGAGCGTCTTCTTCGCCCGGAGGATCTGCATGACGACGATCGCGCCGACAACGACGATGCCGATCACGTCCGTCACCGTGCCGGGGTACACAAGGCACAGGCCGCCGGCGGCGGAGAGGATGCGCAGATACCAGGGAATGCTCCCGCGGTAGTAGCCCTCGAGCGCCATCCCGAGACCGAACATGCCGATGAGCGACGTGATAGCAATCATAACGACCTCCACGACGGTCGTATCGACGAGCACCATCGCGGGGTTGTAGGCGAGGATATACGGGATGATGAACGCTGCGATAGCGAGCTTTGTTGCGTTGAAGGCGGTCTTCATCGGATTTGCGCCCGCAATGGCGGCGCCGGCGTAGGCTGCGAGGGCGACCGGCGGCGTGAGGTCGGCGACGATGCCGAAGTAGAACACAAAGAAGTGCGCCGCGACCGTCGGGATGCCCATCTGTACGAGAATGGGCGCGCAGGTCGTGGCCATGATGCAGTAGTTGGCGGTCGTCGGAACACCCATGCCGAGCACGATGCAGCAGAGCATCGTGAGGAAGAGCGCGAGGAGCTTCGCGTTGCCGCTAACGCCGATGATGGCGTGCAGGATCTGGTTGGCGAGACCGGTCATCGTGAGACAGCCCGCGACGATGCCCGCCACGCAGCAGGCGACGCCGACCGAGATGCACCCCTGCGTACCGCCGGCCAAAGCTTCAAAGAATTTCTTCGGAGTCATGCGTGTTTCTTTGGAAAACATGCTTACGACGATCGCGGTGACGGTTGCTATCGCGGCGGCAAAGGCCATTGTCCGGCTGCCGGACGAGACGAGATACACAAGGATCACGAGCGGCAGCAGCAGATACGTCTTTTTCAGAAGCGGCATCACGGGAGGCAGCTCGCGGCGGGGCACACCCTGCAGCCCGGATTTCTTCGCCTCGAGATGCACGCAGATGAAAATGCCGGTAAAATACAGCACCGCCGGGAGGATCGCCCGGACGACGATGTTTGAATACGGGAGACTTACGTAGTCTACCATCAGGAACGCCGCCGCGCCCATGATCGGGGGCATGATCTGCCCGCCGGTAGATGCCGCCGCTTCGACCGCACCGGCAAATTCGCCTCTATACCCGGTCTTTTTCATCATCGGGATCGTGACGCTGCCGGTCGTTACGGTGTTTCCGACGGACGAACCGGACACCATGCCGCACAGCGCGCTCGAAATAACGGCGACCTTCGCCGGGCCGCCGGCGGACGAGCCGGCCAGCGAGTTTGCGAGCTTAATGAAGAAATCGGAAATGCCGGTACGCTCAAGAAACGCGCCGAAGATGATGAATACGGCGATATACTTGGAGCAGACGTTGATCGGCGTGGAGAGAATGCCCGTCTTTTTATAGAAGAGCGAGCAGACGAGCGATTTGAACGCCCCTGCGCCGAGCCCGCGCTTGACGCCGTAGTAGTAGAGCGCGTACGCAATGAAGACGCCCGCCACGATCATGATGGGCACGCCGGTGCTCCGGCGGCAGAGCTCAAAGAGCGCGAGAATGCCGATCACGCCGAGCACGACCTCGTGCGTTTTGAGCGCCGGGAGCTGCTTCACGATGGTGTTGGCGTTGAAGCAGAAATAGAAGAACGATACCGCGCCGAGCGCCATGATGACCCAGTCGTACCAGGGGACATAGTTCACGCGGAACTCGTGCTTGTGGCTGGGGAAAATGAGAAAGCCTGCGATCAGCAGCCCGCCGACGAACGACGTGAGCCGCACCTCGTCGAGCATCGTGCCAAACAGCGTGACATACACCTCGAAAATGGCGAATGCCGCGAGATACGCCTGCACAGCGATCTTCGGCTTGCCCTCCCAGGCACGGGTATTCGATTCGCGGTCATACTTGCGCATGACATCGTTGAGATTTTTTGTCGCGTCGTGAGACATGGGGCTACCTCCCGAAAAAAGAATCTTTTACATACGCAAAGGGGAGGAGCAGAGCCCCTCCCCTACGGGAAATTCAGGTTATCCTGTAGGGGCGGGATCTGCTCCGCCCGGGGGGCCTTGCGCCCCCGGTGAGAGGAGACAGCCGGGAGGATCAGCCGGCGGTCTCGACGGTGATGCCGTTTTCGGCAAAGTACTTCGCGGCGCCCGCGGCGAACGGAACGGCGATGCCCTCAGTGGCGAAGGTCAGATCGATGCTGTTGCCTTTCTCGTGCAGGGCGGCGATGTCGTCCTTGCTCTCCATGATGGTCTTGACGATGGTGTAAGCGGTGTCGTCGTCAAGATCGGCGCGGCAGACGAGCGTAGCCTTCACGGTGATGGTGGCGCAGTCCTCGTCAAACCCGGTGTAGGTACCGGCGGGCAGAACGAGCTTGGCGTACCACGGGCAGGAAGCGAGCAGCTTTTCCATGTGCGCGTCGTCAAAGCCGATCATGTACACGGTCTTGGAGGCGGCGAGCTCGGTAACGGCCGGGGTCGGAGCGCCGGCACACAGGAAAGCGGCGTCGATCTTGCCGTCCTTGAGGCTCTCGGTGCTGTCACCGAAGGACTGGTACACGGGGGAAACATCGTCGATGGTCATGTCGTAGGCGGCGAACACATCGATGGCGTTGAAGTACGTGCCGCTGCCGACGTCGCCGACGCACACGCGCTTGCCGCGCAGGTCTTCCACGGTCTTGAGCGAGGGATCGGTCGTGACGATCTGCACCGTTTCGGGATACAGAGCGCACAGAACGCGGAAGCCGTCGATCTTGCCGGAGTCGGCAAAGGAGTTCGTGCCGTTGTAGGCGTAGGTCATAACGTCGGACTGGACGGTCGCAAGATCGTACATGCCGTCCTGCATGCTCACAAGGTTATCCTTGGAGCCGCCGGTCGCAACGACCGTGAGCTTAACATCGGTCTTCTGTCCGATCACGGTGCCGAGGATGCCGGTGTAGCCGTAATAGGTGCCGCTCTCACCGCCGGTGCCGACGTTCAGCGAAACGGGGCTTGCCGCCGGGGTGTCGGAATCACCCGAGCTGCTGCCGCAGGCGCACAGCGCGAACACCATGCACAGAGCCAAAACCAGAGCCAGAATTTTTTTCATTTTCATTTCCTCCTTTTCATTCTGACGGATGCACTTCCCGCAAAACCGCGAAATTTGCAAGCCGCAGGAAATAACTTTCGTATGAACGCATTATAAACGCTGAAAACGGCGATTGCAAGAACAAATTTGAATTTTGCAAGAAATTATTATGCAAAAAATTTAGCAGAGTAAATCCGGAAACTGTGCAGAACGGCGAAATGCCCCCGCGCCGGACTTCGGAAAGGACACGGCACGGGGGCATATATGGATGTTCGCCTCCGGAAGAGCGGCGGCGAACTACTATATTTTGTTTTTCAGCAGTAGATATCCACGGCGTGGCGGTGGGAGCGCAGAGTAAGCGTCCGGTGTGCGCCGCCGTCCTCGCCGTCGCGCGTCCAGGGCACGGGCTCCTCAAACGTGACTTTCACGAAGCTCGACTGCGCTACGGTGAGGCACGGGCTGTCGTAGGTCTTGTTCAGCACGCCCGTGAGGATGCTGTTGACCTCCATCACGTCCTTCGGGCGGCGGACGAGCAAAATCTCAAACTTGCCGTCCGAGAGGTCGACAAGATCGTCGTTCAGGCGCACCATGCCCGCGACGCTCAGGGAGTTGGACATCGCGCCGTAAATGAATTCACCTTCGACGACGCCGTTTTCGTGCTCAATGACGGCCTTGTAGCTCTTGATGGTGGAAAGGGCGTTCAGCCCGCCGAGCACATACGCCAGATGGCCGAGCGTTCGCTTGAGCTCCTGGTCGGTCTTGTAGCTCACCTCGGTGAACGCGCCGAATGCGGCGATATAGGTAAAGAAGCCAACGCCGTCCATCTCGCCGACGTCGTAGTGCAGCGGCGTTCCGGCGAGGATTATTTCCGCGGCGCGCCCCGGCTGGCGCATCGGCAGGCCGAGCGTGTTTGCCACGTCGTTCGCTGTGCCCATCGGGATGTACCCGAGCTTGGGGCGCTTCTCCTGCGGCAGCGTCATCAGGCCCGCGATCGTGTCGGAGAGCGTGCCGTCACCGCCGAGACAGACGAGCCGCTCGTAGTTCGCGGCGTTTTCTTCGACGATCTTCGACGCCGTGCCCGGCGCGGTCGTATAAAAGACGGTCGGGCAATACCCGTTCAGAGCGAACGTCGAGACTGCCGTGCCGAGATTAAGATCGGACATTGACCTCCCGGCGGCGGGGTTCACCAGCATCATTAAGGACTTGGCCATTGTATATACCTCGCAAAAGTTGTCGTTTCGTTTATGCAGGTGCGCTGCCCTGCCTGCATGGATATTATAATGTATCTTCTCTTAAAATTTATGTCTTTTTTGCAAATTTGCAAAATCTTTATAATAAAAAAACAGTGCGGCAGATATCTGCCGCACTGTCCGGTTTTGAGGATTATTCGCTCAGCGCGTTCATTTTGGAAGCCATGCTGGACTTCTTGCGAGCTGCGTTGTTCTTGTGGAGCAGACCCTTGGATACCGCGCGGTCAACCGTCTTGACAGCGGCTTTGTAGGCAGCCTCGGCGTTCTCCTTATTTCCTTCCGTCGCAGCGGCGTCAAACTTTTTGATCGTGGTCTTGAGCTCAGACTTGTCCGCCTTGTTGCGCTCGGCGCGAACACGGGAGACGAGAACCCTCTTGGCCGAAGACTTGATGTTGGCCATTCTTTAGCCACCTCCTCCATTCAATACTCCTGCGGATCGACGAACCCGCGTTTTGATATTATAAAGGAGGATTCCTGAATTTGCAAGCACTTTTTTCGATTTCTCCCGAAAAATTTTGCATACTTTTGTGTCTCCTTCAAATACTGACCACAAGATATGGCACAGGAGGAAAATTTCTTGAAAAAATCTTTCCGAACCGATCTCGCGTGCGAGTCGCGCGACGTATGGCTCCGAACACGCGGCGCCGATCTCGCGGGCGTCTCGGCGCGGCAGGAGACGCGCGACGGTCTCGGCGTTGAGACCGTGGAGATACTGGATGAGGGCGCTGCGGAAAAGTTATGTAAACCAATGGGGCGCTATGTCACGATCTCGCTCGACGCGCTCGTCCGGCGCGAGGAGGACGCCTTCCGCCGCGCCTGCCGCGGTCTCGCGCGATCCGCACGCAGCTTGCCATGGAGCCGGAGGAGAGCGTTCTTGTTGTCGGTCTGGGGAATCCGGATATTACGCCGGACGCCGTCGGGCCGCTCGCCGCCGAGTGCGTTCTCGTCACGCGCCATTTGAAAACACGGCTCCCGGAAGAGTTCGCGGCGTTTCGCCCTGTGAGCGTTTTCCGTACCGGCGTTCTCGGCACGACCGGCATCGAAAGCGCGGCGCTCGTCCGCGGCGTTGTATCGCTCGTCCGGCCGGATCGCGTGATCGCTGTAGACGCGCTTTCGGCGCGCGAGGCGGCGCGGCTCTGCCGCGCGGTGCAGGTAACGGATGCGGGCATCGTCCCCGGCTCCGGCGTCGGCAACGCGCGCAGCGCTCTCACGGAGGAAACGCTCGGCGTTCCGGTCGTCGCCGTCGGGGTGCCGACGGTCGTGGATGCGCGCACGCTCTGCGCCGATCTCTCCGGCGCGGAGATCGATCTGCCCGAGGATACGGAGCTTTTCGTCACGCCGCGGGATATCGACACCCGCGTGCGCGACAGCGCCCGGCTTGTCGGCTACGCGATCGATCTCGCGCTGCACGACGCGCTCACCATCGAGGACATCGACATGTTCCTCGCCTGACGTTTCACGTGAAACATCAGGCCGCGCCTTTTTGACGAAAAACCAGTGTTTCACGTGAAACATCTCCCGAAGCGTTCGGCCGTTGAAAATGTTTCACGTGAAACAGTTGCAAAATGGAAAGTGCATCATTATAATAAACGATACGAAAAGAGAGCGAACCCCTCAGTCACGGCGGCGCCGTGCCAGCTCCCCTGTTAGGGGAGCCAAGCGGGTTTTGCGGAAACAAACTTGCCTCCCCTATTAGGGGAGGTGCCGGCGCTTGTGCCGGCGGAGGGGTTAACCCCTTAGAGAAGAAAAGGGGGCAAAGATATGGGCAAAGTGATCGCCGTCGCCAACCAGAAGGGCGGCGTCGGCAAAACGACAACAAGCGTGAATCTTACAGCGGCGTTGGCGAGACTCGGAAAGAAAACGCTGCTTGTGGACTTCGACCCGCAGGGCAACAGCACGTCCGGCATGGGCGTGTCCAAGCGGAGCAACCCGACGGCGTACGACGTCGTGATGGGCAGCGCGAGCGCGGAGGACGCCGTCATCCGTCTGCCGTACGGCTGGGTGCTGCCGTCGAACACCGATCTTTCGGGCGCGGAGGTCGAGCTCGCCAACGTGGAGCGGCGCGAATACCGCCTGCGCGAAGCGATCGACACGATCCGGGACGATTTTGACTACATATTCATCGACTGCCCGCCGTCGCTGGGCATTCTGACGCTTAACGCCTTCACCGCGGCGGACAGCCTGCTCGTGCCGCTGCAGTGCGAGTATTACGCGATGGAGGGCGTGGCCGATCTCACCACGTCGGTGAAGATCGCCAACCGGCGGCTGAACAAGAATCTTTACATTGAGGGCATGCTGCTCACAATGTACGATAACCGGCTGAACTTCTCCACGCAGGTGGCGGAAGAGCTGCGCCGGTATTTCGGCGCGCGCGTGTACGACACGGTCATCCCGCGCAACGTCCGTCTGGCCGAGGCGCCGAGCCACGGCCGCCCGATCACGGAATACGACGCCGGATCAAAGGGCGCGCGCGCGTATCTCGCCGCCGCCGAAGAATTTTTGCAGAGGCAGGGATGAAGATGGCAAAAGAAAAGACATCACGGCTTGGGACCGGGCTTTCCGCCCTGTTCGGCGAGGAGGAAAACGTCCTCGAAAACGAAACGGTGCAGACCCTGCCGATCTCGCGGGTCGAGCCGCGCAAGGATCAGCCGCGCCGGGAGTTTGACCCCGCGGCAATCGAGGAGCTGGCGGCGTCCATCCGCGAATACGGGCTGATCCAGCCCATCACGGTGCGTCCGCTCGACAAGGGTTACTATCAGATCATCGCCGGCGAGCGCCGCTGGCGCGCGTCCCGCGCCGCAGGACTCAAGGAAGTGCCGGTGCGCATTTTGGAGGCGGACGATAAGCTCGCCATGGAGCTCGCGCTCGTGGAAAACCTCCAGCGCGAGGACCTGAATCCCATGGAAGAGGCTGCGGGCTATAAAAAGCTCATGGACGATTACGGTCTCACGCAGGAGCAGGTCGCCTCGCGCGTGCAGAAATCGCGCCCCGCGGTGACGAACGCGCTGCGGCTTCTCTCTCTCGGCGAGACGCTGCAGAAAAAAGTATCTTCCGGAAAGCTCTCCGCCGGCCACGCGCGGGCGCTTCTGCCGCTCAAAACCGAAACGCTGCGCGAAAAGGCCGCCGCGGAGGCCGAATCCCGCGGTCTGAGCGT
>ERZ780149.3027-NODE-3027-length-14676-cov-2.474933_pt1 | contig 14676 bp, 7 predicted proteins | sample MGYA00511367_ERZ780149 | MGnify/ENA primary metagenome ERZ780149 (study PRJEB29588, sample SAMEA2153852) | human gut metagenome | biome: human gut; feature: human-associated habitat; material: faeces | place: Denmark | collected 2008/2010 ... | reverse complement strand
GGCAGGCGGAAATAAAATCCGCCTGCCTCCCGCGATAAATTCCGCTCCGGTTGATGCGTCCCGCTGACTGAAGTGATCGGGGTCTTGGTCGCAGTGCTAACAAAAACAAAAGGCAGGACGATTGCCCTGCCCAGGTGTGTGTATCAAATTTTCTTTATCACAAAATGGCATTTTGTTCTTCCAGAAGCGGTAATAACACACCCATTGTCATATTGACGATGTGTTCTCCGTCCTTAAGTTCCTGTTCGGTGATTGGGTTTTCATCGTCGATGAAATTATAATTCGTATACAGAGTGACGTTCCCATACGGTTTGCACCACACCGCTACAACTCGGTCCTCACCCATGATTGCAATATCTTGTTTTAGTTCATCAATCAGGGCAGAGCATTCGAAGCTAATATTCTTGCCGTCAGAATCTACAAAAGCCATAGCATCCTCCTTGATATCTCACGTATGACATTAACGTGATAATGTACCATATTATTTTATCACACTTGAGATAGTGCCACAAGATGCTCTCCGGCCTTTTGCCATAATTCTATGCTGCGGTATACTGCACATAAGTGACGGAAGTTTGCAAATACGCAGAACACCAATTTTTGCGGATAACACTTTTTGGTCAAAAAAAGACCTCCCCGAAATATCCAGGGAGATCGTAAATGAAAAATGTTATGTTGCTTCTTGGAGAACTTTTGTCAGAAATACCGACAGAAGTTTTACAGACAAAGACCCCGGACAGCTCATGTGCCATCCGGGTTCTTGCCTATTTTTTAGTCCTTATTTTGCCTCGTTCAGCACTTTCTCGACTTGTTCAGGACTCACTTCGACCACGGCTGCGATTTGATTTAGGGTATATCCCTGCTTGCGCATATTCAGAATCACTCTGTTGTTTACCTTTTTGATTGCCCTTTCCGTTGCTTTTTCTTCGATATCCACGCTCAGATTACACATACTTCTCGCATCCTCTCTGAATTCTTTATTAATTGGAATATTGTTAGAGATTCCAATTAACACGATAATAATATCATTCAGTTTTGAGTTTTAAATACCAATTAGGAAGTGGAGGTATTTCTATAAGCATCACACCTTTTTCGTAGACAGCAATTCGTTCAAATGTCCGAGAGTTATCATACAAAATCACCCGATCGCACAAGGGGATAATATCCCTTAACTTTTGAAAACTTTCAATATATCTACGGTCAATATCTTCGTCAGAAATACCGTGGCCACCATTTTCGACTCGTTTTCTAACGCGCTCTTTCGCAATGGCGGCAGATTCAACCCCCACATAATGCACAATGACGGCATACCCTGATTTCTTTGCTCTCAAGATATTTTTCATAACACTTGCGCCGCATAGTGTCGTTTCTTGGTTGAACGAAATTCCACTGGAAAAATTATCTTCAATCTGTCGAATGGCTATCTTCCCAGCCTTAATCACATCACCTAAGTTTCTCCAGTCGCCGAATGTTTTTACAATTTCGTCCGTGTTCACTCGTGGCATATTTAGAACGTCCGGTGCTAATGTCCGATAAAGGGTGGATTTTCCCGCGCCATTGACGCCCGCAAACAATAAATACGTTCTCATTAGTATACTTTCCTATCAACCAACTCTTTTTGCTTTTTTTGCAGTAAAAAATTGCCTACTACTCCAAAAAACTCCTGTGCATCCTTACTATTCGCATGCATCATCAGTTGTAATGTGTCATCTGGAGTCAATTTTTTGATTTCTTGATACATTTGATAATATTTATTCATATCACACATATTGATGCCCCTTTCAAGAACTTTCTGCCCTGCAATGATATTATATAATATTTTTGCGGGACACGCAATCTTCTTATATGGTCCGGTATGCCGATTGAATAAATAGAAGTGGCGGCTTTGTCCAAATTCCATTCATTTCCATTTTTCTCCTTTTGTTTCCTTATTCTTCGAGCGGAAGAATCCGGTCAAGCATCATAATTTCTGTTACATCTTCCTCCCACTCCCGGTCGCTTTCAGTCGGATTGATCATCGGATAAAATGCGCCTGTCACATCATCCCACCAGGAAAAGCGATACAGCCAAATGGTTCCGTCTTCCTTTTTCCCGAGACACAGCTGGCCTTCTTTGGGACTGTCATCTCCATAAAGGTCTTCTACCTTGAGCCATGCTCCTGTTTCGTTTTTTTCTTCTTTCATACTTCTCCTTTCTCAATTCCTGCATATTTTTGTTGTATGTTCAGTATGGAAATTTGTCTACGCTCCTGAACGCGAAAACACGGACCGCATTTTGCAGTCCGTGCTTCCTGTCACTGTTGATCTTACTTTTCGTACGGGATATCCGTCAGGAGGTTTCCATCGTACCGTACCGCCGCCACTTTCGCGTACATGTCACCATCCACGTAGTAGCTGGTCTCATCGCTGTACACCTCGATGGCTACCGGCTTGCTCCTTGCGTATCCGGCCGGCGGTTTGATCTCCGCCAGGATGTACACGCCGGCGCTTACCGGCTGGCTGGTCTTAAAGTAACCGACGGTCTGGTCCCCGTAGTCTTTCAGTTCCCCGGTCACCGGGTCGTCCATCTTCACGTCCGCCTTGGTGCTCCAGACGGTCATCTGGCCGGTCTTCTTTCCGAAGTCATCGGATAAGTCGATCCGTTCAGATTCCACGCATACCGGCGTGCCTTTCCTTACAAGGCCCGTATAGGTATGTCCGGTATCTTCCTGGCTCTCCACGATCGGGGTCCTTGTCCTGCCGGTGGAGATCTGCAGGTCGGTTGCTCCCATGGCCTCCAGGAACTCCTTGGAGCCGACGATGTAGGTATCTTTCAGATAGAACTTCGTATCCCCTGGTTTAAACTGCATCAGGAATCTTGCCCTCTCATCCGCGTCTTCGATCAGCTTTGCATCCTCCTCGATCTCATCAAAGCTTGTATAACGGGATGCCGCATAAAGCCCGAAGATGGCATCGTCATGCAGGATGTATTCCCCTGTCTCGGAATCTACCTTGTTGATCCTTAAGTAGGAGACGTAATAGCTGTTCCGTTCCTTCACATCGGCATATCCCGTGAAGTCTTTGGAGCTGTAGGTATCCAGGTCTGCCGGTGCCGTCACGCTCCACGGTACCAGGGCTGCCGAATACAGCTTATCATAAGCCGTCAGCTCCCCGGTCGTGGAAGGGATATCATCCTTCCAGTTCATACCAGACGCGTTATTGTCATCCTTTGCCCCGTCCTTATAGAGGACATTGTCCGCGGTGCCGTCGTCTTCCGATACGGATGCGTAGAAGAAACGCTTCCGCAGGGTATCGCCGTCATAGGTCTCCCCGTTGGCGGTATCTTTCCCGTTCCCGTTCTCCTGCTCATAGCCGTGGTACTTGCTCTCATTGTTTCCGCCAAGTTCCGCGCCGATCTCGTCAACGCCCGCCTCTCCGCGGTGGTCGTACTCGTAGTAGTCCTTAAGCGGATCCCGGTATCCCTGGCGCAGTTCCCATCCGTGGTAGCCGTATGCCCCGTTCGGTGCCGTGATGGCCCCGGAAAGTCCGTCGATATCCAGTCCGTATTTATAGACCTCAAAGTCTCCGTAGTAGCCGTGTGCCCGGATCACAAACTCGCGTTCATCCTGGTTTGCGGTATTGTCAGAAAGCTCCTCGCCGAACCGGATCAGGTAATTGGATGCCTTTGCCTGTTTCTGCAGGGACATGTCCGTATCAAAGTTATAATGCGGGTCGTAGTTGTCGCTGGTGTCATTGCTCTTTTCCGCGTCATAGACACTCGGGACAATGACTTCCTTCGGCTTTTCGATGTCATAGCTTCGGTTCTTCCAGTCGTTGACATCCTTATCCCGTCTCTCCGGCTGCTGCTCCACGATGACATACACACCGTATGGCAGATAGCTGGAGGTATTGTAATACGTTCCGTTATGCAGCTCATCCGCGGAAAGGGTCGTGTAATCCTTATCCGCGCCGCCGTTCTTCACGCTGTCCCATTCCACACTGTAAATGGTATCCAGGTCGTAGAAGTAGAACGGCTTTAAGTAATTGTAGGCTTTCGCGATGGCGTTAAAGAGTGCTTCATCATAGACTGCCTCGTCATATCCGATGGTTCCGCCCTTTAAGGCCACGTTCTCGCCCTGGCCGTTGTCGACCATGAGCTTGGCTGCCTCATCCTGCAGGTACCATTTGACTGCGAACTGGCGGACCGCGTCGGAGGCTTCGGCATTCGCCCTTGCAAAATCCGATGTATTGGCGGTCACTTCGGTGTTCACGCCGTTGTTGTCTGCCGGGTACTTCTCATAACCGTCCCGGTACCCGAATACGTTCTCCCGGATCCAGCGGAACGGTTTGAATGATGTATCCTTATCGCCGCCTGCGGTGTTGTCCTTATCCGCACCGTCGGTGTTGGCTTTCGTGTGGCCAGGGTCCGTGTCATCCTTCTGGTACTTCTCGTAGAAGGTCTCAAACCAGTGCTGGCCCGGGTAGTTCTTCATGGCATCCCCGGTATACGTGGAGTGCATGTCGTCATCCCAGATGTCGGTATTGGCCGCATGGATGGCGTCAAAGAACTTCTCGTAATTGTACGTCTCCACTTCCCGGGTTGTTCCCTCATCCTCGATGGTCGTGAGGGTGGACTCTAAGATGCGGGTGTAGCCGCTGTTGGCCGTGTCATTGAGCTTATCGGAACGGTCCGCGTCCACCAGCTTCCCATTGTAGCTGTAAAGGCTGGAGTTATCCTTCACGGCTTCTCCGGACGCGCCGCGCTCGGAGGTCGTGTAGCTTTGGATGTCGCCGACATCCGTGGTGTTTCCGCCCTGCGGGGTGCCGTAGGACGCCCATACGTTATTTGCCCTTGCGGAAGAGGTCCTGGAATCCTTGTTATGCTCCACCTCCGTGTAGATCTTTTGGACGTTGGAGGATTCCAGTGTGCCGTCGGCAGAGGTCTTATCCTTTTCCGGGAAGTCCACGGTCTTTCCGTCAAACGCGTCTTTATACTTCCAGGTAAAGGTATCGTAATTACCGTCATCCGCCGCCTTATCCTCATACTGCGGGATCATCTCGTTTCCGTTCCGGTCGACCCAGGTGATGGTGCCGTCAGCCTTCCGGTAGAGACGTTCCAGGTTGGACTTTAAGTATGCCTTGAAGCGGAAGTTTCCGATGCTTTCGGTGCTCTCATCCTTGCTCTCAAGCTTTAAGAGTTTCGCGAACCAGTCCTTTGCGGTCTCATACCAGCCGTCCTCACGGTCGGCGGAGATGTTCTCGGAATGGACTGCCCCGTAGGTGTCATGGGCGTAGTCGATGGTCTTTGTCTCCTCCGTGGTGCGGTTGTGGTCGCAGAAGCCGCAGATGGTATCTCCGTCTGCGTTTTCGTATCCGCAGTTTAAGCAGTACCAGACGCTCTTGGATTCTTTGAGTTTCTGGATGTCTTTATCGATGCGGATCTTCTGGCGGATGGAACGCTCTTCCACTCCGACCGGAGTTTGGATCGTCCCTTTGCCGGGAGCCCCGTCACCATCCTGGAATGTATAATCCTGCCCCGGATAAGTGAGTGTGGTCTCTACCACATAAGTACCTGCGTTTATTTCCTGTTTTTTCGCGTAATTCTTATAAACAAAAGCTTTTGCTTTCAGGACATCTGTTTCGTAAAGTCCACAGGACATCCTGTCACCAGGAGCGAACCGATCGCGTTCATCAGATGACATAGCGTCTAAATCATCCTGGGTCAATGTGTGGAATCCTTCCGGACACACCGCTTTATAAAGGACTTCCAGTGCACTATCGGCATCTGTGTGTTCTACGCCGTAACTGTCCGTATATGGAACATCCACATGAATCACATAATTTCCGGTTTTAGCATCATAAGTTGCTGTAACCTCATTCCACTGACTATGAACGACAGTCGTCTCCTTGTCTTCATATTTCTTTACGTGGATTGTTTCCGGAACTTTCTCTCCCTTTTCATCATATACGGTTTCGCCCTTTTTATAATACTGAGGTGTCTCGATCATTCTTGCGCTGATCGTTCCATCTCCGCTAATGGATGCGTCCGGAGTACACAGGGCGCTAACAAAGGTAATGGAACCCGATGTAGTAGTTTTCAGATTGGTGTAATATCCGAAAGCATCATCCTCGGATCCTGTTTCTGTATATTTTACATACACATAATACGGTTCCACATTTGTATCATCCGGGACGAACGGTTTCCGAATGTAAATTTCGTAGCCGTTTCCATCTTTGGATAATGCTACGAAACCGTCACCACTTGGGTAAGCATCATATGCATAAACGCCAAAGGTAATCGTGTCACCTTTTACTGTGTAACTATCCAGACCGCCGAAGGAATACTGCGGGTGGTCAATGTACCACTGGAGCAAATTACGGATCAAGTCTTCCTCAGTCAGGGCGACACCATTTACGGTCTTGTTTAAGGTAACTTTGACAATCTGTGGTCCGTAAACAGTTTTTGTCGCAACTTCCCCCGGATTAACGCCTGATACGCCGTACCGGTCTGTTTCTCCCTTGCGCACACCCCAGGAATAGACATCCAGAGTTTCGGAGGAATAACTCTTTTGACCGCCGATCATAGCAGACGGAGTAACCATACCCGCTCCTGCGCGAAGCGCTGTTTCCAGTTTCATTTTCACAAACCGCCAATCCGACGATGTGAACTTCTTTGCAAGTCTTATCTGATCCGGATAATAAGTCGTTCCATCGGCAGTCTGGGCAGCAGATCCCTTTAGGCTCTCATCTATACGTGACTGAGAAAAGGTCCTGTTTGTGGTAACCGCCACCTTGCCAACGCTGGTCGTGACCGGGGTTTTTACGGTTAACGGCTTTCCGTCAGCGCCATATTTGATGTCGGACGTGTCAGATTCCGCTTTCTTATAAATAATATTACCGCTCGCATCCGTCTTCGGGATGACTTCCCATCCAGTCTGTATGTTTGCGATTTCCGTTGTGGTATTTGAATCCTGGCGGTAGAATTTTGTTCCTTCCGGAAGCTTGCTGACCACGATATCAAATCCGCCGTTGCTTGCCATATTTTGGGATGTAACTGTGAAAAATGGCTCGTTCTCAGCGCCGACCGATTCCTGTCCGTTGATATAGAGCTGTCTGGATACCTCCACATGTTCCGACCCATCATCTTCCGTTTCTTTGATAGCAAAAGCAGCATCCGGGTTGTTTGCATCGTAGTTGGAATACAGGTTGGCTTTGCCATTCACGGAAAGCTCGTATCCCTCCGATCTGGACAGCTCACGGATATAATATTCTCCAAGAATCAGCGGTCTGCCAATCCAGGAATTCCCATTGTTTTTCTCATTGTTATCGTAAAGACGTTCTGTTCTTGCGGCGATGATATTTGCGCCCTTGTCGTCCGTATAATCATCCACAGTCCAGTCTGTCTGATGATAATCATTGACCACCGCATGATTTTCTTCTTCAATCGCCTTTGCACCATCGCGGAACCGGTTTTTTGGTGCCTTCGCATACCAGTCCGTCTCGACCATTTTTCCGGATTTATAATCATAAACGATTCCTGGTGCTTCCGTAATTACCTGGAAAGACCCATCTCCATTCCGGTCTGTTGTGGCAACGGCTACCAGATCATTTTTTTGGAATACCACTTTCGTCTTGCCATCCGGATGTTTGATGTTTTCTGCTGCAAATAAGCCATAAACAGCTCCTTCCAGGGTGCCGTCTGCATTTTCGTCTGCATAAGCATCATACTGGCCGGATTCTTTTGCTTTTAAATCCAGATCCCGTTTGTTGAAATGGATTTCGCCCTCGGTACGATGATCGTATACCCTCCAGGCGTTGCCTTCTCCGTCTCGGTCATTGCAATGAGACCAGTTGTCGTCCGGTCCGAGCTCTACGCCGAAATCATCCGTCTGTAACTCCGTAAAGGACTTTAAAAAGACGCTTTCAAACGCACCACCCGCAGATCCACTGCGATCAGATTCATCGGAGACGGATTGTACGGACGCGATATTCATGAATGGCGCTATTCTCGCTTCATTTGTATCCGTTACATTCATATCCGTTTCATCTGCTTCCGACTGGGTCGCAGTTTCGGCAGCGTATGCAGTCATTGGTTTTAAATTGTTGATAGCCATTCGCAGGAACTCCGGAATGTCATTCTCTTTCATGGAAAGATCAATATCCGGAAGATACGTGGCATCATCATCCTGATCATCATCTGATTCTGAATCAGTCGCTGTGGACGGGGTCGCCACATTTCCAGTCAGGAAACGAACCGCATTCAGCACGGTTTCTTTGAACGCTGAAAAGCCGGTATGTTCAAAGTCGTATCCATCACGGATTGTCGCCTCCATTGCGCTTTCCGGATCCTCTTCTCCGTCTCCAATCCCGAATCCGTCAGTCATCAAGGAAAGCAGTGTGACTGATTTTCCGTCATCCTTTGGCGCATCACCGCTTACCGGTTTGTCGAGTTCTTCATTGATGGTGATATACTTGTCATATTTTTCATCCCCGATCGCAAATGTGGAATTTGCGCCGTTCTGTGAGGAATCCGTCGTGATCGCTTCGATCAGGACATCATCTGTATGTGTATCATGCAGGATATAGCCTTCCCTGGCCGTTGCTTCTTTCCAGGTATAGGTGTACTTCAAACTGATAAATTTTTGATATGTGTCTTCTGTATCCTGTTTGCATCCGGAAGATTCATAAGACTCTTCCTTACCAAAGCATGCTGTCGGACCTGCGTTCGGCGTTTCCCCTTCTTCGCCTCCACTTCCGGCAATGGAACGGATCTCTCCCTCGTCCACAGCATCGGACAGCCAGTGGAAATGCACACCAGCCCTTTCTTCGGATTTTGCAATACAGTCCTCATAGTAATCAATCCACTGTTCAGAATATGACTTGTTGATTGCCTTAGCCCGATCGATCGCAGGCTGGTTCGTAACGTTATGGTGATCGTCATATTCCGGACTTGGTACGGCGACATATTGCGGTGCCGGATGCCCGTCACAATATGTTTTTTCATAATGATAGTTTTTCGGCACATCCGTTTCAATATGGCCATTTGCATCAGTGGTCATGGAGCCTACTTTCCGGAAGTTGTCCCAGACGACCGGGCTGCTGGTATAGGTGGATTGCCATTCATTATCCGGATATTCTCCGGCCTCATCCCCTTCATAAAGCTCTACTGCTCCATCTGTATCCTGGTTGACCTGATCCTGGTCATCAAATTTCTCATATAATTCAAAGACGGAATTCTGTAACGGTTCTCCGGTCTCGTAATCATATTTATTTAACTGCACATTATAATCAGACTGCCAGTCTTCCTGATGGCGGAATGTGCAGAAATGTATATCAGGCTCAGGAATATTCGGATCTGTCGGAACACCGCCAACCATAAAGCATGGATAAGAGTTTGTACTCTGCAATTCATGAATTTTAATAAAGGTCTGGTGTTTATCCGTAGGGCGACGGTTGCTTGGGCATCGTGCGCATTTATAGACCTCCATAACATCCGCCGCAAAATCCATCGGGCTGTCCCATGTTACATTTTCTTTTGATACAAAGGAACCCTTCGGGATCTCGAAATAGCCATACAGTGGCTGCGGTGTGCCACTTCCGTTATACTGGATTTCAATATAATGCGCTGTCTGGTTCCACCCATTATGCGTAGAAACGGTCCATCCATTTACCTGTATGGAACCCTCACTAAGGATGGACAAGGGAACGAAGTCTTTGACCGTATCATCGTAGACCTTAAACACGCTGGCATTCTGGAAAAAGTTTTCCGTCATGTTGATGTAATAGTGGTTATCCTTATTCTTTTCAACATTGGAAGAACTGGAATCGTTCCCATCATCTGTGTCTGTATCTGTGTCTGTATCTGTGTCTGTATCACCGGAATCCGTCTGATTGCCGGAACCGGAGCTTGAACTTCCGTCCATGATAATATACCCTTTACTGTCCAGTTTACCGATGGACCAGTAATTTTTATTATGTTCCATATCCAGGGCATTCTGCTGAACCATTTCCAGGGACACTTTTTGCTGGTCGTTGACGACGACCTCATGAGTCGAGGAATCGAGCGGCCATTGCACAACGCCCTGCTCGCCATATTTTTCCGGCGTGTAGGATTCCAGCCAGCCTGTACCCATTCGCGGCATTAACCAGTGAGCATCATAAGTCCAGCCTTCGCCCGGGGCATTCGCAATAGACTGCCCTTTGCTTGGAAACAGATGATCGTAATCACACAGAGCATAGAGCAGCGGGTCTGATTTTGTTGTGAACTCCGTATTACCTTCATGCCGGACGATACCAAGCTGATCTTCCGTCAGACCGGAAAATCCAAGTGGCAATGGAGTCCAGTAATTATGCCTAACCGAATCGTCAATATTCTTTGCAATATACTCGACCCAATATCGTGCTTCTGCTACAGCCGCATCTGACAATCCGGCGGATCCATGCGTAACAGCGACATCAATGGCTGCCCACAGAGTCTTTAATACGGTGCGCTCATCCCCCCATCCGATCTGTTCTTTTAAGACCTGTTTATTGTACTCAATGGCCTCCTTCCATTCGGGGCTTCCATGAGCTAGATCTTTTGTCTGTTTAGTCGTCATGACGTATTCATCCGCTTTACAGTTTGCGCCTGCCGTACTGTAAAGGTGGTTATCCGTACAGATACCATAATCTTTGCTGTATGCATAGCTTGTCATCAAAAACGGACGCAGATCTACTGTACCGGCTGCCACAGCAAGAGCTAACCCGAGTGCAACCGGACGCCGCCATCTTGATTTTATGTTTTTAAAAAACATAGATATTCTCCTTTCATTGTTTTGGTTTCAGTATGTCGCATCTTTTTGAAATTTCCGCGATTTTATTTACGAATATCTTACGGATGATTTTTTTTATCTTTTGCATTGGAAATTTGCGGAATATTTCGTATACTATCTGTATAAGAAGCTAACGATCGATTAGCGGGTTTAAATTTTACAGGGAGGATTTTAAGGATGAGGAAAAGAACTTTAAAACGTGCTACCGCCTTTACATTAACCGCAGCGTTGACTATCAGTTCTGTTATGCCTGCTTTTGCGGCAGGATGGCAGCAGGACGCCAAGGGTTGGTGGTGGAAAAACGACAACGCAACCTATCCCAAAAATGAATGGGTTTGGTTGGATGGAAATGGTGATGGGGTTTCTGAATGTTATTATTTTGATGGAAACGGATACCTGGTCACAAACACTACTACTCCAGACGGCTGTTTAGTCAATGCGGATGGACAGTGGATGGAAAACGGACAGGTTAAAACCAAAGGGACTGCTTCGACTGCGCAGTCATCTGTCGCCAGTATCAAGGGAACTGTATATCCGACTCTTGAGCTCCAGGTAAATGATCATTTATGGTGGATGAACCATGACGGCGGAACTGTATATACGCTGTATTATTTTGGCGGCATTGGAGACCCGACGGCAGCCGGATATCAGTATAAAAAATATCCGAACATGCAGGATTACTGGGATTTTGATACCTGGACATGCCCGGATGGCACGGTGATCGACTACAATCGCCGCGTCATAGAAAATGGGAAAATTAAAACCGCCACAGCGGAAGAACTTGGACTTTCCTATGAACCAGGCAAAATTCGTGATGTGCCATATGATTCCAATATGCCATTAAAACGAGTGATCGACTTTTATGCGTTAAATATTGAACGGATTACCCCGGAAAACATCACAGATCCATCCATCCGTCATCATGGATTAAGATATCATGCTACAGATATAACATCCCCATTTGCCGCTTATGTTTTAACGAAACTGAGCGGCCAAAAGGACAATTTCCGCGATCTCAGCTGGTACTCCGCAGAGGAACTTAACGAATACAATGCAGTTGTAGATTTGCTTCGCAACTGGTTAAACAGCTTTGATTTCGAGCACATGACAGAAACCCAGCGCCTGGAGGAGATCCGAAAACTGATCCGGGACGCCCGCTATGACGATGTGGCCAGAGCAGCGCGCAATACCGGGGATAAATCCAGCTATTATCGTGTACTCGTAGAGAAAAAAGGCATCTGTATGGAATTTGCACAGACGGTCAAGTTTCTTTCCATGCTTCTCGGTTTAAAGTGTGTCATCCTGGGTGGCAATGATCACGAGGTTTATTACATCCAGGCGGACGGCATTCCGTATGCGGGTGAAAACAATGTTATTGACCGCGAAGACCACAGAATCAAGTCCAAGATGGGGACCAGACAGAGCTACAACTATAACTATGGCGAATCAATCATGTATTAAAGCCAACTTAAAGACTGCGGCAGATTTTCATTCTCTGCTGCAGTTTTTTATTGGATCAAGTTTTGGCTACGCGATGTTTTTTGCGGATAACACTTTTTGGTCAAAAAAGGAGGATTGCCACTCCATAGATGATCTCTCATCTATTTTGCAGCAACCCTCTTTTTTGAGAATTGATTATTTACTGTTACATCGAATGCCTCTGCTTTAGCACCCGTTACTTCTTCATTTGCCTCCGGTTCTGTATCTTCTTTCGAATCAACGCCCGTGGCATTTTCTTCTTCGGTATTTTCTTCTTCGGCATTTTCTACGATATCATTGTCCGGATCCTGCGACTTAAGAACTCCAACATTCTTTTCCTCAGCTTTCTCCTTAACTTTCTCTTTTTCCGCATCTTCATCTAAGATGTTTTCATTGGAAGGAATCTTCGCAGCAACACCAATGGTTTCCTTATCTTCCACGATATCAGCGGAATCTTCTACGTAAAGATTCTGCGCGGCTGTCTGCTTATTGCATGTCTGGGTCGCTTCGCATGCATATAACGCGCCTCCATTATAAACGGTTTTGTTTCTCATGGATGGATAAGTGATGACATATTCGGAATCATAGAATTCGGTATCTGCTCGCAGCAACTTCTTTAATTTCGCCATCAGGTCATCTGTGTCATCTTCAACATCATCGCTTAAATTTACGATATAATAAGCACTGACTGTTTCTCCTGATGCCTGCGATGCTCTGGCCTGCAGGAATACTTCCTTTGTATATTCATAGATCGCTTTTGCCGTGTCATCTACATTCGTAAAATCAATTACAGGGGCATCTTTATACACTTCCGGCAATGTATCTTTGATATCGTCCTTGTCGGATAAGCGTGTATATGAATATTTATCCACATAATATGTTTCGCCGGCATACTCAATCGTATCCGTATCCTTTGTACGCTGGATGCTGTCATTCAACTTGATTCCGTTAGCATCAAGAATTGCCTGAAACTTGTCCGTGAAATCAATTTCAATGCCTTTGCGAACAATCTCAAATGCCGCACGGCCATGTTTGTTGACGATCTTATCCGTATAAGCTTCCTCAAAGGTATTCCCATTGTAATTGGTGCCATTGGCGTCCACAAATAAATTCGAATTATCCGATTCTAAGTAATCACCAAGAGCGTCACGCAGTGACGTATAAGCAATCTGGTAGGTTCTGATCGTATATACCTTGCCGTTTACCGAAAGCTTTTCATCGGCAAATTTGCAGGAGTCGATTTCTTTTGTTCCGGTTACATTCTTTACGTCATTTCCGACCATAATCGATGTATCCGTGCCTTCATATACGATTGCAACCGTTGTCTTCTGCTGCTTGGTTTGTTCAGTCAAATAAGCGATTGCCTGTTCGAGCGATGTAAACGCTGTTTTATTATTTTCCGCCAAAACCTTATCCAGCTTTGCTCTTGCTTCTTCATCACTGCAATAGGAAGACGGCGCCTTGATCAGGACTGTACGATAGGAACTATCATTATTTGCTTCGCCCTGCACATAATTGTAGCCGCTGCCGCCGACATGATCTTCCAGCCAGGTCTTCGTTAACCATTTTACATCGGTTCCGGCCGGGAATGTCACATATGCATTTTTACCATTCTGGAAACGGCTCTTCAGATAGTTGACCAACTGTTCCGTCATGGTATCCGGTGTCTGGAAATAGTTGCTTCCGTTGTCTAATTTTGTTCCGACATAGAACAACAGATTGTTTTCGTTATATAACTTCTGTCCAGGTGTATCCATAAGCCATACGCGGTAATTATCACCTTTCATTTCCGGATCTGTCGTACCGGTTGCTAAGGCATACTCGATGATCTGCCCATTATTATAAACCTTGCCGGTAGCCTTTAATGATGACGGGGACCAGGAACCGTGCTCTCGGACAGTTTTCACCTGTGCCTCATCCAGATTGATATAGCGATTGTGTAATACATCGTTATTCTGTCCTGCATCTTCCCATGTTGCGTCAACATGATACCACTGACCATCTAATTTTACCAGATTCCACGCATGGGCATCGTTATAGATGTATTTTACTCCCAGTCCGCATGCCTTAGCGGTCTGAAGGAAAGCATCCGCATAACCCGCGCACTGTGCGTGTCCCCCAATGATACAGCTATATGCAGTACTTGCAGACCATTCTTTGCCGGTTTCATATTCACAGTTAGCGATCAGCCATTTTAAGATTGCCAGTTCTTTCTGCAGGTCATCTTTCGAATCGATGTCATAATCCGATTTGAATTTTTCGATTGCATTCGCAACTGCCCTGCGTTCAGAATCCGTCATTTTTCCATAGTTACCGGTATCCGGATCATTTGCACCGTATTTTACGGATTCATCGCGATCCGAAGATGAGCTGCCTCCTGATGAAGAACCGCCACCTGTTGAGGAACC
>ERZ780149.3026-NODE-3026-length-14676-cov-4.264004_pt1 | contig 14676 bp, 13 predicted proteins | sample MGYA00511367_ERZ780149 | MGnify/ENA primary metagenome ERZ780149 (study PRJEB29588, sample SAMEA2153852) | human gut metagenome | biome: human gut; feature: human-associated habitat; material: faeces | place: Denmark | collected 2008/2010 ... | reverse complement strand
TCTTAACTTCACTAATTTATATCTATATTTTTTATAATTGCATAAAACATTACTCATTTATAAACTTCCTATAATCTCTAAATTACACAAGTCTTCAAATGGATTTATTTAAACAATTTAATCAATATATTAAAGCAATTATTTCCTGTAAAAAATAACTTTTGCCCAATTTGTCAGGCAAAAGTTAAATTTTAAACTATTCAGCTGACATTAAATAGTAATACAATGGTTGCCCACCAAAATGACAATCAACCTCAATATCAGGATATTTAGCAGACAACTTTTCAACCAAAGCCTCTGCCTCTGCCTCTTGAACGTCTTTGCCATAGAATAAGGTCAGTGTCATGCAATCAGGCTTGACAATTTTTTCAACGGTTTTTTCACAAACATCATTAATATCATGCCCTTGTGCAACTATTGCCTTTTCACCAAGGCCAATAATGTCGCCCTCTTTTAGTTTAAACCCATCAATGTTTGTTGATTTTACCGCATAAGTTACAGAACCTGTTGTTACCCCACCAATTGCAGCAATAATGTTAGCCTTGTTTTCTTCAACATTAATTTCAGTGTTAACATTAATTGCAGCGGTTATTCCTTGCGGAACTGAAGTTGTTGGAATTACAATTATATTTCGTTTTGATAAATCATTTGCAAGTTCTGCAGCAGGAATAATGTTTTTGTTGTTAGGCAAAACAAACACAGTTTCAGCGGGAACTTGGTCACACGCTTTTGCAATATCTTCAGCGCTTGGGTTCATTGTTTGCCCACCTTCAATAACATAGTCAACATTAAGGTCTTTAAACAGTGTTACCATGCCTTCACCAACACAAATTGCAACAGTTCCAATTGGTTTTAATTCTTCAGGTTTGCTTTGCATTTTAAGTGCCCTGTTCTGTTCAAGCATATTTTCAATTTTAACGCCATTAATTTCCCCCAACTTTAATGCAGAAGAAAGGGCAACGCCTGGGTCATTAGTGTGAACATGCACTTTAATTAAACTTAAATCACCAATGCAGATGACAGAGTCTCCAATTGACATAAGTTTCTCACGAAGTTTATCAATATCAGCCTCTGTGGTTTTTTTGTTGATATTTATTACAAAAAACTCTGTGCAATAAGCAAATTCAATGTCAGCCAAGTCATTATAATCAACTGTTGCCTTTTCCATTGAATTATCAGGGGTAACCGTGTCTTCTGCAAAATCCATAGTAAGTTCACTTTCATCACCCAAAAGAACTTTCAAAAAGCCATTTAAAATAACAAGCAAACCTCTGCCACCAGCATCAACAACCCCTGCCTTTTTCAAAACTGGCAACAAATCAGGCGTCATTTTTAAAACTTCTTCGCCAACATCAATTGTTTGTTTAAGGAATTCTGCCATGTCATCAACTTTTTTTGCAATTTTAATTGATTCATCAGCCATCATTCTAATAACTGTTAAAATGGTCCCTTCTTTTGGAATTGTAACAGCCTTATATGCAATGTTTGCGCCTTCTTTTAATGCTTTTGCAAACAGCTTGGTGTTGATTGTTTTTTCTTCAACAATAACGCTTGAAAAGCCTTTTAAAATTTGAGATAAAATAACCCCAGAGTTCCCTCTTGCACCTTTAAGGGCGCCTTTGCTAACGGCATCTCCCAAAGCATCAAGGTTATTGTTTGTTACCATGTTCACTTCTCTTATTGCTGAACGCATGGTAAGAGACATATTTGTTCCTGTGTCTCCATCAGGAACAGGATAAACATTCAAACTGTCAACATATTCTTTATTATTTTCAAGATAATTGGCACCGCTTATTACCATTTTTCTAAACTGGGCGCCAGTAACCGTTTTACTCATATTTCTCTCCTAGTAGGGGCAAAAAATAAACACAACAAAATGGTGGAAAAACCCCACCTTTAAACTTTAACACCAACAACATTAATATTAATTGAATCAACAATCATGCCTGTAAACTGCTCAACGTTATACTTAACCGAACGCCTTACAGACTCTGCAACTGCATTTATGCTTACGCCATATTTTAATATAATATCAAGGTCAATATGGATACGGTCGCCAATTGTTAAAATTTTAATTCCACGACTTTTCCCAACTTTTTTACCCTTAAAAATGTCTTTAATTGTGTCACCAAATTTTCTAGCAACAAGGTCAACCACCCCATAACAATCAAGAGCGGTATGCCCAACGACAAGTGCTATTGATTCATCAGTAACGGAAATTTTTCCATAAGAATTTATGGTGTTAACTGCCATTCTTTGCTCCTTATTTTCGCATTTTTGTGCAAGCGCACAAATCCCGTTTCGAAATTATAATACACCATTTTGCCAATATTTGCAAGGTATTTTAATAAGTTTAGCCAAATTGTTGTATGTTTTAAACAATAATTATGCCCAAATTTACAAAAATGGTTGCAATTTTAAACTTTATATGTTATTATTTTAAATGTTATTTAAAAGAACTGGAGGTAATACCTATGAGTAGAGTTTGCAGTATATGCGGAAAAGGTAAAATGACAGGCAACACTGTTAGCCATTCAAATATAAAAACAAAACGCGTTTCTGTGCCTAATCTTCAAAAAGTTGAAATCGAAGAAGATGGTAAAGTTACTCGTGCATATTTGTGCACAAAATGCATGAAAGGTTCAAAAAAAGATAAATAGTTTTTGGTTAAAATAAGTCAACTTTAAATAAGTCGCTTGTTTTGTGACTTATTTTTTTATTCTCTATTGACACTCCTTCTTTTTAATGATATAGTTAAAAAAAAGGAGTTTTTTATGGCTAGAAAATTAACCGCTTATGACATTGAGCAAATGAGCAAGGAGGAATTAGAAGAACTAAAAAAACAAAAAAAATTAAAGTTAAGTTTAAGAGACACAACTAAGGTGAACTTCCATCGTTCAATGGAACCTTCACTTAAAAAATTTTTGTTTGATATTTACACTGACCTTATTGATGGCAACTTTGACCTTCTTTACGAGTTCGATTATTACACACCAGCAAGCGAAACAATTTACAGCATTGCAAGCAGTGAACCTGCACAAAAAATTGTAAACAACTATTTTGATTTTGCAATGAACCTTGCACAAGCAACACAAAATAAAAGAGATTTTATTGACTTGCGTTCAACCAAAGAATATTATTCTGATTGCCTTCACAAGTGTCGACTCGTGTTCTTCACTGAAAATGATGATTGTAAAGATGTTTTAACTCAAACAAGCATTCTTGAAGATGATGAACCAATTTTCTAATTTATTTCTAAGTGATTTTGAAAATTAATGGAATAAAAAAAGTAGTGAAAACTACTTTTTTTATTTTGAATTAAGTTCTTCTTTTTCTTTTTTAACAAAAAGTTTTAAAAAACCCTTTAAAACTTTTGGTGCCTTCACGCAAATAATTGTCATATCAATTCCCCCTTTTGTTTCTACCACATACTATGCAAATTTGAATTGATAAGTGACAATTTTGTTATAAAGGTTTTTTAATCAAGTGAATTAATTATGTTTAAAAAAGTTTCTTATTTGAGTGCCATAATCATTACCTTTTAAGGCTTTGATTGTTTTTTTAATATCTTTACTGTTAAAAATTGTGCTGCCGCTAACTAAAATGTTTGCACCAACTTTTCTTAAGATTTTTGCATTTCTAACGGTCACACCACCATCAATTGAAATGAACACATTTCGGCTCATTTCCCTTACCTCTGCAACTTTTTCAGCACTTCCAACAATAAAAGTTTGCCCGCAAGCCCCCGGTTTCACACCCATAACCACAACAACATCAATAAGCCCAGCATGAAGCAAATCTTTAAGTTTAATTGCAGGAGTTTCAGGGTTAATTGCAACACCAGCAAGCACATTTTTTGACTTTATTTTTTCAAGAACTTTTGGCAAATCTTTTGTGTTTTCATAATGCACCGTTAAAATGTCTGCCCCCGCTTTAATGTATTTGTCAACCTGTTCTTCAGGTTTTTCAACCATTAAATGAACATCAACCATAAGGGTGGTGTTGCTTTTAACATAGTCAACAAGTGTTTCATCAAATGTTACATTTGGAACAAATCTGCCGTCCATAACATCAAGATGAACAAATTCTGCCCCGCTTTTTTCAAGCAACCTAAGGGTTGAATCTAAACATTCTTTATCTTTATAATTAGTTGCTATTATTGATGGAGAAACTCTTATAATTCTAAACATTTACTTTTCCCTTTTATATTTTTTGTTTTTTAATTTTTCCAGTTTTTCGGTTAGTTTTAAAAATCTTGCATATCTGTTTTTGTTCAAAAGCCCAGTTTTTAAAGCGTTAGCCACGGCACAATCTTCATTTTGCCTATCTATGTGATTGCAAGACCTGTATTTGCACTTCTTTCCAATTTGATAAATTTCAGGATAAACTTCTTCTATTAAAATTAAATTACTATTTAATTCTAGCACTGAAAAACCAGCAGTGTCAAGCACAAAGGTGTTGTCATTTAAATTATAAAGGTTAGCCGATGTTGTTGTGTTTTTGCCAGTGTTGAATTTTGTTAAAAGATTGGTTTTTAAATTTAAATCTTTATTTATTGCGTTAATAAGTGAAGATTTGCCAACCCCTGATTGCCCTGCAAGAACTGTTGTTTTGCCCTTTATTAGTTCAAAAATTTTGTTTACCAACTCTTCATCTGCAACACTAGTTTCGATAATTTTAACATTAAGTGGGCTAAACTGACTTTTAATTTCTAATGAAAAATCATCATCTACAATGTCTTTTTTTGTTATGCAAATGATGGGTTCAATTCCGTTTACTCTGGCTTCAGCAATTAAAATGTCAACAAGGTTTAAATTTGGTTTTGGCAAACTTGAAATGCAAATTAAAACTTGGTCAACATTTGAAACACTGGGTCTAGTTAACTGGTTTTTTCTTGAAAGCAGTCTTAAAACCACCTTAAAGTTTGGGTCAAACTCAACATCATCTCCAACTTTAACATCTTCAAACTTTCTTAGGTTTCCACGAACATTGCAAAGATAAGTTTCACCTTGTGCCACAATTTTTGCATTACCTAAGTTTAAACTAACGACCTTTCCCTGCATTATAAATTTTCCTTAATAACTCTTATTTTAAGTTGACCACACGCCCCTTCAATATCGCTTCCAAGAGTTCTTCTTGTTGTTGCACTGATGCCTTCATTTTTAAGTGCTTGCCAAAATTTTGATTGTTTTTCTTTGCTAATTCCTTTATTTTTACACTCTTTGTTTGCATTAAGTGGAATTAAGTTAACATGACATGCAATGCCCCTTGTTAAAGACTTCAGCCTTATTGCATCTTGAACTGATGTGTTATCTTCAAGCATTACATATTCAAAAATAACCCTTCTTTTTGTTTTTTCAAAATAATATCTTATTGATGCCATTAACTCTTCAAGAGTGTAAGCATTGGCAACCTTCATTATCTTTTTTCTCTGTTCATCAGTTGTTGCGTGCAAACTTATTGTTAAAGTTATTCCAAGGTTTTCATCGGTCAACTTATAAATTTTATCAGCAAGCCCGCAAGTTGAAATTGAAATATTTCTTCTGCTGATGTTTAAATTTTCTTTGCTTGAAACAAGTTTAATAAATTTTACAACATTATCGAAATTGTCAAGTGGCTCGCCACTGCCCATTAAAACAATGTTTGTTATTTTTCTTTCAGTTTTTGTTCCGCCAAGAAACTTGTTTACACACAAAACCTGACCTAAAATTTCACCAGCAGACAAATTCCTAAAAAGCCCATCAAGCCCTGATGCACAAAAAGAACAGCCCATTCGGCAACCAACTTGGGTTGAAACGCATAAGGTGTAACCATATTTATATTGCATTAAAACCCCTTCAATTAACTCACCATCACTCAGTTCATACAAAAACTTAATTGTGCCATCTTTACTTTCGTAACTGTTTTTTATTTTAACAGGCAAACTGATAAATTCTTTTTTTAAAGATTCTCTTAAAGACTCAGGAAGGTTTGACATTTCATCAAAATCAAAATAGTTAACTGACCACAAATAAATTTGCTCAAAACGAAAATTAGGCAACTGTAAGTCGCTTAATTGTTGTTTTAGTTCACTAATAGAATAATCTTGTAAAATTTTCATATTAAATTTGGTCGCTAGCGTAATCGCTAAAAACCATTCCCTCTTTAATTTTTCTGCCCGCTACCAAACTTTTAGCATCAACAACTTTGCCATTAGGAAACTGCATTTTTTTAATTTCAAGCACACCAATTCCGCACTCAACAAAAACACCATCTTTTGCAGAAGTTGGTGCAATTATCGTTCCAGCACGCACCTGGGCGCTGGCAATATCTTCCCTTGGAGTTGCCTCATAAATTTTAACCTGCTCTCCATTCAAATTTGCCCTTGCAATTGGGTCAGGATTACTTCCCCTTACAAGACATGAAATTTGTTTTGCGGTTTTGTTAAAGTTTATTGTGCAGTTGATTTTTGTGAGTTTAGTAGTAATTGTTGCCTGTGTTTGCATTTGCTTTGTTAGCGTTGCTTTGCCCTCTTCAATTTCATTTAACACTTCAACAAGGGCTTTTGCTCCAATAACGCTAAGCCTTGCTGCAAGTTCGCCCGCTGTTTCATGCACTCCAATGTTTGTTTTGCTGACTTTTAAAATGTCGCCCGTGTCAAGCCCAGCCTCAGTTTTCATAATGGTTACGCCCGTTTCAGTTTCACCATTAATTATTGCTGACTGAATTGGCGAAGCCCCCCTATATTTAGGTAAAAGAGAGGCATGAACATTAATAATGCCGTGTTTTGGAATGTCAATCACTTCCTGACTTAAAATTTGCCCATATGCAACAGTAACCATAATGTCTGGATTTAATGCCTTGATTTCATCAATTCCGTCTCTTGAAATTTTTTCAAATGAAATAACCTTTAAGTTTTGACTTAATGCAAAAACTTTAAGCGGACAAGGCAATAACTTATGCCCCCTGCCCGCAGCGGCGTCAGGCTGAGTAATCACCGCAATAACTTCATGCCTGCTTGATAAAACATGTTTTAAACTTTCAATTGCAAATTCTGGTGAACCTAAAAAAATAACCCTCATCTATTTCCCCTTTCTTTTTTGTTCTTTTGCTCTATCAATAAAAAGTATCCCATCTAAATGGTCACACTCATGGCAAATTGCCTTTGCTTCGTAACCAATAAAGGTGTCAGTTTGCTTGTTTCCGAACCTGTCAAAAAACTCAACAGTAACTTTGTTTGGCCTTATAACTTCTGCCCATTCATCAGGAATTGAAAGGCACCCTTCTTCTTTAATTTTGTTAACCCCTGATTGTTTGGTGATTTTTGGGTTTATAAATTCAAGATACCTTTTGCCTGTGTCAACAACACAAACTCTTTTCAAAACTCCAACCTGAATTGCACTAAGCCCTGCACCCTTTGCGTGATACATTGTGTTTTTAAGGTCGTCAATTAACTCACAAAGTCTGGCATCAAACACCTCAACTGGTTTTGACACCTTTCTTAAAGTTTGTTCATCTTGTGGATATTTTAAAATATTTCTAATTGCCACTTGTGTTTCTCCTTAATATTATTTTATCACACAAAAAAGCATAAAACAATAGATATTTAACTTAAATTTTGCGGATTGATTTCAACAAAGCACAAACAATCTGCCGATTTGTTTTGGTCAAGAACAGAATAAATGTATTTTCTTAATGAAAACTCTCCTTTATTTGTTGCTCTTATTAAAATTTGGTATCTAAACTTATTTTGAATTTTTCCTATTGGAGATTTCATAACCCCCAAATAAATAATATCATTTGTGTTTTCTCTTTGATATTTTTGCATTTGTTCATATAACACTTTGGTTTTTTCTCTTACCACCTCTTCATTTTCAGCGGTAACCAAAATTCTAAAAATTGTTGCAAAAGGCGGAAAGTTTGTAACTTCACGAGTATTGGCTTCTTTTTTAAAAAATGCAGTATAGTCATAATTGCTTGCAAGACGATAAACATAATGCCTTGGGCTGTAAGTTTGCAAAACAATTTCACCTTGTTTATCTGCCCTGCCTGCCCGTCCCGCAACCTGAGTTATAAGTTGAAATGTTTTTTCACAAGCCTTGTAACTTGTTTGGTGCAAACTAACATCAGCATCAACAATTCCAACCAGTGTAACCTGTGGAAAGTCATGCCCTTTTGCTATCATCTGCGTGCCAACCAAAATTTGAGCCTTGCCACTTCTAAATTCGCTTAAAATTTTAAGATGGCTGTCTTTGTTTTGCGTTGTGTCATTATCCATCCTTAAAACCTTAACATCAGGAAACAAATTGTTTAACTCTTCAACAACTTTTTGTGTTCCAAGTGCACCTTGTTTTAAGTTGGTTCCACCGCAATTTGGACAAACATTAAACACCTTATACCTGTTACCACAATAGTGGCACTTTAAAACATTTTCACTTCGGTGGTAAACAAGTGAAACATCACAATCAGTGCATTTTGCAACCCACCCACAATCTTTACACATTAAAAATGAAGCATAACCTCTTCGGTTTAAAAAGATTATTGCTTGGTTGCCTTCACTAATGGTTTTTCTTAGCCTCTCTTCAAGTTCTCTTGAAAAAATGCCCGTGTTGCCCTCTCTTATTTCCTTTGCCATATCAACAATTAACAGAGGAGGCAAAGGCTTGCGGTTAACTCTTTGCTTCATTTCAAGCAAATAATATTCACCTTTTAAAGCCTTAACATAACTTTCAAGTGATGGAGTTGCACTTCCAAGCACCAGTGAACAATTAGCAATCTTTGCCCTGAATTCGGCAACTTCAATTGTGTTATACCTTGGGTTACTTTCGCTGATGTATGACCCATCATGCTCTTCGTCAATAATAATTACACCAAGGTTTGAAACAGGTGCAAAAATAGCCGACCTTGCCCCAACAACAATTTTAGCATCTCCCATTAAAATGCGTTTCCATTCGTCAAACCTTTCACCTGCCGAAAGCCCACTGTGCAAAATTGCAACAGATGCCCCAAATCTTGACCTGAAATTTGAAAGCACCTGAGGTGTTAAACTTATTTCAGGCACAAGCATAATTGCAGTTTTTCCACCAGCAAGCACATTTTTTATTATATTCATGTAAACTTCGGTTTTTCCACTTCCAGTTACCCCATGCAAAAGGTAAAACCCCACTTTGTTTGAAACGGTGCTAGCCACTTGCTCTTGAAGTGGTGTAAGCACAACCTGTGAATTTTGACTATTTTCAATGCTTTTATACGGAGACCTAAAAACAACTTTTTCTTCAATATTTACAATATTTTCATTTTTAAGTTTTGTTATTGCGCTTGAACCAAACTTCTGGTTTAATTCAGTTAAATAAACCTTGCCCTTTTCAAGCAGATAATATATTGCACCAATTTGTGATTTAGCGTTTGCTCTTAGTTTAGATAAATATTCTTTTGCTTTTGTTTCATCTTTAATTGTAACTTCTTTTTTAACAAGGTCTTTAATTTTGCCTGACCTCATTTGGCTTGGAAGAAATAGCCTGAAACTGTCACTAAGGCCAATGTTATATTGCTCTTTTAAAAACTCACTAAGTTTAAATTGGTCTTCAGTTATCACCCTAAAATTTTCAATAGGCTTTATAATGTTTTTAATTTTATGGCCTGTAACCTCAGTTTTGTCACAAACATCAACAACAATTCCTTCAATAACTCTTGCCCCAAAAGGAACAAGAACCCTCATTCCCTTTATAACTTCAAACTCACTTGGAATGTTATAGTCAAAAATTTTGTCTACCTGACTGCTTGCAATATCAACAATAACCCTAGCAAAAGCCATAATTCACCTCGACTAATTATACACTCATTAGTTTAAATTAACAAATAATAAGTCATAATTAATAAATAAAAATTTTTAAAAAGACTTGCATTTTACCCCCACTTGTGTGCTATAATTAAACGAAATTAATTTTAGGAGATTAACCATTATGGCAATGATAGACCCACCAATTGAAAAAATAATTGAAATGGCAGGAAGCAGATATGCTCTTTGCACTGTTGTAACAAAAAGGGCAAAAGAACTTTTGCTTGAACGCCCTGACTTTTTCAAACAAAACATGAAAATTAAACCTATTGAACTTGCAAGTGAAGAATTTTATGAAGGTAAATACACAATAGTTAAAACCCAAAGAAAATAAGTTCAATAATAAATTCATTCACAAAAAATTTTAACCATCAAAAAACAACTCAGGCGAGTTGTTTTTTGTTTTCGCTTATTTTAATTCGCTTAACTAAAATTTAATTTTTATTTAACAACACTTATTCACTTTTAAAAATATTTTAAAAAGACTTAAATCATGGTTAAAAATTCGCTTTCAGTTATTATTGAAATGCCTAATGCTTTTGCCTTTTCAAGTTTGCTTCCAGCGTCAGCCCCCGCAAGCACAAAGTTTGTTGATTTGCTTACCGAACTCATAACCTCTCCGCCGTTTTCTTCAATAAGTTCGGTGGCTTTGTTTCTTTTTAAGGTTGGAAGCGTTCCCGTTAAAACAAATTTAAGCCCCGCAAGTTTTTGTTCTTTAACATCAGCCTTTGGCGACAAAATTTTAACACCAACGCTAAACAAGTTTTCAATCTCTTTTTTGTTGAAATCATCACCAAAATAATGAAGAATATATTTTGCGGTAAGTTCAGCAATATCATTCATGCTGGTTAAATCTTCAAGAGTTGCCTTCATTAAATTGTCAATAGTTTTAAAGCGTGTTGCAAGTTGCTTGGCTGTTTTTTTGCCAACATTATCAATGCCAAGAGCATAAATAAAGTTTGCAAGGCTTGGAGATTTGCTTGCCCTTAACCCTTCAAAAAAGTTTTCAATCTTTTTATCTTTAAAGCCTTCTAACTGTTCAAGTTGACTTTTTTCAATTTTATATAAATCGCTGAAATGCTTTGTGCCATAAACACTGTTTAAAGTTTCAATAGTTTTTCTGCTAAGCCCAACAATATTCATGGCATCTCTGCTAACAAAATGGGTTAATCTTTCAATAATTTGTTTTTGGCAACCATTGTGGTTCGGGCAAAAAACATCGGCCTCGGTTTCTTCAAGTTTGCTTCCACACACTGGGCAAACTGTTGGCTTTTCAATAGGTTTACTGTCATTATATTCTTCTGCAAGGGCTAAAATTTCAGGAATAACCTCATTGCTTCTCCTAACAAAAACCCTGCTGTTTAATTTAACATTTTTTCTTATAATGTCGTTATAATTATTAAGTGTTGCCCGTTTTATGGTTACCCCTGCAAGTTCAACAGGCTCAAGTTCAGCAACAGGCGTTAACTTGCCAGTTCTTCCAACCTGCCAAGTAACCGAATTGAGCATTGTGCTGGTTTCTTCAGCCTCAAACTTAAAGGCAATGCAACCCCTTGGGAATTTTTCAGTGTTACCTAGTTCTTCCCTTATTTTTATTGAATTGATTTTGACAACCATTCCATCAATTTGAATGTCAAGGTTATCTTTTTCTCTTCCAACAACACTAACTAATGATTTCACTTCATCAATGCTGTTAGCAAGTTTGAAAAAATCCCCTGTGTAAAAATAGTTATTTTTCAAAAATTGATTGATGTCTTGTTGATAATCAATTTGCATTCCGTCAATATAGTTAATGTTATAGGCAACAAAATCAAGGTTTCTTTTGGCTGTTACTTTTGGGTCAAGATTTCTTACTGCCCCCGCGGCAGCATTCCTTGCATTTTTAAGAGGTTCATTGGGGTTGTTTTTGTTATATTTTTCAAGTTCACTAAGTTTCATAACAACCTCTCCTTGAACTTCAACTTCGCCCAAAAACTCAATTTTTAAAGGCACTGTTCTTATTGTTTTAACCTGTTCGGTAACATCTTCCCCAACAACACCATTACCCCGTGTTGACGCCTGAACAAACTCACCATTTTTATACAACAGCGAAAGGTTAAGCCCATCAAATTTATATTCAACGCTGTAACATGGTTTGAAGGTTAATATTTTTTCATTTTTTTCTTCCCAGTCATCAAGTTCACCTAAAGACTGGGCTTTATCAAGGCTCATAATTTTATGGGTGTGAATGACTTTTTTAAACTTATCAATGGGTTCACCACCAATTTTTCTTGTTGGTGAATTCTGCAAAACAACACCTGTTTTCTTTTCAAGCCAAGCAAGTTTATCATAAAGAGCATCCCACTCTTTATCACTTATAATTGGGTTATCAAGCGTGTAATAAGCATAACTATACCTGTTAATTTCATCAACCAATTTTTTCATTTCTTCTAATTCAGTCATACAAAACCTACCCTATAATTTCTAAATTTGCATATTTAAGCGAAAGTGTTTTTATTCCAACCCCCTCAAACCTAATGGTTACAAATGCGCCTGTAAAGTCGGTAACTTCCAAAATAACCTCGCCCTGCCCAAAATGTGGGTGAAGCACTTTTGTTCCTTTTTTAAAGTCACTTATTTTATATTTGCTAAGTGCACTTTCCTGTTTTTGTGAAGGCTGAGACTTGCTTGCAATAACATTAACCTTGCTTGCAACATTTTGCGCTCTGTTTGAAAGTGATTGGGCTTGCCTTAACTCCCCTAGTTCCATTCTTTGCCTTGTTACAGGAGAATTTTCAAGGTCATCAATCAATTCAACTGCACTTTCTTTTAAAAACCTTGATGGCGCACAATATTCAGTGCGTTTTGTTTCAAATGAAAACCTTGTTCTTGGGTGCGTTAAATAAAGCCTTTCTTTTGCTCTTGTTATTGCAACATACATTAACCTGCGTTCTTCTTCAAGTTCATTTGGGTTATCGCTTAAAATTGCACGAGTAAGCGGAAACAACCCTTCAACCAGCCCAACAATAAACACAACATTAAATTCAAGCCCTTTTGCTGAATGCACGGTCATAAGTGAAGCAAAATTCTGCTCATCTTCAAGGGTGTCAATATCTCTCATTAATGTGATGCTTTGCAGAAAATCTTCAATCGTTGCCCCTTCATTTGCCTTTTCAAATTCGCTAACTGAAATGGCAAAATCATCAATATTCATAACTTTGTTAACATCTTCTTCGGTGGCTTTTCCAATGGCTTCTTTAATTCCCACTTTATCAATAAGATAAACAACAAAGTCATAAAGCCCCATTTTTGATTTTTGTTCATTTAAATCATTAAACAAGTCTTTAACCACCGCAAGTTTTCGATTTAATGCGTCCCCTAAATTATCTCCGCTCATCACGGTTTGATACATGCTTGTTTCGTTTTCAAGAGAAATTAGCCTGATATTATTAATTGTAACATCACCTATCCCCTTTTTAGGGAACCCAAGAACCCTAACAAAAGCGTCATCATCAAACGGGTTAGCAATAACTTTAAGATAAGCAATTGTGTCTTTAACCTCTTTTCGCTCAAAAAATTTAAACCCGCCATAAATTTTGTAAGGCACGCCATAGGTTATTAACTTTTCTTCAATAACTCTTGAAAGGGCATTAACCCTCATTAAAATTGCAAAATCTTTATAATTATATCCCCTTTCTTCAACCAAAGATTTTATTGTTTGTGCAACAAACTCCGCCTCTTCAAGGTCGTTATATGCCGTGAACTCTTCAACCCTTGCCCCTTCTCCATTATCTGTCCACAAATTTTTGGCAAGTCTGTTTTGGTTTCGTTTAATAAGGCAATTTGCTCTTTCAATAATTTTTTTTGTTGACCTGTAATTTTGTTCAAGTTTAAAAACCTTGCAGTTTTTAAAATCTTTGGTGAAATCTACAACATTGTTCGCTTCTGCCCCACGCCATGAATAAATGCATTGGTCTTCATCACCAACAACAAAAACATTGCCATATTTTTCTGCCAAAATTTTTATAAGTTCATATTGTGCCTCGTTTGTGTCTTGAAACTCATCAACATGAATGTATCTAAATTTATTCTGGTAATATTCCCTTATTTCTTTAAAGTTTTTAAGCAGATTATATGTTTTCACAAGCAAATCATCAAAATCAAGCGCATTGCACCTTTTCATTTCTTTTTCATATTCTTCGTAAACTGTTATAATTATCTCTCGCTTTTTTTCATTAGGAATAAAAGTTGAATACGCTTCGGGGTCAAGCAAATGGTTTTTTGCATTTGAAATGTGCCAAGCAATGGTGTCAACAGTCATGTTTGTGTTCTTATCAGCCAAAATGCGTTTAATAAGCCTTTCCTTTTCAACATCACCATAAATTGTAAAACTTTTAGTGTATCCAAGGTTTTCAATATGGCTTCTTAAAATTCTTGAACACATTGCATGAAAAGTGCACACCCACATTCCGTCAGTTGCACCAATCATTCTTTCAAGTCGTTCTTTCATTTCATTAGCAGATTTATTAGTAAAAGTTATTGCCAAAATGTTTGATGGCAAAACGCCCATATCACAAATTAAATGTGCGATTCTGTGCGTTAAAAGCCTTGTTTTCCCACTTCCTGCCCCAGCAGTAACCAAAACTGCACCCTCCGTTTCCTGGGCGGGTAATCTTTGTTCGTTGTTTAAATTATCTAATATGCTGTTCATAATCTTCTCTTAGTTAATAATTGTAACAAATCATAACACAAAAATCAAACAATAGAAAACCTTTTATTTTCATTTTAAAAATCTGCAATAATTTTAGGTCATGTCGAAAACTGTGCAAAATTAGAAAATTTTAACAACTTTTGTAATAGTTAATGCAACTCGGTTTTTT
>ERZ780149.3013-NODE-3013-length-14721-cov-24.455203_pt1 | contig 14721 bp, 10 predicted proteins | sample MGYA00511367_ERZ780149 | MGnify/ENA primary metagenome ERZ780149 (study PRJEB29588, sample SAMEA2153852) | human gut metagenome | biome: human gut; feature: human-associated habitat; material: faeces | place: Denmark | collected 2008/2010 ... | reverse complement strand
TTGTGTGTGACGCAAGCTTGGCGCTCGATGCGGTCGGCGCCTTGCGCCTCCAACTTCGAATAAACACATACCGTTAATAAGAACGCTCCGAATGAGTAAAAAAACGCCATCGAAGTGCGATGGCGTAAATTCTATTTTTCCATATGAAAATCTACTTTATCAAGTCTTCACGAGTGTATTCTTGCACGTCCGGGAACGGAGATTCCTTGCGATAGGAGAGTTTGAGGAACAAGGGCGTGAGGAGGGAAGACACGATAATCAGTATCAAAACGAAAGGCATAATTGATGGGTCGATTATGTTGCTGTCGACGCCTTTTTGTGCGCAGACGAGGACGACTTCCGCTCTTGCCATCATACCGATACCCACGCGCAAACTGTCTTTGAAGGAGTACTTGCAAATGAGTGAGCCGAGACCGCAACCGAGCACCTTGCCTACGAGGCCTGCCGCAACGAATGCAAAACCGAAACCGATCATTGCGGTGGAGATTGAGCCGAAATTGGCGTTGATACCGATATTGGCAAAGAATACGGGAGCGAAAATCATATAGTTGCTCACTTCCACCTTTCTGTCGATATAGCCCGCCTCGCTGAGCGTTGCAAGCATAATACCCGCCACGTATGCGCCCGTGATATCCGCAACGCCGAACCACTCTTCCGCTGCGTATGCAAACAAGAATGCCATTGCAAAGCCGATAATCGGGATGCGTCTATGGTGTTCGGGATGGCGTTTGAGATAGTGTTTGAGGAGGACGTGAAGCACGAGCCCGACGGAGATGGCCGCTGCGAAAAATCCTATCATTTTTCCTACTGCAATGCCGACGCCTTTGAGGTCGCTACCTTTGTCGAGGCTTATGAAGAGGGATAGCAAAATAACGCCGATGATATCGTCGAGGATTGCCGCCGCGATTATGGAAGTGCCGACTTTTGAATTGATTTTGCCGAGTTCTTTGAGGACTGCGACGGTGATGCTCACCGACGTTGCCGCCAAAATCGTGCCGTAAAAGAGGTTGGTTATCACTTGGTGTTGGCTCATATCCTTAAAACCGCCGTTGAAAGCCGCGGATACCAAAAATCCGAGACCTACGGGGAAGATGACGCCGAGCGAAGTGATTATAACGGATGGAATACCGCAAGTTTTGAATTGTTTTACGTCCGTTTCCAGACCTGCGGAAAACATTATGAGGATAACGCCGATTTTTGCAAGAAATTTGAGTCCCTCGGTGGTGTCTTCCGTGAAAATTCGTTGCCCGGGGATAAGCTTGATAAGTCCCAAAAGTATGCCTGCTACGAGCATACCGACCACTTGCGGAAGTCCGAGTTTTTTGCCGATGAGAGAGAATAGTTTGGTGCAAAGCAGTATCAGTGCCAAGGGAAGAAGAATCTCGAAATAGGCTATGTCGGATAAGGTTTGCGTAAACATAAATATACTTCCTTTTCTTTTATGTAGATTGTTATACGCTTTTAAAAATCTTTCGTCAAGCGTTTTGATATTGTAGCATAACATATAGTTTGTATGCAAAAAGCATTAAAAAACATTAAAAATTGTGCTTAAAACCCCGTGTGGAGCACAAAATAGAGATTTTGTTTGACTTTATTATATACAATTGATAAAATGTACACATAAATGCGCGCGTATATGTCAAAAAATACACGCTCGCGCGCACGGAGCAGAATTGGATTTTTTGTCGTTCCTGACCGGAGTCACGTCATTTATTGTCGGGCTTGCCAAGACAATCGTAGGGCTTGCGGCGGTCGGATGCATATTTTTACTGATAAGACTTTTGCCGAGTCGCATTCGCGGGTTCGTATCTGCGATTGCTACTTCGCTTTTGTTTTTTGCACTGTTCAAGAATATGGTGCAGCAGTTTGCATTTTTAGCGATTAAGACTTCAATTCTTTATATAGTGCTTATCAACGTTACGGCACTCACCGTATTGTTCGGAATATATTTTGCAACGTATTGCGGTTGTATTTTTTCAAAAGTTACGCGCAGTACTCGCACGTTTACGCCTCCGCGCAAGTGGAGTGAGGTGCAATATTTATCAAGGCACGACGATATAGCCGCGTCCGGTTCTTATTTGCGGATTTCACCCGTTATTTTGCAATAATTTTCTTTTCTTCTCGGAGACGGTATTTTTGCGCCGTTTTCGGGTTACATATAAGCGCGCGTGCGCGCGTATATGCGCACGCAATTAAACCTCAGGAGAAAAATCACAATGTTAAAAGTTGAAAATCTTAAAAAGACGTATCCCAAAAGCGACAGAGTCGCAGTAGACAATATTTCGTTTGAATTGAAGCCCGGTGAAATTTTCGGTTTCCTCGGACAAAACGGTGCGGGCAAATCCACCACGATTAAGTGTCTCACGGGTATATTGCCCTTTGACAGCGGTACGATTACCATTTGCGGTCACGACATCGTAAAAGAGCCTATCAAAGCCAAAATGGAAATGGGTTACGTTCCCGACAACCATTCCGTTTACGAAAAACTTACGGGTAGGGAATACGTCAACTACGTCGCGGACCTTTACAAAGTGCCCGCTCTCGTGAGAACGGAAAGAATTGACAGATACGCCAAGCTCTTCAAACTCGAAGCGGCTATCGACAGACAAATCAAGTCTTACTCTCACGGTATGAAACAAAAAATCTGCATTATCGCGGCACTTATCCACGATCCCAAACTTTGGGTGCTCGACGAGCCGATGATGGGCCTCGACCCGCAATCGACTGCGGAAATCATCTCGTATATGAGAGAGCATTGCGCAAAGGGCAATACGGTATTCTTTTCAAGCCACAACCTCGATCTTGTCAAGAAACTTTGCCACAGAGCCGCAATAGTCAACGACGGACACCTCATCGACATTATCGACCTTGCGGGCAACGACAAGAACAAGGCAAACCTCGAAGAAACGTTCTTCCGTGTGACCGGTACGTACGAGCAAAGATTGTTCGAGGACTACGTTGCGCAAGAGAGTGAGGATATGCGTCCCGACATTCCGTCGGTAGAGGACGTCGAAGAAATAGTCGACGCACAAGACGCAACCGAAGAAAACACCGTGGAGGAAGAGCAAAAATGAAAGGCGAATTCTCAATGCAAAGCGTGAGAACGCTGTTCCGTCTCGACCTCAAATCGAGGTTCGGTTCGACGCAAAAGACCACGCCTCTCAAAAAAATGGCGCAATACGGCAACTATTTGTTTTTCCTCTTAGTTTACGCCGTGCTTGCGGTGGGCGTGTATTATCTCACCAACGTATTCGTAAGACGTTCGGGATTGCGTATGGAGTTTTTGGTTATCGCGGCAACGCTTACGATAACTCTTGCAACCATTATCGCAACGGGCAACGTCATCAAAAATCTGTATCAAAACGGTGACAACGAGATGTTGTTGCGCTTCCCCGTAAGCGGAAAAGAAATTCTCGTTGCCAAATCCATATACTGCTATTTGCACAATCTCGTGGTGTGCTTGCTTATGATGTTGCCGTTCTATATCTCGTTCGGCATAGTTACGGGCGCACGTGTGGGCGACTATTTCTCGTATATAGGCATCACGCTTCTTTCTACGCTCGTGCCGTTCTTTATCGCAAATATCATAGCCGTCCCCGTTATGAAGGTTATGAACGCGGTGAAGAACCAATTCTTGCTTATACTTATACTCACCATCATCGTGGTGTGCGTGGTGTTTGCGTTCTACCTCGTGTCCCTCGGCAACGTCTTGACGTACTTGAAGGACTCCAAGCAAACCATTTTCTCTGCGGATATGATTGCGAGATATCAAAAGTTTGCACGCAACGCGTACCCTTTCAATTGGTATGCGGAGATTATCAACGGCAAGATTTACGGCGGACTTTCCGCGGGCAAACACGCTTTGAGATTTTTGTATATCATTCTCATCAACGGAGTGTTGGGCGTTGCGGCGTATTTCGTCACCACGAGAGAGTATTACAAGACCATTCTTTACGGCATCGAAACGCAAAAAGCGTCTTTCAAAAAGAAAATCAAAGACGTACGTCGTCCCGTGTCATACGCGCTTTTCAGACGTGAGTTTTATCTCATTTTGAGAAGTTTCAACTATTCTTTCCAATACTTCGCAATGGCGTTTGCCGCACCCGTAATGGTGTTCTTCTGCAACCGTCTTGCCGCTTCTATGGGAACGAAGAGTATAGGCGCGGACATTATGCCGGGACTTACGCTTATGGTTATCACGCTCTTTATCACGATAATCGTGTCGTTTGCCTCTACTTGCATTTCGAGAGAAGGCGCGTGCTTCTATCATACCAAAGTCATTCCCGTAAGTTACACGCACCAAATCCTCGTCAAGTTCTTCCTATACTCGTTGACTGGTACGATATCCAACGCTTTGTGCTGTGCGCTTTCGGGCGGATACTATTCCAGCGAAGCGGGCGGAAGAGTGCTTTCCGCGCTCGACGTCGGCGCAATCTTCGGTATTGCGGAAATGCTTGTTATAAGTCTTACGAGCCTCAGTATGCTCGCGGATATCAAATCTCCTACGTTCAACGTATCGGGTGACGGTGAGTTGGTCTCCGCCAACAAGAACGTCGCTCTTGCAATGACGATCGGTATTTTGGTTGCCGTTATTTACGGATTGTTTACGATGATTTTCAGCTTCTTGCCTTTGACGATTGGCGGTAAAACGCTTATCGCGGCGGGTGACACGAGTGCGATTTACCTCATTTTGAGCGCGATATCGCTCGTCTTGCTCGGCGGTTCGCTTGCGGGCTTGTTCGTAAACCTCAACAAGAAGTATATGAATATCATTCCGTAAGGCATAGGAAACGATAGTATGAAAAAAGTAATGATAGGTATTCTTATCCTCATTCCGATAATCATCGTGTTTATAGTCGCGATGGTTTCGGCAATCGTATCTACGCAAGCGTGGATATCCGTCGAGGATTTGAAACTCCAAATAAAAGGTACGGAAATTGAGGCGGAGACGGTCACTTATTCGCTTGACGAGCTTGGCTCGGGCATAGTGAATTTGTACGACAAAATCGACGTCGTGGTATTGCCCGAAAAAGCCAACAAGTACGTCATCGAGTGGCAAATCGTGGGTGATATCACTTACACCGACCAAGATTATAAGGCAAAATACGACAAATACAGACAAGAGTACGCTGCCAAAAAAGCCGAGTTGGAAAGTAGGGACTATCCCAACTTTACAGACGCAAACGAGCAAAGAGCGTATGGCAACGCCGTATATAAGTATGGTTCGAGTGCGGACTCCGCGAAGATAATCTCCGCTATGGCAAACGAACTCGTGGATATGGTATATCCGGCGGCGGCACTCGTCGACTCTACGGGTGAAGAGACAACGTCCAACAGCTCGGGACAAATCAGATTGTCTTGGTATTGCCATTTCACCGTAAAAGTCACTGCAGAGAACGTGTCCAAAACTCTTTTGGTGTCCGTAGGCGGTGACAACGTAAAGACGGTAACCGTCACCAACGTCAAAGGCGACGACAAGACGACGCTCGGCGTGGGCGAGTCCAAGCGCATTACTGCAAGTTATACGCCCATTGACAGCATCGTCAATTACACGGTTTGGCACGCGCTTGACGAGAATATTGCAACCATCGACCAAAACGGCGTCATCACCGCAAAGAAAGCGGGCACTGCAAGATTTACGATGGACGCAAGCGTACACTCTACGGATAAGTCCGACAATATTCAATACGTGACGAGCAACGTCTATACGATTGAAGTGGTTGCAGATGGCGCAAGTTCGCTTTTCGGCAACAAAATCGCTTCGCACAAACGTAAATACACCTTGCAAGAACTCGGCGTAAACGACGACGTTATCAGCGTCGAGGGCGCAACGATAGTCGAAGGTGCGCTCGTTGCAAACGAGGGTGCAAGTCAAATCGTTATCACGACTGCAAACGGCACGTTGACTGTGGACGTTTGCGATGAAAACGCAATCGCAATTCAAAACGCCGACTTCTTCAATAAAGAGAGTGGTTACGTCGTCGCGGTTGACGAACATACGCTCAAATTGAGCGCGATTTGGGCCTCCGTATTCAAAGACGGAGTACCGCAAGTTAAGTGGTCGTCAAGCAACGAGGACGTTGCGAGAGTCAACGAAAGAGGCGAAGTGCAAGGCGTCGGCATCGGCGACGTTGTTATAACTGCCGAATGCGGTGAATATCAAGCGCAAATCGCACTTTACGTACAATATAAGATTGCTTCGTTGCAATTGCGCACTTCCGACGCTTCTTTGGCGGTAGGTCTTGCGCGTCAAACGGTTTTTGCAAGCGAAAGATACGAAGATTTGGCAACCAAAGGCAACGCCAAAGTACCGAACTATACGAGTATCGTGGTTTTGGGTGAACCGAAAAACGCAACTATCGACCAATTGAGAGCGTTTTACGCCGCGTATAATTTCGAGATTGTCGAGGGCGGTGAATACGCACGTTTCGATAGCGATGACGTCAACAAACTCGTGTTCAATCCCGAAACTTTGAAATTGCTCGAAACGGCGGAGAATTTCAAAACCGTCAAAGTCAAAGTCAGCGCAAAATATCCCAAACACGAAGGTGCGACGGAGTACACGCAAGAGACCGTGGATATCAACGTAACTCACGGCGTTGCGGTGTACGATATGGCAGAATTGCGTCAGGCGGCACTTGACCAAAAGGCATACACGGGCGTAAACACGATTTACGACAGAGTGCCGGGTGCAAAACTTTTTGACGGTGTACAGAACGCTCTTCAAAACGATTGTCCGGAAAATCTTATAGCACCGGAAAAAATCTTCCGTCACGAAGTCGCGGCAACCAACGATATATACGAAGTGTGGACAAACCCGACATCTAAGCGCACGTATTCCATATCTCTTATGGCAAATTGTGCTTTTGATACGTCCACCAACGACGACGGCACGCCCAAGCATATCGTCAATTGGACTGAGCGTCCCGAGTTTTACGGCAACGTTTACGGCAACAACAGAATGATATCGGCAATCACGGGACAAATCGACGGTGAACTCGTTCGTATCTCGTGGGGCAACGTCAAGATGAGCAACGTTATTTTGCGTGCCAACACCACGCCGGAAAGCGGTGAGATTTCCACCGACGACACACTCTCCTTCAAGGGAAGAGTGGTAAAGGTCGGCAGTGACTTGCAGTGGGACTGGTATCGTCTCGAAAACGTCAAATTCGAGTACTGTATTCTCGAAAACGGACAAGAAGGTCTTGACGTGCGCAACACCAACATTTCGTTTGACGGATGCATAATTCGCAACCTAATGTCTTGCGGTTTGAACATTATGAACAAGATGTACGTCGATGACAAGGGCATTACGCACCCGTTCTATAGCCACGTCAATTTCCACAACTTCATATCGTCCAACACGCTTGCTTCGGTGCTGGTCGCGACGTTTGAGAAGTTTACGTATTCAGGTACGGATATCGGTAGGTTTGTCGCAAACGACCTTGCGCAAAATCAACAATATTTTGTTGACAATTTTGCAAAGCCCGACTCCGAAAACGAGAGAGAAAGACACAATTTCGAGCTCAATCAATCGGGTATTTTGGAAATATATAACTGGCAAAATATAGAGTACGCGTCGATATTCGACACGGGCAATAAGGTTGTCAACGACCTTATCACAAGCCAAACTTCTATGGTTATTCGTGAAAATCCCTCGTTTGACAAGTTTAGATACGTGGATACGGACGGCACTTGCTACGTGCACGTTGCATTCGTGTTTGCGGCAGTCACGCTTGCTCCGCCTCTTCAATTTATCGTAGAGCCTACGCCTCAAACGATAAGACTTGAAGATACGATGCTTTCAAGCATCAACTCCAAAGACGTTGCGGTCACGGAAAACGGCGGACTCGGAGAAGATATTTTGCGCATGATAGGCGTCACTATTTACGGCTATCAGAATACGGCAAGGATTTTGCCACACACGACTTATCAAGTCAATACCGCGCTTATCAATAGGTTGCACGGTTGACGGAGAGTCGAAAGATTGAGGAATACACATTATGAAAAAAGTGATGATAGGCATTTTGATACTTATCCCAGTACTCATAGTGTTGATAGTTGCAATGGTATCGAGCATCGTGTCTTTGCAGGCATGGATTGCGGTCGATGACATTGAGTTGACCTACAAAGGCGGAAAGGTGGCGGCGGAAATGCTCACCTATTCCTTTGACGAGGTCTCGAACAAGACTTTGAACATTTATGATTACGTGGACGTCAAGGTATATCCCGAAAAAGCCAAAAACTACACTATAGAGTGGCGCGTTACGGGCAATATATCTTATACGGACAGTAAGTATCAACAAGATTACGAAAACTACAAGTCCGCTTTGGCAAAGTTGAGAAATGAGCTCGAAACCGAGTTCTCTCAAAACGGCTCTTTTGAGGACGAAGACAGACAATCCGCATACGAAGCGGTAAAGACGAAATATCCCGACACGTCCAAAATGCTGGACGCAATGACAAAAATCCTCATTCCCGAGGTCAAACCGGCTCTTGCGTTCGTGGACAAGGACGGCAACGTGGTGCAATCCAACACTACGGGTGAGTTTATCGTATGCTCCTACTGCCACTGCACGATAGAAGTGGTGGTTGAAAACGTATCCAAAACCCTTTCGATATCCGTGGGCGGTGACAACGTAAAATCCGTCGCTATCGGCAATCTCCAAGGGGATAATTCCGACACTTTGAACGTCGGTGAGTCAAAGCGTATCACGGCAAGTTATACGCCCGTTGACAGTATCGTCAATTATACTGTTTGGCACGCACTCGACGAAGATATCGCAACCATCGACCAAAACGGAGTCATCACTGCAAAGAAAGCGGGCACTGCAAGATTTACGATGGACGCAAGCGTACACTCTACGGATAAGTCAGACAATATTCAATACGTGACGAGCAACGTCTATATGCTTCAAGTCAAGGCAGAGGGCGCAAGTTCGGTGTTCGGCTCTAAGGTGATTTCGCACAAGCGTTCATATTCGCTTGCGGAACTCGGTATTGCGGACGATTATGACTCCATAGAGGGTGCGACGGTAGTAAGCGGAGTTCTTACGGTCAACGACGGCGTATCGAGAGTCGTAGTAAACACCGAGAGAGGCAAGTTTACTCTCGATGTGTGCGAGGAAAACGAAGTCGCAATCAAAAACGCCGATTTCTATTGTCTTGACAACGGATACGTTCTTGCGGTGGGCGAGCATACTCTCAAACTGCAAGCGATTTGGGCTTCCGCATTCAAGAGCGGTGAGCCGAGCGTGGTTTGGACGAGCGACAACGAGGACGTCGCAAGCGTATCTCAAAGCGGTGAAGTGCTTGCAAAGAGTAGCGGTAACGTTACGATAACGGTCACGAGCCCGGAAGGCACGAGCGCGTCGATATTGCTCAAAGTCCGCAACAAAATCTCTTACGTGCAATTGCGTACTTCCAACGAGTCGTTGGCGGTCGGCCTTGCAAGAGAAACCGTTTTTGCGTCTTTCAAATACGTCAACGAGGATATATCCAAGGGCGCACAAACGGAGACCAACTCGACTTTGATTGCCGTTTTGGGCGAGCCGAAGCGTACTTCCGATATGACCGAGGACGAATATAACGAGTTGCTTGCGACTTTCTATGAGTCCTACGTTTTTGAAATCGTAAGTGGCGGCGAATACGCGCACTTCGACGATGTTGTCAAGAACAAACTCGTGTTCAATCCCGACGCTCTCGAAGGCAAAGGCAAGCAGCCCATACGCATAAGAGTCAGTGCAAAATACCCGAAATACGAGGGTATGACCAAGTTCACAACGGAAGAAGTGACAATCAATGCGATATACGGTGTGTCGGTATACAACGTTGCGCAAATCGAGCACGCCGCTATGTATCAACGCGAATACGTCGAATTCAATGAATTTTGGGCAATGATTGGCGCAATCGAAGCCGGCGGAACGTACGAAACCAAGACCGGAAACTTGCAACCTTCAAAAGTGATTTTCTCTCATACCAACGAAATCACGGGCGATAAGTATATCATAAGAGCCGACGGCACGTCTTTGCGCACTTATGCAATCGTGATGATGGCAAACTGCGATTATACTCAAACCGATCGCGCCACAATCGGAAGTCCGAACGAAAGACTCAATTTCTTCGGCGACGTGTATGGCAACAATAAAATGATATGCGCGCGTACGGGGCAAAACGACGATGATTTGATGCGCGTTTCGTGGAGCGGTGTTACGGTAAGCAATGTCATTTTGCGTGCAAACATCATTGAAGGAGACGGCAACATAGATCCCGAAGATACGAAAGCGTTTACCGGCCGTGTCGGCGTCGTGGGCAGTCACCATGATTGGGAAAGATTCCGTATTTCCGACATCACGTTTGAATATTGCATTATCGAGAATGCAAGACAAGGCATAGGTTCCCGCAATGCCGACATAACCTACAACGGATGCGTGATGCGCAACTTCTTGCAATGCGGTATGTACGTGCCATTGCAAATGAACTGGAGAGACGAGGATAGTGCGTATAATCCTATGTATACGCACCTCACGTTCAACAACTTTACTTGCTCCAACATGCTAGGATCGATTACGTCTGCCACGTACGAACGCTACACGATTACAGAACAAAAGGTCAATCGTTTCGTTCCGAACGGTACGAGGGAAGAGAACGGCGCGTACTTTACGGAACATTTTGCGTCCAAGGGTATCAACCTCGAAGTCAACCAAACGGGCTTCTTCAAAGCGTACAACTGGCAAAACGTCAACAACGCAAATATCATCGATACGGGCAACGACAAGTACAATCAACTCATAGGCTCTTTGGCGGCAGGTATCATCACTCAAAACCCGACCTTTAAGGACTATCGCTATATCGACAGCAACAACGAGTGCTACTACCACATTGCATTTCTTGTCAGCGGAATATCCCTCGACAAAGGCATCACCGACGAGCCGACATACGCTACAATGAACTTTGCATCTTCAGAAGTAGGCGGTGTTCGACTCGGAGATATCGACGACAGCGGTGACGACGGTGGCGGTATCGTCGGCGGATTGCTCTCCACTATGTACATTTACGGATACAAGAACACGGCGGAGATTACGCCGTTCTCTAAACTTGTCATCGACGCCGATTTCATTCAAAAACTGCACTAAACAGCGAATAACTGCGTCAACACCCCATTGCCACCAACTCATTTACGTCTTGTAAATTAGGGTTGTTGTCAATGGGGTGTTTCCTTGTTCTTCATCCGTTTATTACAGTTTTTGATATGAAATCGGGTGACTTCGTAATAATCGGGTTTTTGTTATAAAGTTTAGGGGCGGAGATGACAGCGCACTTATTAACGGTATGTGCATATTCGGAGTTTCGAGTCGCAAGGCGACGAGTGCATCGAGCGTCGAGCTTGACGATAAGTACAAGCGACTGTGACGTGTTGTTGCGAAGCAGTCACACAAAGCGCAGTGGCATAATGAGAGAAATGTCCCTATTATGCGAGCACCGAGTGTTGCCCCCTGCGGAGCAGTTCCGTGGGTTCCCTCAAACAACGCGCAGAGGGGGAACGGAATATGGGCGCGACGCGTTAAACGACACATTCGGTGAATGTGCCGTAGCCAAAGCGAACGAGGCGGATTGCGGTGCGCAAACGCCGAAGTCCAAACACCGTGAGGAAGGGGGAAAGTTGTATTTAATAATATTTTTAGAAATGCCGGCGTGTCCGGAAAGAGGGGGGTATTGTATTTAGAGGATATGCCAGCACACTCTGTTTTATTTGGAATATTCCAAAACTATTAATTATTAATTCAAAAAACTATCTTCTAATCCGTTAAAATTATAATAAGTAACACTTGGGGTAAAAAGTCGAAATAAGAAACAACTTTGTGGTTTCGTGTGGATTTTGAGTTTTTGCGGTTGACAAAGGCGTGTTTTTGACTATAATTGCACAACGGAGGCAGATATATGAAAAAGTCAACTACAATTTTATGGTTTATAGCAAGTATACTTATGATAGCGGCGGGCATCGTGTGCTTTGCGCTGCCTGTTGACACCACTATGACGGTGTTTGCGTACATTGTCGGTGCGCTCGTTTTGATAATGGGTATTGTGGAACTCGCTGCGTTCTTCACAAGTGCTGGTATCGTCGGCGGTGGCGCGTTCCTTGCAGACGGCGTTATTACAACGCTTTTGGGCGTCGTATTCTTGGCAAACGAGAGTATCGTGTCCAATGTTTTGCCCTTCGTGTTTGCAATGTGGTTCATCGTCGAGGGTATAAGCGAACTCACGTTGGCAATTCAAGCGGGACGTATCAAAGTGCCTTATTGGTGGACGCTTCTCATTCTTGCAATCTTTGAGATAGTGTTTGGTTTCCTTGCACTCTTCGATCCGATTTACAGTGCAATCTCGATGACGGTTCTCGTGGGCGTATTCCTTTTCGTACACGGACTTTCCATGCTCGGCGATTGGGTGGTAGTGCTTCGTGTCAAGAAATTCTTCAAGGGTTGCCTTGGCAGAGTGTCCGATTTGGCGGGCAACTATGACGACCAAAGAAACAACGCAGAATAAATATCGCTATGCAAAATAAAAAAATATCGGGTTTGCGCCCGATATTTTTTTGCGCCGAATGCTAAACACGTGTCACTTATCTCGTTGAGATAACTTGACACATATTTAGGCGCACGTTGTGCGCTGATGGAATATTCTATATAGTTTTATTATCAATTTTTATCGATTTTTTTATATTTATTGTATTGACAATTTTGTTTTCAAAATTCATTATATAAAAGCAAAACTTTCGGAGGAAAATATGCAGGATAACACTCAACATATTATTGACATAGAGCATCTTAATAAATCGTTCGGAGACGTACACGCCGTTAACGACCTTTCTTTTCACGTTAGGCAAGGGGAATTGTTTGCTTTTCTCGGAGTAAACGGCGCAGGTAAGTCCACGACGATTTCCATTATGTGCGGTTGTCTCAAAAAGGACGCGGGCGAAGTGATTATCGACGGGAAAAACATCGATACGCAGATGCGTGAGATTTCGTCTCAAATAGGCGTCGTATTCCAAAACTCCGTGCTGGATTCCTTTTTGAACGTCAAGGACAATCTGACGGCAAGGGCGGGGCTTTACGGTATTTTCGGAGCGGAGGCAAAAGAACGCATAGAGCAACTTGCCGAGCTTCTTGATTTCAAAGATTTGCTCAAACGTCCTGTAGGCAAACTTTCGGGAGGTCAAAGACGTCGTATAGACGTTGCCCGCGCGCTGTTGCATCAGCCCAAAATTCTCATTCTCGACGAACCCACCACAGGTCTCGACCCTCAAACGAGAAAAACGCTTTGGGAAGTGGTTGACAACTACAGAAAGGAAAAGGGAATGACCGTTTTCCTTACCACGCATTATATGGAAGAAGCCGCCGACGCGGACTACGTCGTTATTCTCGACAGCGGAAAAATCGTTGCCGAAGGCACGCCGCTCGAACTTAAAAACGAGTATACGGGCGATTTTATTACCGTCTACAACGCCGACGAGGAACGCGTGAAAGCGTTGAATCTTCCTTACGAAAAAGTCCGCGACGCATTCAGAATAGAAGTGAAAGATACTGCCGAGGCAAGAAATTTGATTGTCGCGCACCCCGATATGTTTGTTGACTTCGAGATTGAAAAGGGCAAAATGGACGACGTTTTCCTTTCCGTTACGGGCAAAAAGATGGGAGGTAGCGAAAGATGAAAGCATTTTTGGCAATAACAAAGCGCAATATCAAGATGTTTTTCAAGGATAAAGGCATGTTTTTTACCTCGTTAATCACGCCGATTATCCTTCTCGTGCTTTACGTAACCTTCCTTGCAAACGTGTATCGCGACTCGTTCAATTCGTCGATGCCCGACGGTTTTCAGATTTCCGATAAACTTGTAAACGGCACCGTCGGTGCGGAATTGTTCTCGTCCTTGCTTGCGGTGTGTTGCGTGACGATTGCGTTTTGCTCCAACCTTCTTATGGTGCAAGACAAGGTCAACGGCGTGCGCAAAGACTTTTTGATTTCCCCTATCAAACGCTCAACACTTGCCGTGTCCTACTTTATCGGCTCGCTTCTCACGACGCTAATAGTGTCCTATTGCGCATCGGCGGCTTGCTTCATATACATTGCAATCAACGGCTGGTATATGTCCTTTGCGGATGTCGTATTGGTGCTGGTGGATGTATTTCTGCTCACGACGTTCGGCACCGCGCTCTCTTCGGTGGTCAACGTCTTTATCAAGACCAACGGGCAAGCCACTGCGGTCGGCACAATCGTATCTGCGGGCTACGGCTTTTTGTGCGGTGCGTATATGCCGATATCCGGCTTCTCGGACGGACTTCAAAAGACTATGTCATTGCTTCCCGGCACTTACGGGACGTCGCTCATTCGCAATCACGCATTGAGAGGCGTGTTTGAAGAAATGTCCGCTCAAGGTTTCCCCGACGAGGTTGTGGACGGCATCGCAAAGAGCCTTGACTGCAAACTTTCGTTCTTCGGCAACGACGTGTCTATCGGCGCGATGTACGGAGTGCTTATCGGCACGACGGCAGTATTGATAGGAATTTACGTGTTGATTTGTGCGCTAAAAAAAGACAAAGATTAAAATAAAATATCGGGCGTTTGCCCGATATTTTTTTTAGAATATCTATTAACGGAATGTGCTTATTCGGAGCGTGGAGGCGCAAGGCGCCGACCGCATCGAGCGCCAAGCTTGCGTCACACA